>Ga0187780_10001756_pt1 | contig 16400 bp, 16 predicted proteins | sample 1015_Q2_SP10_20__FD_132429 | JGI IMG/M metagenome (GOLD analysis project Ga0187780, IMG submission 132429) | Tropical peat soil microbial communities from peatlands in Department of Meta, Colombia - 1015_Q2_SP10_20_MG | ecosystem: Environmental > Terrestrial > Soil > Wetlands > Peat | place... | reverse complement strand
CTCCTAGTCGATTCGGCCTCCAACTCGCAGTGGCGGGCAGTCTACAGTTGCAACGCTCGGTCCACGTACCGCTTTGTGGGGTCTCTGTCGTAGGTGATGCGCACCCGGTCAACGTTGCCTCCTCTGCCTCTCTGCCCGGTGAAGGTCCTGGATTCGACCAAGCCCCTCGAAAGGAGCTCGCTCAGTACAGGTCCGCGTCGGCCATGCCTGCCGTACAAAGCACGGAGAGGGATTCTGCTCGCCCCAGAAATCTGAATCAGGCTTCTCCAACCCGACTGCTCGATGTAGATGCGCTTCCGCATGTAGTCCTCTATGAACGCCTGCACTAAAAAGTCGAACGCGACCTTGGTCTGGTCCTTGCCTCCTCGAAATCTGGAGGGCCCGGATGGCTGGGCACCTGTGAGGCTCGGGCCTGTCTCCTTCCGCGCACCGGTAGGCACGATGCGCCTGCTAATCGAAGCCCATCGAGGGTCCTCTTTCGCGGCCTCGAGCCACGGCGGCACCTGCTTGACCAGACCGGCCTGCTTCAGGATTGCCAACATCCGTGGATGGGAGCGATACTTAGCGAAGTCAGGATCCCACCTTAGGCTGGTGATTACACTATCATGCGCCTTTACCAGCCTCTCTAGCCACGCGAACATCTCGTCTTCCCGGCCCAGGCGCGAGTAGATTTCCGGAACCCATCCGGAAACGAAGCCCCCTGATTCTTGGGCCCTTAGCGCTTGGTCGAGCAGCCCAAGCGATTTTTCCTTTTCCCCAGCCATGGCGAAGAAAGCGGCTCTTCCCAGCAAAGCATAATTCTCCGGCACCCTGGAAGCCCATTTCTCTAGCATCGATGCGGCTCTTTCGATATCCTGATTTCCAAGGCAGGCCCAGATGAGGGTCTGTTGCGCCCCTAGGTTGGCAGGCTCGATTTCGAGTGCTCTCTCACAGTACTCGATCATCCTGGTGTAGTTCTCTGTGGCGTAGAAGCAGGCCGCGACGCCCACGCAGTTGTTTGGGTCCAGAGGATCGAGCTCCAGGGCAGTTCTTGCCTGGTCAAATGCCTCATCGAATCGTCCCTCGATCAACAGGAGAGTCGAGTACCAAGCGTGCGCTGATGCCATGTTGGGATTGAGCTCGATTACCTTGTTGAATTCCCATTCAGACCAGTCCCAATCCCAGTCATATTCGTGCAGTTTTGCAAGCCTCAAGTGGGCTTCGGCGAGTCCCTCGTCCAGCTGAAGAGCAGCCAGCACTTCACGTCTTGCCTCCTTCACTGTTTCGCTGTCACTCATGTACCCCCGGGCGTTCAGACAGAAGTAACAGTCCGCGAGACCCACATGAGCGAGGGCGAATCCCGGGTCCAGATCCAGTGCCAGCTTGAGGTATTCAATCGATTTCAGAACGTTGGACCTTTGCTTCGTGAGGACCAACGTCTGTTTGCCCTTCAAGTAAAGTGCGTAGGCCTCGGTACTCTCCGTTGGCTTTCTGCCGATGCGATCCAATTCCGTTGAGAGAATCTTGACTCGGAGGGACCTGGCGATCCGCCTGGCAATGTCACTTTGAACGGCGAACACGTCGCCCAGTTTGCGGTTGTAGCTCTGGGCCCACAGATGCTTGTCCTGCATTATGTCGATTAGCTGGGTGGCAATTCGTATCCTGTCTCCCGCCTTCCTGACGCTTCCTTCGAGGACCTTGCTGACCCTCAACTCGCGACCAATCTCCTCTACGCTCTTCTTCACCCGTTTGTACGTCATGACGGAAGTTCGAGAGATTACTGTTAGACCACTTATTCCAGAGACGGCCGAAATGATCTCCTCGGTCATTCCATCGGCGAAGTATTCGTCCGCCGGGTTCGGACTGAAATTGACGAATGGAAGAACCGCAATCCTGAGTTCGTCCGAAGCGAGTTGGCGCTCGCCGCCTGACAACCCGTTTCCCTTAGTGGTTGCATCAATTCGAAGATAAAACCATTTGCGAACACGTGAACTGACCCGGAGTGGTCCGGACCCATTCTAGGTTCGAATCCAGGCCAGGACCTCGTTTCGAGCCCTGTTGGACAAACGCAAGCCATTCCAGTCTCAGCAGCCCTGTCCAATCAACTCTGAACTTCTTCATAGCTATCCCTCACTCGGCTCTTGGGGATCAAACAGACCGGTCAAGGTGCGGAGCCACGCACGGCGTGCACCGAAGGTCAGATCTTGGCTCCGGAATCATGTTCCTCGAAGGAGGGCCCAGGGCACTCGGCGAATCGAACGAAGGCCCCCGAATGTTTGTTGTGGATGGCGTTCATGGCTCTCAAGTTCGGGAAACGTCCGTAGAGGTTAAACGGCCAAGTGCGGTTCCTCGTATCATGGGTAAGAAAGGAAAGGAGATCGTCAAGGCGAACCTCAAGGAAGTCATCAATGACCTGAACACAGCCTACTCAGACGAGTGGCTCGCACACTTCCAGTACTGGTACATGGCGAAGTGGATCAAGGGGATGGACGCCGACACACTGAGGCAGGTGCTCGAAGAACAGTCCGGGGACGAGCTGGGTCATGCCGGCAAGATTGCCGAGAGAATCATCCAGCTCGGAGGGCGCCCAGTGGCGCATCCAGCGCAGCTACTGAAGGCTTGTGGCTGCGGATTCAAAGAACCTCCGAGCAAGCGCACCGACCTCAGGCGCGTCATTAGAGATGTGCTGGAGGCAGAGGCGTGCGCCATCGACTTCTACAGCAAGATGGCCGACAAGTACCGGGGCACGGATCTCGTCACACACGAGCTGTTCGAAGACCTTCTGAAGGACGAGGTCAGCGACGAAGAGCAGTGGGAAGGCTTCCTAGACAGCTAAGGGAGTTGGACAGTCCCCAACCGTCGGGGGACGACTTCGCGAAAACGAGCTCGGCAGAGCCCGGCTAGCTGTGACGCTGTAGCCCTGAACGAACAGGGGCATCAACTGAACGTGTCTTGAAACAGGTGGGAGGCTGAAGGATCCATCGGGCCCAACCCTTCCTGCAGCACCCAGACTGCGTGCTTTCCCATCATGAATGGGTATTATAACCGACCCATGAGAACTGGGTTCCAGCAGTGCGATCTGGAAGAATCCGCGAGTTCGTCAGTTCCTTCGGTCCTGCTTGGGTCGTAATGATTGCCGATGTCGATGCCCCCAGCATCCTGACTGCGGCAACCGTCGGGGCCACTTACTCCTACGGTCTGATTTGGTTCTTCATTCTGCTGATTCCCCCTCTGTTTGTCATCCAAGAGGCAAGCGGCCGAGTTGGATTGGCGACTGGGAAGGGGCTGGGCGAGGTGATTCGTGAGAACTATTCTAGGAGAACCGCTCTCCTCGCAAGCCTCCCCATGGCCGTGGTCAGCGTGGTCAGCTACATCGCAGAGTACGCGGGGATCGCGGTCGGAATGGGGCTCCTCGGCATCCCACCACTAGTCTCGGTACCCGCCGCCTACGTAGCGTATGTCGGAGTTGTGGTCTGGAGGAGGTACCTGACGACCGAGAAGGCTCTGATAGCCGTGTCGGCAGTCCTTATCGTGGCGTACGCCGGGTCGCTCTTTGCGAGAGGGCTTGTCGCCTCCAGCGCCTTCAGAGTCGGCACCGACCCGACATATTTCTTCCTACTCGCAGCGTGTGCTGGGGCCGTGGTGATGCCCTTCATGCTGTTCTACCAGGCATCGGCCACCGCGGAGAAGAAGGCGACCCGCCTGTGGAGCATGAGGACGGAGACCTTCATGGGAGCCGTGGCCAGCGAGGTGGGGATGATCGTCATCACGATGGCTACCTCAGGTCTGAGCTCGTCTCTCAACTTTGAGGATCCGAAAGCGCTCTCCCTCGCGCTCTCCTCGATCGCCGGGCCCTACGCGCCTTACCTCTTCGCCGTGGGCCTGGTTGCTGCCGCCTTCATCGCACTGGTTGTTATATCGCTTGGCAGCTCTTGGGCATTTGTTGACGCCATGGGTTGGAAGAAAGACAACTTCCTTTGGGTTTATGTGGTTGAATCTCTCCCCGCCGTGGCAATCCCAATCCTATCCCCTTCGCCTCTTTCGCTGGTCATTGGCCTGATGGTCGCCTTCGTGTTCGTTCTGATTGGCCCGGGTGTGCTGATGGGGTTGCTTGGGTCAGACAGGCGGATAATGGGAGAATACGCATCTAATCGCTTCTGGAAGGCAGCCTACTGGACGTGTCTAGCCGTCGTTGTCGGGTTTGGTTTTGTCGCGGTTGTCGCGGCGCTCTGATTTCTCTCTCTCCGTTGAGGCATCATCGATGAACAGATTCCTCAGAGGGATCACCTCTCATCGCCCGAGATTCCGCGGGAAGAGAGAAATCTGCGATCGCTGTTCGGACCCGAATCCAACTCGTACGCTGCGAAGGTCCGGCGCTGACTCCAGCATTTGCGTAAAGTGCTCGAGTTGCTGAACCCAAGAAGAGATACTGCCGCCTAGTCCTCCTCTCTGTGAAGGAGAGCCCTTCTCGAGAGGTACTCTCGCAAGACTTTCTTTTGTCCGCGCCGGAGAATCTCGTCGAGAGTGGACGCCCTGATGCCCGTTTCTGTTGCAAGCTCCTTGAGCCCCTTTTTCTTGGGGAAATCGAAGTATCCCCGCTCGAAGGCGATGGAGAGTATCTGCTCTTGCCTCGTTGTCAGCAAGTCGGTGTCTCCCAGCTCCTTCCTGAGCCTGACCTCTACTGGGATTCTCCGATTCGCGAGTGCACTCATCAGTCCTTTGTACGAGTCTACACTGCCGAGAATCGTCCACTGAGCACTGTCCTTCGAACTTACCGACACAGAGGTGAGGAAGCAGCTCGACTTCGAAACCTCCTTGCACACGGTGCACCTGGACGACGCCGCGGACCCGTAGACGTGGCCGTTCTTCGACCTGATTACCTCCAATCGCGTGAGGTCCCCGTCCCTCCGCATCTCTGCGAGGAGGTCCTCCATCAAGTCCGGTTTCACCTGGATGTCGAAAAGATGCTGGACCGTGTCCTTTGTCGGCATCTTGGAATCCAGTATCTCAACGTCAGCAGAGTACCGATCCACAGCGATTTTCATCCATTTGTGCGGGTGAGGCCCCGTCAGGACGACTTCGAGCACAGCATCGCTCGCTCTGACTCCTCCTAAAAACATCGGCCTTCGCAGGAGGAGCCCAATCGGGCAGGGCTGAAGCCATGCCTTCGCCACTCCAGCTACCTGAGCCTACCCCTGCACCTACCAACCTTGGATGAAGAGGGCGATAGTCGTATAGGCTTCCTGGGTACAGAGGGGCACGTGGGCAGGCCCAGCGCTGGGGCATTCGAAGGACGCAGGTCGCTGTCTCCAGATCATCACAAACGGTGCGATACGCTTGGCTGAAAGGCGTTTCTGGCCCCGGCAGATGGACTTCGAGTCCCTGATCAGAGTGCTAGCCGAGGAGCACGGGGTCATGGAGGCAGGCCTTGCGAGGATGAAGGCGGCCGCGACAAAAGGTGATTTTCGTGCGGTCGCCGCCGGCCTTGAGGAACTCGACCCCGTCTTCAGGCAGCACATAGCAGACGAGGAGTCGCAGATACTGCGGCTGCTTATCGGAGAGCTAGGCCTCAAGGGAGCGGAGGCCGAGATCAAGGTCTTCCAGCAACACAGGCCCATCCACAGGCTGATGCAACTCGTCGCTGAGCTTGCGCCCAAATCGGCCTCTGAGCTCGCTGACGACCAGCGTCGGTTGAACGAGCTGTTCCTTGAGCACACGTCACTTGAGGAGAAGGGAGTGTTCCCGAAGGCCCTTAGAACATACCATGAGCAAAGAAGACGGCTTGCACAAAGACCCCCCTAGGACTGGGAGAAGTCAGACGTAGGCAACGTTTTTCCTACCGGTCAGCGATCGGAAGCTCCGCTTGCCGAAGGGCCTTTTCTCCTACGTCGTTCAGAAGCACAAAGCGACCGCTCTCCATTACGACTTTCGCCTCGAGATCGGTGGGGTCTTGCCTTCGTGGTCGATACCCAAGGGGCCCACCCTAGACCCGTCTGTAAGAAGGCTCGCCATGCCTACGGACGTCCACGACCTGGAGTTCAGGAACTTCGAGGGTGTCATCGGGGAGGGGCACGGAGCGGGCACCGTAATGATTTGGGACGAAGGGACTTACACGCCAGAGACGGAGGTCCGCAGGGGCGAACGCGAGCTCGTGAAGCACAGAGAGGAGGCCGAGGAGGCAGCCAATGCGGGTCTGCGCGACGGGAACCTGAAGTTCACCCTGTACGGCAAAAAGCTCCATGGTTCTTTTGCCCTTATCAGGACCAGGAGCCTTGGCGGGACGAGGGAAGCCTGGCTACTCATCAAGCACAGGGACGAACACTGCGTTGCTGGATATGTCGCAAGTGACTATGACTTCTCCGCAGCCACAAACCGCTCCATGGTCCAGATCGCCAGAGGGGGCTAGGGCCGCGGCCTCTTATGGAGAGGCACGCAGCGGGCTTCGGAGAATCTTTTAAGGCACCCCGCGCCGATTTAAAGGGTTCCGTCGTGGTAAGGTTCGTCTTAGTTTCAGACATCACTTTAGCCCGAAACTACAGGAGCGTTCCCCTGCTGGACTTTCTCGCATCCGCGCCCACCAGCGTTCTCCCCGAAAGGATCTACAACTTCCTGAAGGGCCCTCCCCCGCCTTCCCAGGACGGCAGAGCGGTCTTGGCCCCCTACGCCACGAGGAAACTCGAAGCCTCAGTCTTGAAGTCCTACAGGAGCGAGGAGGTTGTCGTTGCCCACGAAGACCACGTAGCAGACTTCGTCGACGACGATACCGAAATCATCGGTGTATCCACGATGGACCCTCTGGGCCTCGGTCCACTGACAATGTCCTATGCCCTCTTCTTTGGGACACCGGGCCCTGCCTACGTCTATCGGGAGTTCAGATCTCTCCTCGCCCGGATCAACCGCGCGAGGGCGGGTAGGAAGGCCAAGCTCGTGGTGGGGGGTCCGGGAGTTTGGGAGCTCACCGTCCACCCCGACGAGTTGGAACGGAACCGCATCGACTACGCCTATCAGGGGGAGGCGGACGACATTATCGGCGACCTCTTCAGGTATATCGTCGAGGACGGCGGGGACAGCGCGGAGTTCTTCCGCGGATTCCAGACCTTCGACCAGTCGTTCCACAAGCAGTGGAAGTCCAATGCGAAGTTCATCAGCCGCAACCAGTTCTCGAAACAATTCCCCAGGATCGAGGACATCCCTGAGATTGTCGGCCCCTCCGTGAAAGGGATGGTCGAAGTGATGCGGGGGTGCGGGATTGGCTGCGACTTCTGTGAGGTCACCCTGAGGCCCCTACGCTACTATCCTCCCGAGAAGGTGAGGAGGGAGCTACAGGTGAACGTAAGGGCAGGAATGGACACCGCATGGCTCCACAGCGACGAGATCTTCGCCTACGAGCACGGCAGGAACTTCGTGCCCAACGAGGAAGCTCTTGAGGACCTGTTCTCGGCCGTGATGTCGACTCCGGGAATCCGTCGCACGAACCCGACCCACGGCAGAATCTCGATCCCAGCGGCGTACCCGGATTTCATCCGCAGGCTGTCCGGGATAATGCGCGCCGGCCCAGACAACTGGATAGGCCTGCAGATAGGGGTGGAGACGGGGAGCGACAGGCTCGCGTCCGAGCACATGCCCAACAAGACCCTCCCCATGAAGGTCGGACCAGATGGAAGCTGGGCCGACATAGTGTGGAGGGGGACATACGTGCTGAACACCTACCATTGGCGCCCGGCGTTCACGGTGCAGGTCGGGCAGGCCGGGGAGACCCCCGAGGATAACTGGGAGACGGTGGCCCTCATCAACCGCCTGAGCAACTCCACCACCGAAAACGGCAGGCCCTTCGAGTTCACGATAATCCCGATGCAGAATGTCCCGCTCGGCCTCCTGAAGAGCCGGGACTTCTCATCTGTCAAGCTGGACGAATCTCAGCTGGCGGTCTACTATTCGTCATACAAGCACCTGCTGAAGATAGCGACCAGGGACGCGGCAACCGCCTCGTCGGAACTGAACCCACTCACGAAGTACGTTACCGGAGGCATGATGGCCCTCGGGGCGTGGGGCATGTTCCGCGTGGTAAGGAACAGGTGCAGACGGGGTGGCCTCGACACAGACAAGGCAGAGCGCTACGGCCTGGAGAGAGGGCCGCTTCAAGCGCCCATGGTTCACGCGTAGCGAGCGCTCGACCTCGTCAATCGAATAAGTCTAGCTTGTGACGATTAACGGTTTTTAAGGGAAGGAGAGTAGTCCCCGAGAAAGTCGTTCATTGGAGCCTCCGCCGTTCGACAATTACATCACTCAGTCAAGAGCGCGAGTCAAGGGAAGGAAGAGCACGCCGGTACAGGAGTTCCGCCCCATACTTGAGCGGGCGAATGCTGCGTTGGAGGAGTCGGCAGATCCCTCGCTTAAGGCGAACCTGAACGGCGTGGTCGTGGAGCTCAAGACAAACAGCCGACATCAGGCGGAGTTCTGGTCACAGAACTGGTGGCCTGCCAAAGACGCGGACATCCCACAGGCGCGGATCTACTCGGCCAGCGGGGTCGACGGGCTCGAGCCCTCTGCCTTCTACTGTCCCGAGCTGCGGACAGCCGTCTTCATCAACACCGAATACTACGGTCAGTGCAAGTCCTGGGCGCTCGGCATGGCCGCGGCCATCCTCGAAAAGGAGTCGAACACCCTCTCGATTCACGGTGCCACAGCCCTTTGCGGGGGGAAGGGCGTGGTCATAATCGCCCCGACCGGCACCGGGAAGACGACCCAGTCGTTCCGAATATTCATGAGCCCAGACGGCAAGATCTGCGGCGACGACTGGGCGTATGTCCAGTTCCCTTCAGGAACCGGGCCGGACGCACTTTCTCCCCTTATCGCGAGGCAGCCTGAAAGAGCTCTCTACATGCGCTCCGAGTCACAAAAGGAACAGCAGTGGCTCCGGAGTGTCTTCGACAGGTCGATGAACGAGAATGTTACCACGCACAAGAGCGAATGCGAGTATCCTACGGGCGACAGTGGGTGCACGCTCACGGGGAAGACGTGCGTCTTTGACGACGGGAAGCAGTGCTGCTACTATTCCTTCGGGAACTCGAGGGTCTTGGCGAGGCGTGAGGACATACTCGGCCCCCAAAAGGTTGTGGATGAAATCCCGATTAACCTGGTCGTCCTCCTCCGAAGAGACGATCACAGTCCTGCGGAGGTGAAGCTTGGCCCCGACCAGGCCATAGACATCCTGAGGAAGGGGGAGTACATGGTGCTGCCAGGTGCGGGACCGAGAGAGCAGTGGGGGACGACGTCCTTCGAGCCCTGGTACAACCCCTACCTCCTCGAACCCGATGACGAGCGCCAGACGAGCTTCTTCAGGATGATGTTTGAGGATTGGAAGGTCCCGTGCATCATTCTCAACACGGGGGTGGAAGGAATTCAGCAGAGCCACGAGAGGATAGTCTCCGCCCTCGCCACCTCACGGTGACGACTGTATCTCTATGGATTCAACGCTGGCAACATCTAAGTATGGAGTGAAGGGCGAGCGGGCTGTTTGTTCGTTGTAGAGTTCGTTCTACTAATGTTCTTCGTGTCGATCTTCGCGGGAATATTCGGATCGATAGTGGGGCTCGGCGGTGGGGTCGTCGTGATTCCCGTGCTCACGATTCTACTGGGGGTGGACATTCACTTTGCAATAGGTGCCAGCATTGTGGCCATCATCGGAACGTCTAGCGGGGCTGCTTCAACATATCTCAAGGACAAGGTCACGAACCTGCGGGTAGGGATGTTTCTTGAGCTCGCCAGCGCCAGCGGCGCAATCATTGGTGCGGCAATCGCGGCGTACACCAACTCGGCAGCCCTCGAAGCGATCTTCGGGGCGATCCTCCTGATTTCCATCGTGCCCATGGTGATTAAGATTGGGGAGGACATACCGAAGTCCCCGCAGCTTGAGGGGCTGCCCAAACGCCTCGGGCTAAAGGGCACCTACACGGAGACCGACGGGAGAGTGATAAGCTACAACTCCACTCGGCCCGTGGAGGGCCTGGCAGGAACACTGGTCGCCGGGATCCTCTCGGGCCTCCTGGGGATCGGAGGAGGCGCCTTCAAGGTCCTGTCAATGGACCTTGCCATGAAGCTTCCCATGAAGGTCTCCACGACGACCTCGAACTTCATGATAGGAGTCACAGCGGCCGCGAGCGCGGGAATCTACTTCGCGCGGGGGGACGTCGACCCCCTGATAGTCGCTCCAGTGGCCCTAGGCATCCTGATTGGGGCCGCAGCCGGCGCCCGCATCCTCCTCCGTTCCCGCAACACCACCATACGGAAGGCATTCGCGGCGGTCCTCGCGATAGCTGCTCTCGAGATGATTCTGAGCGCAGCTGGAGTCTTGCCATGAATCTAAAGGATCCAGAATCGATGAACGTGGTCATCGGCAAGGTCCTAAGGTATGGCGTCCTCCTATCGGGGTTCATAGTAATCCTTGGAACCCTCGGCCTCGTTATGTCCAGTGGCACTTCCCAGACCGCACCATTTCTGGCCTACAACCCGGGCACAGTCCCGCACGACGGCATCGACGTCAGTCCGGCCGGCCTCTTCCACGGCCTAGTCACATTCTCCGCCTTCTCTTGGATTGAGTTGGGGGTGATACTTCTCATCGCCACGCCCGTCTCGAGAGTGCTCATCTCGGTCTTCCTTTTCGCCGCAGAGCGAGACAGGCTCTACGTCCTGATAACTGCAGTCGTTCTCGCCCTCCTCCTGTTCAGCATACTCGTGACTCCTTCCATCCCAGGCTTCCACGCCTGAGCGTCCCGAGAGTTGTCGAACACTTTTAGCACCGCGAAGGGCTCGGTTCACCAGATGAAAACCAGGGCCGTTTTCTTCGACCTCGGCGGAACGCTTCTTGTAATGCGCCGTGACCGGATCTTCAGGAGGGTGCTCCTCGAAGGGGGGCGGTCCACCGAGCTTGACACTATTCATTCCGCTTATCTGAAGGTCGAACACTCGTGGCTCTCTGTCTATGGCGCACGGGTACTGACCGCAGATGAGACCGAGGAAGCATACAGGGAGCTCGACCAGAATGTATTTTCCGTGCTCTATCCAAACGAAACCGAGTCGGAAGCCCTCAGGGTCTCAAGACTCGTCAGGAAGCGGTGGCCGGAACTCGAGCAGGAGATACCACTACAACTGTACCCGGACGCAGAACCGGCCCTCAGGAGGCTCGTGGGCGACGGCTACCATCTCGGTCTGATTTCCAACGCACCTGCCGACACCATAAAGGCGGTCGAGGCGCTCGGACTCGCAAGATACATGGGCACAGTGGTGATATCGGGACTGGTCGGGTACACGAAGCCTCACCCGGAGATTTTCAGGATCGCGCTGAGGGAAGCTGGGGTGGAAGCGGGCGAGGCAATCCACGTAGGAGATCTCTACGAAGCTGACGTCGTGGGGGCACGGAACGCCGGGATGTTGGGGGTCTTGATCGACAGAGACGGCTCCCGTAAGGAGATGGACTGCCCCCGAGTGACGAGCCTCTCTGATGTCTACCGGTACATCGGCTGGGCACATCACAGGTTATCTTTGATGGGCTGGTAGCTGGCGCAGAGCATCCCGTAGTATGTAGGGACCTGGTAGGACACCAGCTCGGCCTTCATCGGGACCACGGACAAGACACCTACCAGCATGGCCATCTGCCACAGGCTGTCAGGCCTCGCCCCGTCGACGAAGCTTGGTGACATCCTCGTGATTTCCTTCAGCTCATCGTGGCGGACCAGGTCCACCACCTGCCTGTCGTACACAGCCGCGCGCCTGTCGAACCCGTAGGGCCCGCTCTTCTGGTGTCTGTGGGCCTGGTCCGCGCTAGCGACGAAGGCGATTTTCTTCCTCTCTTTCTCCGCGGCTTCGGCAATGACCTTCCCGAAAGCTACGTTCTGCGCCAACGGGATCTCCCTGGAGGGCGTCACTATCACAAGCCTACTCCTGGGCCGCATTCCCTTCAAAAAGAACCACAAGGGTATCATGGTCCCCCAGTCCATTGCCATGTCGGACAGGGGACCCTCGAAAACCCCGTAGTTGGCAGCGACCACGGGGAGCCCTGCAGCCTCTCCCGCTTCGGCCAGCTTCGTGGCGAACTCGACATCGCATTTTGCCCTCATGCTGATCTCTCTGCGCCCATCTGCAGTCTTCCCTGAAGAGTTCTCGGCGGTAACCACGCAGATGTGCTTGTGTAGTCTGAGGTTGTGAGGGCTCGCCAGAACTATGGTGTCAGGCCTGGCGTCCTTCATCGCGGCGGCCAGAACCCTCATCCCCCTCCTAGTGGGGGAGAACAGCTACAGTTTCTTACCGGCCAGTGAGGGAACCAACTCCCCACCGTGCGGTGCTACGCAGGCATAGACTAGGGGCACGGCCCACAAAGAGTTCTAGACGGCCTTCAAAAATTCTTCTGGAGGTAGTGCATTATGCCCATCACGGAGACCCTCACCGACATCTGGGCGTAGATTGGGAGGTCCGCCGTCCCCGCGTCTTGGGAGACTTCGCCCAGCATGACTTCAGTCGCCGCGTCCAGGGACATTCCCTTCTTCCACAGACCCTTCACTTCCTCGACCCATTTCATGACCAATTCCACCGTCCTGTCGAAAACCCAGTCGACGTCCTTTCTCGCCCCGAAGTGCGGTACGAGGAGCTCGGACGGCTCGGTCTGCCTCAGGGTCCCTATTGTAGCAGCAAGCTCTCCTGGGTTGAAGCTGGGCGGAGGAGTTGTCGGGATCAGCGTATTCATTCCCGGATACACAATCCCCACGGCGTCGGCGGTGAGCATCGCCTTCGTCGCATCTAGCCCGACCGAAATCTGGTGTGGGGCGTGGCCCGGAGTGTGGATCAGCGTGGCGCTCAATCCGTCTCCGAGGTCCAGGCTGGCCTCCTCCCCCACTGCCGTTATCCTTTCCCCTGGAATAGGATCAGGAAGGCCGTAGAGCTCCATGATGGTTGACCCGAAGACTTTCGTCGAGCTCTCTATCAGCCTGGTTGGGTCCACAAGGTGAGGAACGCTCTTCTCGTGAGCCACAACTTGTGCATTGGGCATCTCCTTCAGGAGTTGCCCCGCTGCGCCGGCATGGTCGAGATGAACGTGCGTGGGTATGACATAGCGAACGTCCGACGGCATCGTTCCAGCCTCGGCAAGTCCCATCAGCACATTCCTGTAGGACGAGGCGTAGCCGCAGTCCACCAAGGTTGGCTTTTGCCCCTTTACCAGGTACGCGCTGACGGTGCCTGGCTGACCCAGCGCATAGGTGTCCAGAATGTAGACGCGTTCCGAGACCTTCGTCGCGTACATCCTAGCGCTCCTGGGAAGGGCCCCTCGGGTTCCCGAATTCGAACGCAAGCATTGCTAGGGACGCGACGCCGAACTTCAGAACGTCCTCGTCAACCTTGAACTTCGAACTATGGTTGGGGTAGACGCAACCCTTCTCTGGGTTGCGGCTCCCGAGGAAGTAAAAAGTCCCAGGCGCCTTTTGGAGGAACCTTGAGAAATCCTCTCCCCCGAGCATCGCCTCGACCTTCTTTACCTTGGTCCCTGGAATTCGCGTGAGAACCCTGATCGCTTCCTTCGTCGTCTCCGGGTCGTTCACCGTGACAGGATAGGCGTCTTTCTCGAACTCCACTTCTGCCGCTGCTCCAAAACCCTTGCAGACCCCCTTGACTACGTCCTCCACCTTCTTCTTCGCGAGTTTCCGCGTCGCCTCGTCCAAGGTCCTTATCGTCCCGTCCAGGGTTGCAAGGTCCGGGATTATGTTTTCTTTGGTGCCCGAGTGCACGGCCCCCACCGTGATCACGAAGGGGCGTACCGGGTCGATCATCCTCGAGGAGATTCCCTGGACGGCAAGAATCACGTGGGCCGCAACGTAGATGGGGTCAACTGTTTCGTGTGGGGCCGATCCGTGGCCTCCCCTCCCGAGTATCTTCACTCTGAACGTGTCAGGCGCCGCGGCAATGGCTCCCTCTCTCACACCGAAGACCCCTGAGCGCCGCGTGGCTTCTACATGGAGGCCGAAGACGAAGTCGACCTTCGGGTCCTCCATTGCCCCGTCTTCGATCATCGGCATCGCACCTCCTCTGCCGCCGTGCTCCTCAGCCGGCTGGAAGAGGAACTTCACGGTCCCGCACAGGTCCCTTCTGTTCTCGGACAGGATCCTCGCGGCCCCCAGGAGCATCGCCATGTGGGTGTCGTGGCCGCAGGCGTGCATAACTCCGTCGACCTTGGACCTGAACTTCACGTCGGCCATCTCCTTGACCGGCAGCCCATCCATGTCTGCCCTGAGTGCCACAACTCGACCATTCTTCGATCCCCTCAGGATCCCCACGACCCCAGTCCCTCCAACCCTCCTCCGCACTTCGACTCCCATGGATTGCAGCTTCTTCGCGACGAATTCTGAAGTAGCTTCCTCGTGATAGGCGAGCTCAGGGTGCTGATGCAGGGCTCTTCTGGTCTTGATTACCTCGGGCTCCATGCGCTTGGCCTCGGGTAGGAAATCCACGGATGCTGACGGATCGACCGCCGATAAAAGCTCTCAGCAGCCTGAGCTCACGCTTTTAGCTTGACAGGGCCATACACCCGCGATGGCGATATCCAACGCCTCGAAAGCTGGCGTTGCCATCTTCGTAGGAGCCGTCCAATTCAGCATCTTCCTTATTCTGGCAGAGATTTACTATCCAGGCTACAACGTCTCAACAAACTACGTCAGTGACCTAGGAGCCACCTGCCCGAATTCGGGAACCTGTGTGATCAACGAGCCCACTTCGATGATATTCAATGTGTCCATCGCACTCCTCGGGCTGTTCATACTCTTGGGTGCCTATTTTCTTCAGCGTGCCTTCCGTCACACCCCAGCGACCGTCATGGTCGCCCTGGCGGGGATTGGTGCACTGGGGGTAGGTCTGTTCCCCGAGACCACGGGCATTGTGCACGGCATCTTCTCCCTTATCGTCTTCCTCTTTGCAGGCCTCGCCGCTCTAACCACGGCGCGATTCCAGAAGAAGCCTATGTTCTATTTCTCCATAATCCTGGGTGTCTTTACCCTTGTTGCCCTTCTCCTGTATGTCGCTGACACGTACCTAGGCCTCGGACCCGGGGGGATGGAAAGGATGGTCGTCTACCCCACTCTGGTCTGGTCCATCGGCTTCGGCGGCCACATGATGGCAACGGAAGACTGGTCGTAGGCACAGAGCCTCAAGGTGCCCGACCCCGGTGTCTTGCATACCGGAGGTTCCGGACAGGCGCGGGCAAGAAGAAAATAGTGAGTCATAACGCTCAACCCGAAGGGGATGAACTCTATGCTCAGCATGTTTCTTCATTTCAAGAAGGGTCTAGGACGCTAACGAGCTTGTTTGCCGCGGTGTGTGGGACTCCCACCCAACATGCTGGGTGGAGGTTTGCATGTGTGTGAGTTGTCCAATCATGGGAATACAAGTCGAGCTGAAATGTCACACGCTTAATTCGAGGAGAAGCTGAGGGTTGCTCCGAAGAGCGACCGTTTGATAGATGTCGAAGGACTGACGAGGAAGTTCGATGATCTTCTAGCAGTGGATCAGGTCACCTTCAGCGTGGGTGTAGGTGAGGTCTTCGGCTTCTTGGGGCCGAATGGCGCTGGCAAGACAACCGCTGTGAGGATGCTGGCGTGCCTGATATCGAAAACGAGTGGTACCGCAAGAATAGGCGAATACGACGTTGGACGCGTCTCAGACCAACCGAAAATCAGGAGAATGATAGGACTTGTTCCGGACAATGTGGGTCTGTACGAGGAGCTCAGCGCTTACAAGAACCTGGACTTCTACGGCAGGTACTACAAGGTTGACGGGACAAAGAGGAGGGAACGAATTCAGTATTTTCTCACGTTGCTTGGATTGTGGGACAAGCGTGATGTGGCCGCAGGGACCTTCTCTAAGGGTATGAAGCAAAAACTCGCCATCGCACGCGCCCTGATACATGACCCACAGGTGCTTTTCCTCGATGAGCCTACGGCCAATCTTGACCCCGAGGCAGCGAAGACTGTCAGGGACTTTATCCTCGACCTGAAGAAGGAGAATAAGACTATCTTCTTGAACACTCACAACCTCGACGAAGCGCAGAGGATCTGCGACAGAATCGGCATCCTAAACACCAAGTTAGTGGCGTTGGGCACCCCTGCCGAGCTCGAACGATCGATTAGCGGGAGGAAGACCGTGATCCAGCTCGAGGCTACCGGTCAGGCGATCGTATCCGCGGCGAAGAGGGTCGCAACCGGCGTAGTTGAGACGGATGGCAACAAGCTCATCATCGGGGTGAACGACCCCGAGAAGGAGAATCCTGACATCATAGACGCAATCGGCGCAGCCGGGGGCCGTGTCCAGTACGTCACTGCTCTGAGCTCGACTCTGGAAGACGTTTACCTGAAGTTGGTAAGGAGCCAGTGAAAGAGTTGGAT
>Ga0187780_10001755_pt1 | contig 16404 bp, 11 predicted proteins | sample 1015_Q2_SP10_20__FD_132429 | JGI IMG/M metagenome (GOLD analysis project Ga0187780, IMG submission 132429) | Tropical peat soil microbial communities from peatlands in Department of Meta, Colombia - 1015_Q2_SP10_20_MG | ecosystem: Environmental > Terrestrial > Soil > Wetlands > Peat | place... | reverse complement strand
GTTACGCCAGGATTTCGGTGACGACGCCGGAGCCGACAGTCTTGCCGCCCTCGCGCACCGCAAACCGCAACCCCTGATCCATCGCGATCGGGCTGATCAACTCCGCCGTCACACTCACATTGTCCCCCGGCATCACCATCTCCACCCCCGGATTCAGCTGCACCACCCCCGTCACGTCCGTGGTCCGGAAATAGAACTGCGGCCGGTACCCATTAAAGAACGGTGTGTGCCGCCCCCCTTCTTCCTTCGTCAGCACATAGATCTCCGCCTTGAACTTCGTATGCGGCGTGATGCTCTTGGGCTTCGAGAGCACCATCCCCCGCTCGACTTCTTCTTTCTTGGTCCCCCGCAGGAGCACCCCGATGTTGTCCCCCGCCTGCCCCTCATCGAGCACCTTGCGGAACATCTCCACCCCCGTCACCACCGTGCTCTGGGTGGGCTTCAACCCCACGATCTCGATTTCGTCCCCCACCTTCACGATGCCCCGCTCACAGCGCCCCGTCACCACCGTGCCCCGGCCGCTGATCGTGAAGACGTCTTCAATGGGCATGAGAAACGGCTTGTCGATCGGCCGCTTGGGCGTCGGAATATAGGTATCGACCGCGTCCAGGAGCTTGAGGATCGCGGGCACGCCCAACGGGCCCTGATCCCCTTCCATGGCCTTGAGGGCCGACCCGTGGATGATCGGCGTCTTGTCGCCGGGAAAGTCGTACTTGCTCAACAGCTCCCGTACTTCGAGCTCGACCAGGTCCAACAGTTCCTTGTCGTCGATCTTGTCCGCCTTGTTCAGGAACACGACGATATAGGGCACCCCCACCTGGCGGGCTAATAGAATATGTTCGCGCGTCTGGGGCATCGGGCCGTCCGCGGCGCTCACCACTAGGATCGCCCCGTCCATCTGGGCCGCCCCGGTGATCATGTTCTTCACGTAGTCGGCGTGGCCCGGGCAGTCCACGTGGGCATAGTGCCGGGCGGCCGTCTCGTATTCGACGTGGCTGATCGCAATGGTCAGAATCTTGGTCGGGTCCCGCCGCCCCTGGCTCTCGCTCGCCTTCGCCACTTCGTCGTAGCTCACGAACTTCGCCAGCCCCTTGTCCGCGCAGACCTTGGTCAAGGCTGCCGTCAAGGTCGTCTTGCCGTGGTCCACGTGCCCGATTGTCCCGATGTTCACGTGCGGCTTCCGCCGCTCAAATTTCGCCTTCGCCATACCAACTCCCTCCCCCTAATTCACGACACCACTATTTCTTGATGATCGCTTCTGCGATATTCTTCGGAACCGGCTCGTAGCGATCGAATTCCATACTGTACGTCGCGCGTCCCTGCGTGCGAGACCGCAAATCCGTCGCATACCCAAACATCTCGCTCAGAGGCACCGTGGCATCGATCGCCTGCGCGCCGGCGCGAACTTTCATGCCCTGCACTTTCCCCCGGCGACCGTTCAAATTCCCGATGACGTCTCCCATGAATTCCTGAGGCACCAGGACCTCGACTTTCATGATCGGCTCGAGCAAGACCGGATCGGCTTTCTTACAGGCGTCAGCAAAGCCCATGGAGGCGGCAATCTTAAACGCCATTTCGTTGGAGTCCACTTCATGGTAGGACCCATCGATGAGCGTGACGCGGATATCCCGAAGTGGATAACCGGCAATGACCCCGGTCTCCATTCGCTCCTTCACCCCTTTTTCAACAGCCGGAATATATTCCTTGGGAACCGCCCCGCCGACTACCTTGTTCACGAACTCCAAACCTTTGCCTGGATCCGACGGCTCCACCGTCAACACGACATGGCCATACTGTCCGCGGCCGCCGGTCTGCTTAATGTACTTAGATTCTGATTCGGCCTTGCGGCGAATGGTCTCCCTGAAGGCAACCTCCGGTTTCCCGACATTGGCCTCAACCTTAAACTCGCGGAGCAGGCGATCGACGATGATCTCGAGATGCAACTCACCCATCCCCGCGATAATCGTCTGCGCTGTCTCCTCATCAGTCCGTACACGAAAGGACGGATCCTCCTGCGCGAGCTTTTGCAACGCGAACCCCATCTTTTCCTGGTCTTGTTTTGTCTTCGGCTCAATGGCCATCGCAATGACTGGCTCCGGGAACTTCATGATTTCCAGGAGGACCGGCTGTTTTTCATCGGCCAACGTATCCCCGGTCGTCGCTCCCTTCAAACCCACCGCTGCAACAATGTCTCCTGCATAGGCGGTATCGATTTCTTCGCGCTTGTTCGCGTGCATTTTTAACAAGCGCCCGATGCGATCCTTTGTCCCCTTCGTGATATTGAGCACCGGTGTACCGGTCTTGAGCGTGCCTGAATAGACACGGAAGTACGTCAATTGTCCTGCAAATGGATCGGACATGATTTTGAAAGCCAGCGCGGCAAAAGGCTCGCTATCCGATGGCTTCCGCTCCACCTCTTTGCCAGAATTCGGGTCAACCCCTTTCACGGGCGGAATATCCAGCGGCGACGGCAGAAAATCAATGACCCCGTCAAGGAGCTGCTGCACACCTTTATTCTTAAAGGCTGAGCCGCACAGCACCGGGGTGATCTTCATGGCAATCGTCCCGGCTCGAATACATCGCCGCACTTCTTCCTCGCTCAAGGATTGTCCATTGAGGTATTTCTCCATGACGTGGTCGTCGAACTCCGCAACTGCCTCCAGCATTTTCTCCCGATACTCTTTCGCCTTACCGACCATGTCCGGAGGAATCTCGTCGATCTTGTATTTGGCTCCCAGTGTTTCATCGTCGTAGAAGAACCCCTTCATCGTGACCAGATCGATCGACCCGCGAAACTCCACCTCACGTCCGATCGGAAGCTGAATCGGGATAGGATTGGCACCCAGTCGATCCACGATCGACTGCACGCTGAAGTAAAAGTCGGCGCCGGTCCGGTCCATCTTGTTCATGAACGCGATACGAGGGACTCGATATTTATCGGCTTGCCGCCACACGGTTTCCGATTGCGGCTCCACGCCCTGTACGGAATCAAACACGGCGACGGCGCCATCGAGCACGCGAAGGGACCGCTCGACCTCGATCGTGAAGTCGACGTGCCCGGGCGTGTCGATAATATTGATGCGATGGTCTCTCCAAAAACAGGTCGTGGCGGCCGCGGTGATCGTAATCCCGCGCTCCCGCTCTTGCTCCATCCAATCCATTGTCGCCGCGCCCTCGTGGACCTCGCCCATTTTATGCGTCATCCCCGTATAATAGAGGACACGTTCGGTGGTCGTGGTTTTTCCGGCATCAATGTGCGCCATGATGCCGATGTTGCGCGTGCGATCGAGTGATGTTTGTCTAGCCACAATTCATCCCTTAAAAACACACGTGCTGCAGAATGAGCCGGACAATCGCTGCGATTCAGGGGCACCCGCGTCTGCGGATCGCAGCACGGCCCAACTGCAGCACAGAACGACGTTACCAGCGATAGTGCGCGAACGCCTTATTGGCCTCCGCCATCCGATGCACGTCTTCCCGCTTCTTCACCGACGCCCCTGTGTTGTTCGACGCGTCGAGCAGCTCTGCGGCAAGTTTTTCACGCATGCTCTTGCCGCCACGCGTCCGTGAAAACTCAGACAGCCATCGAAGCGCCAATGACATGCGACGAGCGGGGCGAATTTCCACCGGCACCTGATACGATGCACCACCCACCCGACGTGACTTGACTTCCACGATCGGCTTCACGTTATCGATCGCCGTCCGAAAAACTTTGAGCGGATCGCCGCCGGTCTTCTCCTGAATCATGTCGAAGGCTCCGTAGCAAATGCGCTCGGCCGTACTCTTCTTTCCGCGCTCCATCAAGATGTTCAAAAACTTCCCGACAAGCTTGTCACGATACCGCACATCCGGAAGCGGTTCCCGCTGATGTAAAAACCTGCTGCGTGGCATACGATTCTGCTTCCCTACTGTTCGTCGACGGCGCTGAGCCTATTTGGGGCGCTTTGCCCCGTACTTTGAACGACCCTGCTTTCGGTCCGTCACACCCACGGCATCCAACGCACCGCGGACGATGTGATAGCGGACACCCGGCAAGTCTTTCACCCGACCACCTCGCACCAATACGATGGAGTGCTCCTGGAGGTTGTGTCCGACGCCAGGAATGTATGTCGTCACTTCCATTCCGTTCGTCAACCGTACGCGCGCGACTTTTCGCAAGGCCGAGTTCGGCTTTTTGGGAGTCGAGGTATAGACCCGGAGACATACCCCGCGTTTCTGCGGACAGCACTTCAGTGCCGGGCTCTTTGTTTTCGCATGCGCCAGCTGACGCCCTTTTCTGACTAACTGATTGATTGTTGGCACGATTCAATTACTCTCGCGTTGCGCACAACACACCGTCGTACAACTCAATTCTGGGCAAAGCCTGCGGATTATAATGACCGCGTTGCTGAGTGTCAAGCGACGCGCGCTCCGTGAAGCTTCCTATGATCTCCCCTCGGTTGAAGAAGCGGTGGCACCCTCCCGAACCAGCGCGGCCGGCTCACCTTGGCCAACTGCAACAGGCTCCGGTTTAGGGCTGATCACGAAGGTATCTCGATACTCCTCAAACCCTGTGCCGGCGGGAATCAAGCGGCCGACGATCACGTTTTCTTTCAAGCCTCGCAGATTATCTTCACGTCCGTTGATGGCCGCTTCGGTCAGCACTCTCGTCGTTTCCTGGAAGGAGGCTGCCGAGATGAAACTGTCGGTGGTCAATGCCGCCTTCGTAATGCCAAGAAGAACCGGCTTACCGAGCGCCGGCTTACCGCCTTTGGCTAACACACGATCATTCTCTTCCTCGAACACCATCTTGCTGACCTGGCTGCCGGGCAAGAACGTCGTATCTCCGGGTTCCTCGATGCGCACCTTTCGCAACATCTGGCGAACGATAATCTCGATGTGTTTGTCGTTGATCGAGACGCCTTGCAGCCGATACACGTCCTGCACTTCATCCACAAGGTATTTTTGCAACTCGTTGGGTCCGAGCACATCCAGGATGTCATGCGGATTGGCCGACCCGTCCATCAAGGGCTCACCGGCTCTGACCCAATCACCTTCGTGAACATTGACGTGTTTGCCCTTTGGAATGAAATACTCCTTCACGTCTCCCATCTTGTTATCGACGAGCACCTTTCGCTGACCTTTGACGAAGCCTCCGTATGAGACTTCGCCATCGATTTCGCTGATGACCGCTTGTTCTTTCGGCTTCCGTGCCTCGAACAACTCGGCCACCCGCGGCAGACCACCCGTGATATCTTTTGTTTTCGTCGTCTCACGGGGAATCTTGGCCAAGACATCTCCCGGGTGGACCGTCGCACCTTTTTCCACGAAAATGTGGGCGCCCACTGGCAGCAGATACCGCGCCACCGTCGCTGTACTCCCGGACACTTTGGCTGTTTTCCCCCCTTCATCCTTGATCGATACGCGCGGACGGAGGGTGGCACCCGAATGTTCGATGATGACTTTCCGGGAAAGGCCCGTCACTTCATCGAACTCTTCTTTCATCGTGACACCTTCCACGATGTCTCCATAGGCAACTTTCCCGCCGACCTCGGTCAGGATCGTCAGCGAGTAAGGATCCCACTCGACGAGCCTTTGGCCGAGTTCAACACGATCACCGTCCTTGACTTTGATTTTTCCGCCGTACACGACCGGATATTTTTCGCGCTCACGGCCGTTGTCGTCCACAATCGCGATCTTTGCATTGCGGTTCATGACAACCCACTCGCCCTCCTTGTTCCTGACGGCAATACCGCCGTTGTGTACATCGGCGTTCTTCTTCGCATCAAAGCTCATGAACTTCAGATGCCCGGCATGCTTGGCTTCGAGAACGGTTTGCTCGACCACCTTACTGGCCGTCCCACCGATATGGAAGGTACGCATCGTCAACTGCGTGCCCGGCTCGCCGATCGACTGCGCCGCAATCACACCAACAGGCTCACCTTTTTCGACCAGACGCCCACGAGCCAAGTCCCGTCCATAGCAGGACTGGCAGACCCCTCGGCGCGATTGGCAGGTCAACACCGAGCGAATCTTCACCCGATCGACACCGGCTTCGACAATCGATTTGGTCCGGTCCTCGTCAATTTCTTCGTTGAGGGACACGATGATTTCTCCTGTCACCGGATCGCGAATGTCCTCGGCTGCCAAGCGACCAAGCACGCGCTCTTCGATCGGCTGAATTATCTCACCGCCCTCGACGAGCGCGCTCACGATAATGCCGTCCGTCGTTCCGCAGTCGATTTCGTTGATGATGACATCCTGCGCGATGTCGACGAGGCGACGTGTGAGGTACCCGGAGTTGGCGGTCTTCAACGCCGTATCGGCCAACCCTTTACGCGCACCGTGTGTTGAAATGAAGTACTGCAGCACGGTCAATCCTTCGCGGAAGTTCGCGGTAATCGGCGTTTCGATAATTTCCCCGGACGGCTTGGCCATCAAGCCGCGCATACCACCCAACTGACGAATCTGCTGTGAACTGCCCCGTGCGCCCGAGTCGGCCATCATGAAGATCGGGTTGAACGATTCGGCTTTTGTCGGGTCGCCTCCTGCCCCGAGTTCTTTCATCATCTCGTTGGCTACCTGTTCGGTCACATGGGCCCAAATGTCGATGACCTTGTTGTAGCGCTCACCGTTCGTGATCAGACCCTCGGCATACTGCCGTTCGATTTCATTCACCTCACGCTGCGCTTTCCCGATCAGATCTTCCTTCTTCGTCGGGATGTGCATGTTGTCGATGCAGATCGACACACCGGCGCGCGTCGCATATTGGAAGCCGATGTCCTTGATCTTGTCGAGGAACGTCACGGTCTCCCGATGACCGGTTTGGCGATATACCGTATCGATCAGCCTCGTTACTTCCTTCTTCGTCATCACCTTGTTTGCATTGACGAACGGCATACCCGAAGGGAGAACCTCCGACAGCAGCACCCGGCCAACCGTCGTCTGTACGAGTGCCCCTTCGATGCGCACTTTAATGCGCGCATGCTCTTCGACTTCCCGGGCATCAAAGGCAATACGCACTTCTTCCGGCGAGCCGAACACCTTGCCTTCGCCCTTCGCTCCGACCCGTTCCTTCGTCAACCAGTAGCAACCCAACACCATGTCTTGCGACGGCACCGCGATCGGTTTTCCATTCGCGGGAGACAAAATATTGTTGATGGACATCATTAGTACCCGGGCTTCGACCTGCGCTTCCACCGACAGTGGAACGTGCACCGCCATCTGGTCACCGTCGAAGTCAGCGTTGAACGCAGCGCAGACGAGCGGATGGAGCCGGATTGCCTTGCCTTCGACCAACACAGGATCGAACGCTTGAATTCCCAATCGATGCAATGTCGGAGCGCGGTTCAAGAGCACAGGGTGCTCGCGAATGACTTCGTCCAGTACATCCCACACTTCAGGCCGTTCCTTTTCGACCAGACGCTTGGCGCTCTTGATCGTCGTCGCCGCGCCGCGCTCCTCCAATTTATGGAAGATAAAGGGCTTGAAGAGTTCGAGCGCCATCTTCTTGGGCAACCCGCACTGGTGCAGACGCAACTCCGGCCCCACCACGATCACGGTTCGCCCCGAGTAATCTACGCGCTTCCCGAGCAGGTTCTGTCGGAACCGCCCTTGTTTGCCCTTGAGCATATCGCTGAGCGACTTCAGCGGGCGCTTGTTAGGTCCACGAATGGCACGGCCTCGGCGCCCGTTGTCGAAGAGCGCGTCCACCGCTTCCTGCAACATCCGCATTTCGTTCCGGATAATGACGCCTGGCGCTTTCAATTCCATCAACCGCTTGAGGCGATTGTTCCGGTTGATGACGCGCCGATAGAGATCGTTGAGATCCGAGGTCGCAAACCGCCCGCCATCCAACGGCACCAATGGGCGCAACTCCGGAGGAAGCACGGGAATCACGTCCATGATCATCCACTCCGGCTTGTTCCCAGATTTCCGGAATGCTTCGATGACTTTCAGTCGCTTCGCGTACTTTTTCTTCAGCGCCGCGGAGGCCGACGCCTTCGCCTTCACATGCAGTTCATCCCACAGAGTGTTGATATCGATCTTCCGAAGCAGTTCACGGATGGCATCGGCACCGATCCCAACTTTGTAGGAGCCGGCGCTGTACTCCGACTGCAACGACCGCAGCTTCTCTTCGGAGACGAGGTCCTTTTCCACCAAATCAGTTGTCCCGGGATCCACACAGACGTAGCTCTCGAAATAGAGGATCTTCTCCAGCTGCTTCAGGCTCATGTCGAGCAGCGTGCCAATCCGGCTGGGCACACCCTTCAAGAACCAGATGTGCGCGACTGGCGCGGCCAGTTCGATATGGCCCATCCGTTCGCGGCGGACTTTTGATTGAATGACTTCCACACCGCACTTGTCACAGACAATGCCGCGGTGCTTCATGCGCTTGTACTTGCCGCAGTTGCACTCCCAGTCCTTAATCGGCCCAAAAATTTTGGCACAGAAGAGGCCATCCTTCTCCGGCTTGAATGACCGGTAGTTGATCGTCTCCGGCTTCTTCACTTCGCCGTAGGACCACGATCGAATTTTCTCGGGCGAGGCGATCCGGATGCGCATCGCATCGAAGGAGACCGAATCCCGCGGCTTTTCAAACAGTGTATAGACGCCTTCCAAGGTGTATCCCTCCTTGCTTAGAGAGGAGTGATCAGTTCGAGTGCCGATCGTCCGGCTCAACAAAAGATGCAAGCCGTGCGTGTCACTCGTCAGTTGATTTCAATTTATTCCTGTGACTTCACCAACTCGACATCAAGCCCCAAGCTTTGAAGTTCTTTGACCAACACGTTGAATGACTCGGGCAGTCCCGGTTCTAAGAACGGTTCGCCCTTCACCACCGCTTCGTACATACGAGACCGGCCCGGCACGTCATCAGACTTCACCGTCAAAAACTCCTGGAGCGTGGAGGCAGCTCCATAGGCCTGCAAGGCCCAGACTTCCATTTCACCCAGTCGCTGCCCGCCGAATTGAGCCTTCCCTCCGAGCGGCTGTTGGGTCACGAGAGAATAGGGCCCGATCGAACGAGCGTGAATCTTATCGTCGACCAGGTGGTGCAATTTCAGCACATACATGTATCCGACCGTGACCGGACTCCCGAACGGTTCACCGGTCCTGCCATCCATGAGCTGCGATTGTCCGCTGGTGGGCAATTTGCCTCTCTTCAGCAAATCCTTGATCTCTTTCTCAGAAGCCCCGTCGAATACCGGGCTTGCAACGGTGATCCCCAGAGCCTTGGCCGCCCATCCGAGGTGTGTTTCTAGAATCTGACCGACGTTCATACGAGACGGCACGCCCAGCGGATTCAGCACGATCTCCACCGGAGTCCCATCCGGCAAATACGGCATGTCCTCTTCGGGCAACACACGCGAAACCACTCCCTTATTGCCATGGCGGCCGGCCATCTTGTCGCCGACCTGAATCTTCCGCTTCATGGCGATGTACACCTTCACCAGCTTGATGACGCCTGGCGGCAGCTCATCACCCCGCTTCAACCGACCGACCTTTTCGTCGTAGAGCGTTTGGAGAATTTCGATCTGCTCCTTCGCACGCCGCTCGATGTCCTCGAGCTCCTTCTGTTCTTCTGGATCGCTCAGGATGATGTACCGGACGGTTTCATCCGGAAGCCGCTTGAGGATTTCGGCCGTGAGCTTGCCCTTCTTTTTGAGAATGACATCCCCGCTCTCCGGATCCATCAGATCGCGGCCGACGACTTTCCCCAAGAGCAACTTGCGAATCTTCTTCGTTTTTTCCTCGTCGATGATCCGCAGCTCCTCATGGTGGTCGCGCTGCAGCTTCATCTGATCTTCGCTCTCGATGGTCTTGGACCGTTCATCCTTGTCGAGGCCTTTGCGGGAAAAGATCTTGACGTCGACGATAATGCCCTCGACACCGGGGGGCACCGTCAACGACGTGTCCTTGACGTCTCCGGCCTTCTCGCCAAAGATGGCACGGAGGAGTTTTTCTTCTGGGGTCAGCTGCGTTTCGCCTTTGGGCGTGACCTTTCCCACGAGAATATCCCCCGGCTTCACTTCAGCGCCGATACGGATGATGCCGCTCTCATCGAGATTGCGGAGCGCCTCTTCTCCCACGTTGGGAATGTCTCGTGTGATGTCTTCCTTGCCCAGCTTCGTATCGCGCGCTTCGACCTCGAACTCTTCGATATGAATCGAGGTAAACGCATCTTCCCGCACGAGTTTCTCGCTTAACAGAATCGCGTCTTCGAAGTTGTACCCGCCCCACGGCATAAACGCGACGAGGACATTCTTGCCCAAGGCCAGCTCACCTTGATCGATCGCCGGACCGTCACCCAACACTTGGCCCTTCTTGACTGGCTGACCGATCCGAACGACGGGGGTTTGAGTGATGCATGTGTTCTGGTTTGATCGCTGGAATTTGATAAGGTCATAGACATCCAAACCCGAATCTTTCCCTCTCCGACCTTCCTTGGAGTCTGCTCGGACGACGATGCGCGTCGCATCGACGCTTTCCACGACGCCGGTCCGCTTGGCCTGCACCACATAGCCGGAATCACGCGCGACAACTGCCTCCATCCCAGTGCCGACCAGCGGGGCTTCCGATTTCAACAGCGGCACGGCTTGGCGTTGCATATTTGATCCCATCAGAGCCCGGTTTGCGTCGTCGTGTTCCAAAAACGGGACCAACGCAGTCGCCACGCTGACCACCTGTTTCGGCGACACGTCCATGTATTCGATCTTGTCTGGAGTGGCCGTCACGAAATCACCGCCGGACCGGGCCGAGACGGTTTCCGAGACCAGCCGATTGGACCCGTCGAGTTTTGAGTTCGCCTGGGCGATGATGTATCGATCCCCTTCGATTGCGGACAAAAACTCGATTTCATCCGTGACCCTTCCCTTGACGACCTTTCGATAAGGAGCCTCGATGAACCCGAATTGGTTGATCCGTGCGTAGGTCGCGAGCGACGTGATCAGACCGATGTTCGGACCTTCCGGTGTCTCGATGGGACAGATGCGGCTGTAATGCGACGGATGGACGTCGCGTACTTCGAATCCGGCCCGTTCACGCGTCAACCCGCCAGGCCCCAATGCGGAAAGGCGCCGCTTGTGCGTGATCTCCGCAAGTGGGTTCGTCTGATCCATGAACTGCGACAGCTGACTGCTGCTGAAAAATTCTTTGACGGCGGCCACGACCGGCTTGGCGTTGATGAGGTCGTGCGGCAGCACGGTTTCCATATCGAGCAGGTTCATGCGCTCTTTGATGCTGCGCTCCATACGGACCAGGCCGAGGCGGAACTGGTTTTCCAAGAGCTCGCCCACAGACCGGACTCGACGATTTCCCAAATGGTCGATGTCGTCGATCTCGCCCTTGCCCATTTTCAGGTTGACGAGGTAGCGAATGACTTCGACGATGTCCTGTGCTGTTAACGTCCGCTGTTCCAGCGGCAAGTCCAGCTCGAGTTTTTTGTTCAGCTTCAGACGCCCGACAGGAGACAGGTCGTACCGCTTCGAGTTGAGAAATAAATTGTCGAACAGCGCCCGGGCCGTTTCGACCGATGGGGTTTCGCCCGGACGAAGCCTGCGATAGATCTCGACCATCGCCTCTTCCTTCGAACCAGTCCGCTCCATCTCCAACGTATCCAGAATCACCGGAGTCGCCGTTGCGGTGTCCAAGTAAATGACCTTGAAGTCTTCGATATCGCTCTCGGCAATTTTTTCGACGATCTCCGCCGTCAGTCGTTGGTTTTTCTCAGCGATCTTGTGCTTTTTCGAATCGACGAGCTCGGTCAAGACGGCGCGACCGACCAGCTCAGCCGGCGACACGGGAATCTCCTTCACGCCGGCCGATTTCAATTTCGCGATCAGACCCTTGGTCAGCCTTCCTCCCTCACGGACCAGCGGATCTTTCGCACCCTTCTCCGTGACTTCCGTGGAACAGCGCAGACCGTGATGGATCTCGGGGTCCAGCTTCCGCATCAACTTGCCTTTGACCACCCGGATTTCCTCGACCGGGTAGTACATCTTCAAGAGATCGTCGCTGGAATATCCGAACGCTTTCAGGAGGATCGTCGCCGGCATTTTTCGACGGCGATCGATGCGCACGTAGAGAATGTCGCGGGCGTCGAATTCGAAATCGAGCCACGAGCCGCGATAGGGGATGATGCGGGCGGAGTACAACACCTTACCGCTCGCGTGGGTCCGCCCCTTGTCGTGAGTAAACGATGCGCCGGGCGAACGGTGCAATTGGCTGACGACCACGCGTTCCGTGCCGTTCACGATAAACGTGCCCCGCTCGGTCATCAGCGGCAGTTCTCCGACATAGACCTCCTGCTCGCGAACATCGAGCACTTTTTTCTTCGGCCCCTTGTCTTCCTTGTCGAACACCACCAGCCGGACGCGCAGCTTGAGGGGCACGGCAAAGGTCATCCCCTGCTCAAGACATTCGCGCTCATCGTACTTGGGTGTCCCCAGTGTGTAACTGGTGTATTCCAACACCGCCGTGTTGTTGTAATCAGGAATCGGAAAGACACTCGCCAGTGCCGCTTGAAGACCGTAATCTTTGCGGCGCTCCGGTTCCACCTCCATTTGTAAGAACTCTTCGTAGGAGCGCTTCTGGATCTCGATCAGATCCGGGATATCGATGCTAGTGCGAATGCGAGAAAAGTCTTTCCGTTCCACGAACTCTTGTAGAGTCGTTTCGGACATTCGGTAGTCCTCCACTACATATGGTTGGGCTTGAGTGCCTGGAGAAGACAGGCACTCCCGGATTTACTGCTACGTCGAGGCTACTTAACCTCGACCTTCGCGCCGCTCTCTTCGAGCTTCTTCTTCATAGTGTCGGCTTCTTCCTTCGCCACGCCCGTCTTCACCGGTTTGGGCGCGCCTTCCACCAAATCCTTCGCTTCCTTCAATCCCAGGCTGGTCAATTCGCGAACCACCTTGATGACCTGAATCTTCTTGTCCGCCGGAGCCGATGCAAGAATGACGTCGAACGCCGTCTTCTCTTCGGCGGCTGCAGCGGCTGCGGCCCCACCGGCAGCCGGCGCCGCGGCAACGGCGACCGGAGCAGCGGCCGTTACGCCGAATTTATTCTCCAGTCCCTTCACGAGTTCAGCCAATTCGAGCACGCTCATGCTCTCGATAGCCTTGATGAGTTCTTCCTGTGATAATTTAGACGCTGTTGCTGACATGTCCCCCTCCCCTTTCTTTTTATCCTGAATGGCCGCAATGACTCTGACAAATTTCGATAAGACTGCACTCAAGGTATAGACCAGCCCACGTGCCGGCCCCTGCATCGCCGACAGCAGCATCGCGATCAGCACTTCCTTCTTCGGCAACTTCGCGACCGCGGTAAGCTCGGCCGGCTGCAACACCTTCCCTTCCAAGACACCGATAGTAATCTTGATTTTCTCTACCCGCTTCTCTGCCAGTATGAAGTCCCTGAGCACCTTTGTCGGCAGCACAGGATCGTCATAGCCGATCACCATTCCCGTCGGTCCTTTCAGGTACCCTTTCACACCTGAAAGGGTAGTCCCTTCGGCGGCACGGGCTGCCAGCGTGTTCTTCACCACCCTGTATTCGGCTTTTGCCCCGCGCAATTGCTTCCGCAATTCCGTAATCTGATTGACAGGGAGCCCGGCACATTCCGTGAGAATGGCGAGCCGAGCGCGGCCGAATTTTTCGGTCAACTCCGCGACCGCGGTCGATTTCTCTTCCTTCTTCATAACCTAACCCTTTCTCCTTACAACGGTCAGACCGCGACTAACTCCACTGTTTCGTCAATGCCATAGCATCGAGCTTCACGCCAGGGCCTATCGTGCTGGAGATCGTCACGCTCTTCAGATAGCGCCCTTTGCAGGAGGCCGGCTTCGCTTTAATGACTGCCTCGAGCACTGCAGAGGCGTTGTCAACTAACTGGTCGGCCTTAAACGACACCTTTCCGACAGGGACTTGGACGATGCCGGCCTTTTCCACTTTATACTCGACGCGGCCTTTCCGGATTTCCGCCACGGCTTTGCCGACTTCAAACGTGACGGTTCCAGTTTTGGGATTCGGCATCAACCCTCGCGGTCCCAACACCTTCCCCAGCTTACCGACCGACGCCATCAGGTCTGGTGTGGAGATCGCGCAATCGAAGTCCATCCACCCGCCCTTGATCTTCTCCATCAGGTCGTCCGCCCCGACGAAATCTGCTCCCGCCTGCCTCGCCTCTTGCTCTTTCTCACCTTTGGCGAAGACGAGCACCCGAAGCTTTTTCCCCGTTCCATGGGGCAAGGACGTCGTCCCCCGCACCATCTGGTCAGATCGTTTGGGGTCGATGCCTAACCGAATGGCTAAATCGACAGACTCGTCAAATTTTGCATAGGCCGCTCCCTTCACTGCGTCGACAGCTTCACGGAGCGCATACAGGCGCAGCTGAATTTTGTCCGCCGCCGCTCGCATTTTCTTCCCCATTAGTTCTCCTCCCCCCTAGCTCCATATTGGGTCGGCGCCCTTCGACTGCGCGCATTCGTTATCACCCGCCCAACCCCAGGCTCGCCGAGACTTGCCCTGTCCCGTCGAGGGCCTTCTGAGGCCTCGCGTTGCGCAAGCAATGAAGGGGTCCCGGCCCTGTGCTCTCAACCTTGGACCACGACCCCCATACTCCGGGCCGTTCCTTCGATGATCTTGATCGCACCCTCAAGGTCAGCGGCATTCAAGTCTGCCATCTTCTTTTGCGCGATCTCACGCAACTGAGTCTTGGTTATTTTCCCCACCTTATCCTTCTGGGGGACGCCAGACCCCTTGATAATCCCAGCAGCCTTCTTTAACAGATCGGACGCAGGTGGTGTCTTGAGGACAAACGTGAAGCTCCGATCCTTGTACACCGTAATAATGACCGGGATGATGCTGTCACCTTCCTTCTGAGTCTTGGCATTGAACTGTTTGCAGAACTCCATAATGTTGACGCCGTGCTGCCCCAGCGACGGCCCGACGGGGGGTGCCGGATTGGCTTTTCCCGCCGGTATCTGCAATTTAATCTGCGCGGATACTTCCTTTGCCATGATTCCCTCATGAGCATTCAGCTTTTGGCCTTCAGCATGAGCTGAGAGCTGATGGCCGACAGCTGTCTGCTGTTTAAATCCTCTCCACTTGCAAAAATCCTAACTCGACCGGCGTTGATCGTCCGAAGATGCTGACCATCACTTTCAGACGATTGTGATCTTGATCTACCTCGTCAACGAGACCATTAAATCCCAAGAACGGCCCATCGATGATGCGCACGTTATCCATCTTGATGAACTTGACCTGTTCGCGCGGCCCAGCCGCACCGGCGTCAACTTGTTTCAGCAACGACTCTACTTCTTCCTGTGATAATGGTGTCGGCTGAGCCCCGCCGCCGACAAAACCGGTAACCTTCGGCGTTTCCTTGATCATCTGTAACGTGTCATCGGCCAGCGGTGATTCCAACTCCACCAAGACGTATCCGGGGAAAAACTTTCTCCGAGAAGTGCGCCGTTTGCCGTCTTTAATCTCGATGACATCCTCGGTCGGCACCAACACCTGACCGAGTTTCTCCGTCATCCCCATCTGGTTCGCCCGCTCCAGTAAGCTTGTTTTGACGCGCCCCTCGAACCCGGCATAGGTGTGGATGACGTACCAGCTCTTCGCCATTTACCTACCTTTGCATCCCAGCTTGTTGACGCCCCAGCATATGCTCTCTGTTACGTCGGCTCCTCACAGGAGTTTGCCGACAAGCCATACAAGAAACGAATCGATTACCGATAGGTAGAGGGACACAATGACGCAAAAAACGATCACCACCGTCGTTGAGCCAATCGTCTCGGCGCGGGTGGGGAACGACACTTTCTTGAGTTCCCCCCGAACGTCGACGAAAAACTCTCGAACCGATTCGATCATCTTCCTGATCATTGATCTCTCCCTACATTGAACCGTGCGATCATCGAACTCCGAGCCCCAGGCCTTTCCCATCAACTATCTGCGGAATGGCAGGGGCACTAGGATTTGAACCCAGACTCTCGGTTTTGGAGACCGATGTGCTGCCATTAACACCATGCCCCTATGCCCAGTTCTGAGCACCAAGTGCGAGTCTTGAGTGATTGAACTGCCTGCACCTCAACTCAGCACTTCAGCACTTACTTTACTTCCTTGTGCGGTGTCTGTTTCCGGCAGAATTTACAGAACTTATTCTTCTCCAAACGGTCCGGGTCATTCTTCTTGTTCTTGGTCGTCGAATAGTTCCTCTGCTTGCATACGGTACACGCCAGGTCGATAATTTCTCGCATTCCAATACTCCTCAGCTGTTAGCGGACAGCTACCAGCCGTTACGCCAGGATTTCGGTGACGACGCCGGAGCCGACAGTCTTGCCGCCCTCGCGCACCGCAAACCGCAACCCCTGATCCATCGCGATCGGGCTGATCAACTCCGCCGTCACACTCACATTGT
>Ga0187780_10001754_pt1 | contig 16409 bp, 18 predicted proteins | sample 1015_Q2_SP10_20__FD_132429 | JGI IMG/M metagenome (GOLD analysis project Ga0187780, IMG submission 132429) | Tropical peat soil microbial communities from peatlands in Department of Meta, Colombia - 1015_Q2_SP10_20_MG | ecosystem: Environmental > Terrestrial > Soil > Wetlands > Peat | place... | reverse complement strand
TCGCCCGCCCCGCGGTACCTCTGACTCCCCGCGAGCAGCTCCCTACCTTCTCTCAATCTCGTGTTAACTCCTTTAGATTCCGCTCTTACCTGTGTGACGCCATTCCCGCCTTCGTAACTTCTTTAGATTCTGCTCTTACAAAACGTGACACCTGTAACTCCTTTAGAATCCGCTCTTACCAAAAATGCCGGGTGTCACCTACCCAGAATTCCCATTTTGGAACCGAGCATCCGACAAGGATGCGAGTCCTGAGCGAGCGCAGCGAGTCGAAGGATCTCTCTTTTTCTCCAAGGCTCCCCACTTCTTACTCATCACTCGCCACTTCTTCACTTATCTCCATTGTTTGCCACTCTTACGAAAACTGCCGGGGTGTACCCACTTTCTTCCCAATTTGGAACGCGCTTGCTCCTCATCACTCACTCGCCTCAACCACGGAACACAGAACACAGGACACCAATCCCGGGTCACGAGCCTTCCTCCTTCGACTTTCAACGTTCGACTGTTCAACCTCTTCCAGCGTTCTAAGCAGTCTAGGTGGAGGACCGGCGGCGCCAGAAGAAGTAGGCAGGAAGACCAATCACCAGCAGCACGATGGCCACCGTAAGATTCCGGAACTGCGAAGGATCTTTGAAGGCAAGATAGATCGCGTTGCCGACGATAGCGGTTGCTGCCAGGACAAAGAGCAGCGGCGTCCAGGGATATCCCGGAACGCGGTAGGGAATGGGTTGACCTTCTCCGGCGCGGCGAATCGGGAAAATAGCGGCAGCGCCCAGTCCATAGAAAATCCAACCGATAAAGATGACGCCTTCAATCAGTTTTTGGAACTCTCCAAATTCTCCGGCACAAACCAGCACTGCCGACCAAGCGCCCAGAGCCACAATCGCAAACACCGGAGTGCGAAAGTTGACGTGCACCACGGCCAGCTTTTTGAAGAACAAATTATCGTGAGCCATCGCGTAGAAAACGCGCGGCGCGGTAAGAATCACGCTGTTGGCGGCGCTAAAGGTGGAAATCAGGATGGTGAGCGCGATGATTTTGCCCGCCCAGGAGCCGAGAACCGCATTGACGGAAGCGGCCGCAATCGTATCGCTGGCCGCCGTCGCGGCGGGTCCCAAGGCGAAGAGATAAGCGGCGATGGCAATAAGATAAAGACCGATGAGCACCAGCGAGCCCATGAGGAAAGCACGCGGGAACGCTTTCTGCGGATCGATGACTTCGCCGGCGCTGTAAGTGCCGAACTGCCAGCCCTCGTAAGCCCAAAGCACGGCAATCATCGCCAAGCCAAAATTGGAAAACAATACAGAACCGTGCTGCGTGGCGCGCATCGCGGGCAACATTTCCCCGGCATGACGCCCCAGCGAAAGGAGAATGGCGCTGAGGATGACAATCACGCCCGCTTTGACGAGCGTCGTCCAATTTTGGAGGTCGGAGCTTTTCCGCGTGCCCCAGACGTTCACAGCCGTGACAACTGCAATCACTACGACGGCAATAAAGGTCTGGACGGCGCCAGAAACCGGGACGATCTGAGCGAAGTATTCAGCGAAGACGCGGGCCAGCGCCGCCACGGACCCGCTGGCAATCACGAGAAAGAGGCACCAGCCGTACAGGAAAGCGGAACCTCTTCCGAAACCATCGCGAATGTAGCAGTACAAGCCGCCCGCTTCCGGATTGCGTGCCGCTAATTCGGCGTAGGTGAGAGCGCCAAGGAGGGAAAGAACGCCACCAACGATCCAGACGAGGAGCGCGAGGCCGACCGAACCGCCCACTTGGCGCAGGATGGGACCCGGCGTGCGGAAAATGCCGGAGCCAATGACGGACCCGATGAAGAGAAGGAAAAGATCGCGCAGGCGCAGCGTGCGAACGAGTTCCGGCATTGGGCGGGTTGTCGCCTCCAGCGACGCAGAAAGACCGCAGGCATCATAACCGCGAATCGCGGCGGGTCAAGGAGAAGTTGGAGGAATGAAAAACGGCGCGGGCATGAAGCAAAGGAGAAAGACGAGCAGAGTGAGGAACGCGCCCCAGCGCCGCTTGGAATCCAGTGTAGTCGGGTCGTGGATCGGGGCGACGCGGAGGAAACCCATCAGCAAAAGCAGGACGCCCCAAAAGCTCCAGACGTTCCAGAGACGCGCGCTCCAAAAACCGCTGATTCCCACCAGGAAGAGCAGGAGAGGAAGGATGAGCGATGCGCGGCGGTGCAGCCAGGGATTCACGGAGCGGAGAATGTGTCCGCCATCGAGCTGGGCGACGGGAATCAAGTTGAGAGAAGTGGCAAACAGACCGACCCAGGCGGCGCGGCCAATCGGCGGCAGAAGCAGCGCATCCGGGGAAATTCCCGGATGCAGGATGGCATCGAGGATGCGCAGCAAGAGGGGATTGCCGTAAATCACTTCGGCGTTCTTGGGGTCGGCCAGTCCCGGAACAAATTTGCTGTGAAGAACGCCATAAATGAGCGCGGGCACGGCAAGGACGAAACCGACCAAAGGGCCGGAAGCGCCGACGTCAAACAAAGCGCGGCGCGTGCGAATCGGCGAGCGAATCAAAATGAACGCGCCAAACGTGCCGATAAGAGAAGGAAAAGGAATAAAGAACGGATAGCTCGAGCGAATGTGGTGGTGGCGGCATGCGAAGAAGTGGCCGAGTTCGTGGGCGAGAAGGATCCCCAGCAAGGTGAGAGCAAAAGGCAATCCCGCCACAAGCCCCGCCGGATTTTTGTAGAAAAGCGTGAATGCGCGGAACCACTCATCCATCGATACGGCCTGATTCTGCTGGTAGGCCACCGCGAATTGCGTTCCGGCCGCCAGACAGGTGCAGAGAGCCAGCAAGAACAAGAACACCGCAAGCACCAGGGATTTCTTCGAAGGCCGGGGCGGCACCCGTGCGTAACTCCATTGGGGTGGAGGAGCGGGATACCAGTCGACCTGTGGGGCGTTCGAGTTGGAGGAATTTTCTGTGGTTGGTGGAGTCACGGAGTCTTTAGCGTCAGCGTTTTCGGTACCAAATTAGAGTACAACACGACTGGGCACATTCGCGCCAGTTGCAACCAACTCTTGTGCTCTAAGCTTCCGGCGGCAGGGAGCAGATACGCTAATGGCTCGTGGCGGCGCTTTCGGTGTTGATCCGTCGGACGTCGAGTTTAATTCCTGCCGGGAAGAATGTCTTTCACGATGGCGCCGCCCTTCATGACAAACTTCACTTGCTGAAGGACGGAGATGTCGGTCAGTGGGTCGCCGTCGACGGCGATGAGGTCGGCGTACTTGCCCGGCTCGACCGCGCCGACGCGATCCTGCCAGCTCAGTAATTCCGCCGCATTCACAGTTGCGGCGCGAAGCACCTCCAGCGGAGACATGCCGCGCTTGGTCATCGCGACGAGCTCCGCGACATTTTTGCCCTGTCGCTCTGGGCCGCTGGCGTCATAGCCCATGGCAATCTTCACGCCCAGGCTCATGGCTTGCTGCATGGCTTGCTGGATGGACTGCTGCCGGTTTGCCAAAAACGCCAGAATTCTCGCGCGGCGGTCGGATTCGGGCTGATTCTTGTATTTTTCCACGGCGGCATCTGTCCCCGCGATGGTGGGAACGAGGAAGACTCCCTTTGCTTTCATCATTTCGAGAGCCTCGCGGTCCGCCTCGTGGCCATGTTCGATGGAGTCCACGCCAGCGGTGATGGCGTTCTTGATCCCTTGGGGCGTGGTCGCATGCGCAGCAACCTTGCGCCCTTGCTGGTGCGCTTCCTCGACGATGACGCGTATCTCATCGACAGTCAGCGTGGGATGCATCCAGTCCGCGTACACTTTGATTAAGTCGGCACCGTAGCCAATTTGCTCGCGCACCGCGCGTCGAGCTTCTTCGACGCCGCTGACCATCTGGGCGCCGGTGGGGAAATTGACAAGGTCCGGCGAGACGCCGAAAGGATTGTATTGGCCCACGGCAGCAATGGCGCGAGTCGCGACCTGCATGCGCGGCCCTTCTGCCAGGCCCTGCTCGATGGCGTCGCGCAGAGCAACGTCGGAATAGCCTGAGCCTTCACTCTCCACGTCGCGAATGCTGGTGAAACCAGCCTGGAGGGTGATGCGAGCGTTGTAGGCGCCTTCCAGAGCGCGAAACGATTGCGATTTCGTGGCCAGCATTACGATGTACCCGTCAGGACCCTCTGGCTCGCGCGCCATGATGTGAGTGTGGCAATCGATGAGACCGGGCAGAACAGTCAGCTTACCAAGATCAATGATGCGCGCGGTCTTGGGGACGTGCGGCTGAATTTCCGAGGCGCGGCCAACTTCCTTGATGCGCTCGCCTTCGATCCAAATTCCAGCGCTCTCGATGTAAGCGCCCTTTTGGACGTCGAGCAGCCTGCCCGCTTTCACGAAGAGCGAAGGCGGAGGCTGCGATGGGCTGGCCGTTTGCGAAGCGGCGCACGCAGGAAAAAGTGTGAGAGACAATGCCAGAGCGAATGCACGCGTTTTCATGGCACGGTTGAGTATCACAACCCGGGTTCGCGGACAAGTATAGGAAATTTGCTGAGTGAGAAGGGGCTGTCGCCTCTGGCTCAGCCTGGATTTTGACTCGTCGAGGGCGCGACTATTCACTTATCAGGCCGGAAACGCAGCGCCGACCAGACTTCGTCGAGGGCAACAATCGACACGGTGTGCCAGCCGGTGCCGCTCATCGCTTCGCGAATCACGTCGCGGCTGAGATCGCTCTCAACCTCCGATGTTTTCTTTGGATAGGAAATCCACACCAACGCATTCGGAGCCGCATGCTTCGAGAGTGTCCCGGCGAGCTTGCGGATCTCTGAGAGGCGCGTGGCAAACACCTGCACGAACGGGTACGTGCCTTGAGCGGTAGAAGAGATAGTAAAGCCGTCCGGCAGCGGCGCCAGCAACTTCAGATATCCGGGAGGCGGAGCCAGGATCAACGCCTGCATGCCGGGCTTCATGCCCAGTTTTTTGGCAACGGGGCTGCTCACTTTGGTTTTCCTTTGCTGGAAAGCGCGAATTGATTCCCGTCGGGATCTTTAAAGACGGCAATCGAGCCCCAAGGCTCCGTCTTGGGTTCCTGCGCAAAAGTCACGCCTTTGGACTTAAGCGTTTTGGCGGTTGCGAAGACGTCGTCACACCAGAACGAAATGGACTGAAACTCGCCGATGCGCTTCTCGTGACCTTCGGGAGTGAAGAGCGCCAAGCCCGTCTCCGCCCCCGGAATGAGAAGCTCAATCCATCGCTGGGAATCCGTGAATGGCTGATCGGTGACCACTTTCATACCCAGCGCCTCGGTATAGAACTTCAGCGAGACATCTTGATTGCGAACCGGAATGCTTACGAACTTTATTCCGCGAAGCATGAATGTTCCTCCATGAAACGCCCGGAGCATAGCTTGCAGAAACAGCGGGCGCAATCAGCCAGTCGTTGCTATATTACTGGCTGGTATAGCTGTGCTGAACCTGGACGATTACGTTGTAGATGTGCTGATGCGCGACCTGGTTGGGCATGACCGGCGGCCCACGAGCTTTCTTGTTTATCTGTGGCTCGCCGCCGAGCAAGCGCGCAGGCAGGGGGCCGTTCAGGTGAGTTATCAGGAATTGGCCGAGTCAATTGGGCTATCGAAGAGCTCGGCGCAAGCGGCAGTGAGTTGGCTGGTGCGGAGGAAATTGCTGGCTGCCAGCAAGGAAAGTGCTACGGCGATCCCTTGCTACACCGTGCGGAGCCCGTGGAGGGAGGCTGCGCGCCGGGCCAGTCCCCGCTGCGGGCACTAAATGCTTGCCTTCCTTTGGACTCGGTGCACTCTGGGTGCCCGGGCGGAACGGTTAGTGGCTGGTAGCGCCGCTATCGGAGCTAACCATGAGGCTGGAGACGTTCACCGGCTCGAAGTCGCCCAGAGTGAGGCTGGTGAGGCACTGAAGATCGGTGTCGTTCCAGCGAGCGTCCGGCGTGCCAATCAAGCCGCCGCTCATGCCGTTATCCGCCAAAATAATTCCATAATTTCGGAACCCCGTAATGATGATCGCCGCTTGCGGACTCGTACTGGCGCAAGAAGGAGTCGCCACCGAAGCTTTCAAACGATAAATCTCGCCCGCGGGTCCGGACATGGTGCAGTTTGTCGGGGGAGAGGATTGCGAGAGCATGGATTGAGTGGGAATCGTGCTTCCGCCCGAGGAGCAGCTTCCCACGCCTGCCGTTTCAGTGGCGGGCCAGACCCAATAATTGACCATGTGATTGAGCGTGAATCGAATTGGATGGCGAACCGCGCCGTTTGGCGAACCAGCTGTGCCGGTGCCGATGACTTCGTCGGCGTTAACCAGCAGCGGTGCGACGGGAAGGCCGGCGGCGTCGGAGGTGCCATTGCCTTGCAGTGTGAGGGCATTGGATGTGACGTCAGGCCAAAGTGCGTTGGAAGAATCGGTCCAGGGACCGCTTTGATAGATTCCCTGCCACATTTCGTAAAGGGCAGGTTTGTTTCCGCCGCCAGCCTCGAGATACACAAGAACGTGGCGGTCGCCGGTCGATTGGCTGGTGCCTTCCGGCGGAGCGTAAGCCGGAATGGGACCGGAGGTGAAGTAGGACTGGTATACGGTGGTGGTCACCGAGACATCTGGCTGATTGTAGGGAACCTCAATCGCAGGAATCCCGTTGGGAAACGGAGCGTTCGAATTGTTCCCGAAGAATGGCCGTATGATTTCTGATAGATAGCCGCTGTACATCGGAGCGGCGGGAGACGTGTCTACGGGCAAGCCGGTGGAAGCGGCGTCTACGCGATGATGGAAGATGGAAGTTGACGGAAATATGTTCGCGAGGAAGGCGTTGCTTCCATCGATGGCGAAACTGATTTGCTGCGACGCTTGAGCGTTCGTGGAGTCTTTCACGATGAAATTAGGAGTGTATGTGCCTTGGCCACCGATCAGTGAGCTGCTGATGGCGCCCGTGCTGGCGTTCAGGGACATTCCTTCCGGCAAGGGCGGAAAATTGGTACTCGTGTCGACGGAAAAAGTGTAGGGCGCAGAGCCGCCGGTAGCCGAGATAGTGCAGCCGGAATACGCCGCCCCTTGTGTTCCGCCGGGGCAGGAAGTCGTCGAGATCGTTAGCGCGCCACCGGAAGCGGTGACAGTGACCGTGGCCTGCGCTGTGTTTGAGCCGGAGGAATTGGTCGCGGTCAGGGTATAGGTTGTCGTAGCCGTGGGGCTCACGCTCGTGGAGCCGCTTGGCGAGGTGGAGGTGAAGTTTCCCGGAGTGATGGCGATGGTCGTCGCGCCACTGGTGGACCAGCTTAGCGTGCTGCTGGAGCCTGAAGTGATGCTGGTGGGGCTAGCGGAAAAGGAGTTTATCGTTGGCGCGCTTGCGGCGTTTACCGTGACAGTGACTTTCAACGTGCTCGAACCGGAGGAATTGGTCGCGGTGAGCATGTAGGTTGTGGTAGCCGTGGGGCTCACGTTCGTCGAGCCGCTCGCGGAAGTGGACGTGAAGGTTCCAGGAGTGATGGTGATGGTTGTCGCTCCACTGGTGGCCCAGCTCAGCTTGCTGCTCGCACCGGAATTTATCGTCGTGGGACTCGCGGAAAAGGTTGAGATGGCGGGCACGGAGCCTTTGACCGGCGGCGGGCTGGTCGAAGACATATTGGAGCAACTCGCTAGCCCGAAACAGACAAGCAGAATCAAGATTGGCGCGCAGAAACTCAGTTTTGCAGGATTGAGCCAGAGATAAGTGCGGTCATTTCTACGACTCGAGCTCGAGGAATTCACGCGTGGTTCTCCTCAATCCGACCCCTCGAACAAGTCTAGTGATTTCGATTTGGAGATAGCTACTGGTCGCAAGGACAGGGAAAGAGCAATGCGCTACGGAGAATCAATCGTGCGAACCGAGTCTTACGCGGAGCAGGCAGGCAACGCCGTTGGAAGAAGCTAGGCGGGTTTCTTTTCTTCCGGCTCGTTCTGGAGTTCTTTTCCCGGCTTGAAACGCACGGCTTTGCCCGGCGGAATGCTGACTTCTTCGCCGGTGCGGGGGTTGCGGCCGATGCCGGTTTTGCGCGGCTTCACGCTGAAAACACCAAAGCGGCGAAGTTCGATGCGCTGGCTGCGACCCAGGGCTTGTTTGAGCGATTCGAAAATGGTCTCCACGGCCTGCTCGGCCTTTGTGCGGCTGATATTTGTGGCGGCCACTACGGCATTTACCAGATCGAGCTTAATCACGCCATCCTCCAGCGCTTCCGAGGCAGATGCTAGAGGGTGCGGAGCAGGTTGTCAAGATGGGATGGGTAATCTACACTGAACGTCTTTTGTGGAGGATACGGAAAAGTTTTGTTGCTGTAGTGAATCAGAAAAACAATTTGCAGCCATATCTCAGGAGGAATGGATGTCCGTCAAGCCAGACAGCTGGATCCGGCGCATGGCGCTGGAGCACAAGATGATCGAGCCGTTTACGGACCGGCAGATTCGCGAGGGTGTGATCAGTTACGGAGTGTCATCGTACGGCTACGATATCCGCGTGGCGGACGAGTTCCGGATTTTCACCAATGTGAACTCCACCATCGTGGACCCCAAGCATTTCGATGCTCGCTCGCTCGTCGAATACAAAGGAGACGTTTGCATTATTCCGCCGAATTCCTTTGCGCTGGCACGCTCGGTCGAGTACTTCCGGATTCCGCGCAACGTGTTGACCATTTGCTTGGGCAAATCGACGTACGCGCGTTGCGGGATCATCGTGAACGTCACGCCCTTCGAACCCGAGTGGGAGGGCTTCGTGACGCTGGAAATCAGCAATACGACACCGCTGCCCGCGAAAATCTACGCCAATGAAGGTTTGTGCCAGGTGATTTTCTTTCTTTCCGACGAAGATTGCGAGGTCAGCTATAAGGACAAAAAAGGAAAGTATCAGGCGCAGGGCGGGATCGTTCTGCCGCGGCTGTAGGTGCAAATGACCGTTGACTTGTGAACGATGTTTGAGCAAGTGACAAACTCAGCGCCGTAAACCCAGAATCCAGAACCATGAGCAAAATCAACTGGTCGCGCGTGCTCGGATGCGGACTTCTAGCCGGCGTCGTATGGATCATCCTCGGCGCCCTGGTCACCGCGCTGCTCGGCCGAGATTTCGCTGCCCTGCCCAACAACCATCTCGCAAAACCCACTCCCGGCTTCGTCCTGTTCAATGTGTTGCTGGACCTGCTCGAGGGTGTGTCAATCCTCTGGCTCTACGCGGCCATCCGCCCGCGCTACGGCCCAGGCGCGAAGACCGCGTGGATTGCTGCATGTGCTTGGTGGTTCATCGTCACTCTGGGTGACGCCACCTGGTGTTCCTTTGGCTTCTTTCCGCCGAGTAGCGTCATTCCGCTGATGGCAGGAACTTTGCCGGCGCTCATTCTCGCCACGCTCGTCGGCGCAAAATTCTACAAGGAATGACGATCGCGCGACTTCTGGCTCACAACGCAGTCGCCAGCGGGAAGCCGCGCTCGCGCCAGGCGGCGAGTCCGCCCTGCAGCGGCCGAATGCGCTTGATGCCGTTTTTTCTGAGGAGCAGCGCCACACGGGCGCTGGTGGCTTCGTTAGGTCAAGTACAGTAGAGAATCACCTCGCGATCGCGCGGCAGCCTGTCGTTGTTCTCCTGCAGTTCCTTGGCGTCAATGTGCATCGCGCCGGGGATGGTTTCCGGTGCGGCTTCAAAATCGAGCGAATGACGAAGATCCACAATGGTCAGTTCTTCTCGGGCGTCCAGCTTTTCTTTCAGTTCCTCGACGGTAATTCGAGCGATGCGCAGTTCGTGCAAAAAGCGCTGGCGCGCGATGAATTTGTAAGCGATATAAGCAACCAGCGAGCCGATGAGGAGAACCAGCAGCCATCCACCAAGAGAAGCAAGCCGCGCCGCGACTCGCTCGATTTCTCCACTGAACGCATAGCCGAGCCCGACAAAGGTTCCCGACCAAAGCAGCGCTCCCATCGCGTCGAACAGGACGAAGCGCCGGAACTTCATGTGAAAAATGCCGGCGAGCGGCGGAGTGACAATTCCCAAGCCTGGAACGAACTTTGCCACCAGCAGCGATTTTGCTCCTTGTTTGGCGAACATCCCTTCGGTGCGGCGCACGCAGGAGTCCGGCTCGATGGAAATGCGGCAAAGGAGCTGCAAAATCTTAATGCCTTTGTGGCGGCCCAGCTGGAACCAGATGGAATCAGCGGCCAGGGCAGCGAGCCCCGCGCAAAAGACGGCCACAAAAAAATTGAGGTTACCGGTTCCGGCGAGCGTGCCAGCGGCCAGGAGCAACGGCATCGCGGGAACCGGGATTCCCAATTGTTCCAGGAACACCCACCCCAGCAACACCCCGTATCCGTGGTGGATGAGGAACTCGAGAGCGCGATGCAGGGCGGGGATGGGCGCAAGTCTCCTTGGCTAAAGTTGGAACAAGTTAACGGGAAACGAAAGGAGCAGTATGCCCCCAACTGTCGGCCATGACGAACTCGCTGATCGGTTTGCGTGTCCGCGGAGCCAACTCACGGACGGAAAAATCACTTGGAGCGGGTTTTTGCATTTCGTGTTTCCTCTCTGATGTCGGTCGTGCTTTAGATGTTCCGCGCCGCGGAGGCGGTGCATTCAACATCCGCCTCCGCACAGTGCATGTCGTCGTCTTAGTTGGCGGCCTTTTTCTGGAACATTTCCGCGTCAATGATGATGGAGATTTCTTCGCCGATCATTGCCGCAGGATAGCTGGCGCCGACGCCAAAGTCCTGTCGGTTGATTTTGGCGCTAGCGTTAATGCCCATGCGTTGATTGCCCCAGGGGTCTTTAATCGCAGCGCTCGGACCGTCCACGTCGAGGGCCACCTCTTTGCTGGTGCCGTGAATGGTGAGATCGCCGATGACGCGGAGTTTGCCGGGAGCGAGTTGCTCGACTTTCTTGGATTTGAAGGTGATGGTCGCGAAGTGGTCGGCATCGAAAAAGTGGTCGCTGCGGAGATCCTTGTCACGGTCGGGGACGCGCGTGTCAACGGAATTCACGTCAATGGTGACGTCGACTGAGGATTTGCTGATGTCCTTATCGTCGAACTGGATCGTGCCCTTCACGCTGGTAAAGGCGCCTCGCACGGTGGAAATCGACAGATGCTTGACCGCGAATTGCGCCGAGGAGTGCGCGGGATCAATCTGCCAGCTCGTGGTAGCTGCCCCGGCACACAGAGACATCCCCGCTGCGAGTCCCGCAAGGATTGCGATTCTTGAGAAATACCTGCTCATTTCTTAGTTCCTTTCTTTTTTGATTGAAAGTTCGAAACTTTTCGAGGCAAGAGCCCTGCTACCCCTCCCGGGTGCCTCGTATTTCTTCCAGAAGATCGGAAAGGGTTTTCAGTCGCGCGCCGGCCATGTGCCGGAATTGCCGCTTGTGCAAGTCGCGCATCGGCTGGTCCAGGGGCTTGATCAGCGCAAGTCCTTCCGGGGTGATACGAGTCTTCACGACGCGGCGGTCATCGGTTTGCCGCTCGCGTGTAATCAGGCCGCGCTTTTCCATGCGGTCTAGCAGTCGCGTGATGTCCGGATCATGCGTGATCATGCGCTCGCCAATGCCGCGGCAGGCCAGCCCATCGGGTCCCGCACCACGCAGGATGCGCAGCACGTTGTATTGCGTACCAGTCAGATTAGCCGTGCGGACCAACTGCTCGGCTTCCAAGCCAAGGGCGTCCGCGGTCTTCAGCAGGGCCAGAAAAATACGTTCTTCGATGGGAGCCGCAGGACGGGGTACCTTCGCTTTGGAACTCACGGGAGGACTATAATCGTGTAAACGACTATTGTCAAGAGGAAATTGCCGCCGGCTTTCGCGGGAAGTTCCGGCCTAGGGCTTGCGCAGCGGGCGCAGGTGAATTTCGCTCAAAAAGCTCACGGGACCCTGCGTCACAATAGCTCCCACGGCGTGCGCTACATCTTCCGCCGCCAGCACTTTGCTGGCGTCCTTCGGCGCCCGTCCCGAAAAGCCCGTTGCCACACTGCCGGGACAAATTACGCTCACGCGAATCCCATGCTCGCGCAGATCTTCCGCCATGCAGCCGGAAAGTCCCATCACTCCCCATTTGGAGGCGCAATAGATTCCCCCACCCGCGAACGTGTTTTTACCCGCCAACGAGCTGATATTGATGATTTCGCCGGAGCCGCGGCGAATCATTGAAGGCGCCACCGCCCGCGAAACGAGAAACACGCTCTTGAGGTTGGTGTCCAGCACGCGGTCCCAATCGACCTCCGATTTTTCATGCGCGGGGCCAAACAGGCCAATGCCCGCGTTGTTAACCAGAATCTGGATCGGACCAAGCGCAGCTTCAGTCTTAGAAACCAGTTCTTCAACTTCGTTGGAACAAGTGACGTCCGTCACTTGAAAAAACACATGGCCGCCCAGCTCATTCAGAGCTTTTGCAGAGTCTTCCAGAGTTGCGCGATTTCGGCCGCAGATCGCCACGGAAGCCCCCAATACCGCGAGACGCAGTGCGATGGCGCGGCCGATTCCGCGGCTTCCTCCCGTGACCAGCGCCACCGATCCGGAAAGACTTGGCTTCCTCAAAGATCCTGAATTTGTGCTATTTATCCCAACCATGAGAATTCTTCCTCTTGCGGGCCACGCTTTTTATGCGACACTCATCCTATCATCAGGGTTTACCGCCGCAACGAGCGCCCAGCTTGCTCCGGTGGAAACCAAGAAGAAACAGAAGCGCCTCCAGCGGGATGAAGGTTCACCAAAGGCTACAGTTTGTCGAGGAGAACGGCTTGCAGTTAGGGTCTCGCTTTTCCTATAATCGCAACGTTTTCCAAGACAACGCGATTCCCGGTAGTATGGTTCCGGGGTGCACCGGAAAGCAGTGAGTTCAGGCTTGGAAATTGAGCGAGGAGAAATCGGAATGAACCGAACACGGAGACAGATTGGGATTGCGTTGGCAGTGCTTTGCCTGATGTTTGCCAGCGCGTGGACCCTACGCGCACAAGCGCCGGCGGGTGGACAGGACACAGGCGCGGCCAAAGCCCCGCCATACACCCTGGCCGAGTACAACGCTGAACAGGCGTGCGCCGTGGAAAAAGTCCCTGCTCAGCAGGTCAAGTGCCTTGACGATTTTGTCTCGAAGTATCCGAATTCCGCATTGCTCGTATATGTGTATCCGCTCTATGTAGGCGCTTACAACCAGCTCAAAAACCCTCAGAAGGTGATGGAATACGCTGATAAGCTGGTGGCGCTGGGAGACAAGGCTGAGGCCGGAATTCGCTATCAGGTCCTCTATGCGCGCGCTTTAGCCTATTCCAGTCTGAACGCTGCCGATCAGACTGCCGCCGCAGCCAAGGCGCGCGAGGGCGCACTGCTTGGTTTGAAAACCCTCGACGAATTAAAGAAACCCGACAACGTATCCGATGACGACTTCAAAAAGCAAAAGCAGCAGCCCGCCATCCTCTTTAATTACACTGCGGGCAATGCAGCGATGAACGCAAAGGATTATGCGGCGGCCGTGGAGTCTTTTAAGGCTGTGCTGGCGTTGAATCCCGATGACTTGGGCACCAACTACAACGTTGCTCGAGCCTACCAACTCATGACGCCCCCGCAGATGATGGACGCTTTCTGGTATTTTGCCAAAGCCGTAACCACGAAAAACGCCACCCAGGCACAAGCGGACAAGGTAAAAAAGTATCTAAAGGCGCAAATCACGAACTTCCAGGGTGGAAACGTTTGCGACAGCTTGACCGATGCGGAGATGAGCGAACTCCTGCAGCTTGCCGGCAGTTCCGCTGATCGTCCCTCAAGTTACTCCTTACCCAGCGCTGCCGACATTGGCGCCGTTCAGAAAGACATGACCATCGCTTCGGTTTTCACCGATCTCAAAGCGGGTGGAGACAAGGGCAAGCTCACTTGGCTGGCCGCTTGCGGACTGGAGTTTCCGGAGGTGCCTGGCAAGGTCATTGAAGTTGTCCCTGGCGATCCTCTCGTCCTCAAGATTGCCTTCGTCACCAGCGACGCGGAATTTGACGCGGCCACAACTCCGAATATGGATGTCAAAGTGGTCGGACAGCCGGAAGCCGCACGCGTAGAGAAAGACAATCCAATTCACTTTACCGGCACCTTGGTTTCCTATGATCCGGATCCCGCTTTCTTCCTCCACTGGGATAAGGCCAAGGTCAAGGAAGAGGACATTCCGAAGGAAAAGGCTGCGCCGAAGAAACCGGCACCGAAAAAGAAACCGGGCGCGAGCTCCAATTAGTCTCTTCCGAATCGATCTTACGATCTAAAATGGCTCTCCCGATGTTCGCGGAGAGCCATTTTCTTTTATAGGAAGCTTCGGGATGCAGTTACTTCTCAACGGGAACGCCGCCGGTGCCCGTTCGAGTCCAGTTTGTACTCATCGATTTTGCGGCTGAGCGTGTTGCGGTGGATGCCCAGAGTTTCCGCTGCGCGCGATTGATTGCCGTTCGACCGGTCCAGCACTCGTTTGATGAAGCGCTTTTCGAATTCCCCAACAGCCTCATCAAAAAGTATCCCGCGCTCTACCATTTGGTTCACGAGCCCTTCCAGTTGATCTTTCACGATGGCACACTCCGCTCCTCTGAATTTCTTTAGGGCCCTGCTGCTTGTTGCTAGTCCAGTTCGTGCCCGGTCAGGATGCGATACGCCTCCCGGTATTTGTCCCTGGTCGCGCTAACCACTTCGGGAGGCAGTTCCGGGCCGGGCGGGGTTTTCGGCCACCGCATCCGTTCGAGGTAGTCGCGTACAAACTGTTTGTCAAAAGAAGATTGCGGGCCGCCGGGGCTGTAATGCGCCGCGGGCCAGAAGCGCGAAGAATCCGGCGTCAGCGCTTCGTCAATCCACATCAGTTCATTGTTGAGCAAGCCGAACTCGAACTTCGTGTCTGCGACAATGATGCCCCGCGGCTCCGCATACGCAGCCGCGCGTCTGTAAATCTCAAGGCTTACGCTGCGAACCCTCTCCGCCAGCTCTTTGCCGATCATCGCCGCGGCTTGCTCGAAGGAAATGTTTTCGTCGTGCCCGCTCGCCGCTTTTGTCGCGGGCGTGAAGATTGGCTCCGGCAATCGATCCGATTCGCGCAGTCCGGTTGGCAGGGCGATGCCGCAGATTTTTCCAGTTACGCGATAGTCTTTCCAGCCCGAGCCGGAAACGTAGCCGCGGACCACGCATTCGATCGGCAACGGCTTGGTTTTCCGTACCACCATGGCCCGTCCCGCGAGCTCTTCCTTGAACTTGTCGAAGGGCGCGGGAAATTCCGTCGCGCTAAGGACGTGGTTGGGAATTACGTTCTTGAGCAAGTCGAACCAGAAGAGCGAAAGCTGCGTGAGCACCTTCCCCTTGTCCGGGATCGGCGTCGGAAGAATCACGTCGAAGGCCGACAGCCGGTCGGTGGCAACAATCAACAGCTTGTCGCCCAGGTCATAAATGTCGCGCACTTTTCCGCGCGCGCTCGGCGTCAATCCGGCGAATTGCGTTTCACTCAAAACTCTCATGGCAGGAGTTGCAGACACAGAGAAACGTCCCCCGACTTAGTGGCTTGCATTTTAGCGCACTGTATCGCCAACGCAAAGGACCGCGCGGTGGAAATTTGTGTAATTTTTTGGAGACAAATTCTACTTAAGCGAAAAGCCTTCGCAGAATTCTAGCCAAGAATCAGGTCGCGTTATCCGGGGTTGCGACGAACTTAAGGAAGCGGTATCAGGCGGCGGAAGCCGTTGCTGCACGCTCGTTCGGCTTGGCGTTCTCTGTCTCTTCCCAACGCACGCTAACCAACTTCGACACGCCAGGCTCCTGCATCGTGACTCCGTACAGCACTGGCGCGATTTCCATCGTCTTGCGGTTGTGTGTGACGATGATGAATTGCGTCTGGTCACTCATCTCCCCGATGAGCCGCGTGAACCGTCCCACGTTGGCCTCGTCCAGCGGCGCGTCGACTTCGTCCAAAATGCAGAACGGGCTCGGCTGGTACCGGAAAATCGCGATGAGCAGCGCCAGCGCCGTCATCGCCTTCTCGCCGCCGGAGAGCAGCAGCACGTTTTGCAGCCGCTTGCCCGGCGGTGACGCAACGATGTCAATTCCCGCATCGCCCGAGCTGTCCGGTTCGGTCAAGCGCATTTCCGCCATGCCGCCGCCAAAAATCGCATGGAACGCGTCGGAAAAGCTCTTGTTAATGGCGTGAAACGCGTGCTCGAACTTTTCTTTGGTCGCTTGGTCCAACTCGGCAATCGCTTGCTGCGTGTCGGCAATCGATTGCAGCAAATCGTCGCGCTCCCGCGTCAGGAACGTGAATCGCTGCTCGCACTCGTTGTATTCTTCGAGCGCCATCATGTTTACCGCGCCCATGTTTTCGATGCGCTGCTTCATCTCGCGGTAATTCGTTTCCGCAATCGTCAGCTCTTCGCCGCTCATGAACGCCGCTTCCGTCGCAATCAAATCTTCGGGCTGCGCGTTCACTTCG
>Ga0187780_10001752_pt1 | contig 16415 bp, 17 predicted proteins | sample 1015_Q2_SP10_20__FD_132429 | JGI IMG/M metagenome (GOLD analysis project Ga0187780, IMG submission 132429) | Tropical peat soil microbial communities from peatlands in Department of Meta, Colombia - 1015_Q2_SP10_20_MG | ecosystem: Environmental > Terrestrial > Soil > Wetlands > Peat | place... | reverse complement strand
CGTAGCGCGGTCGCGCTTGCCGAGCACCACCGGGTCTTTCGCGCACTGAGTGAAAACCCAACGTACACAAAACGTCGAGTGAATCCACACTCTGGGGATAGCTCTGTGGATATTCCGGGGTTGGAAGCCTCGACCTTGGGCCGGGTTCGGCCCATTGGCGCGATCAGTCCAGGGGCGTGAGCACCCAGGTCGACAGGGCGTCGACCACGGCCTGGCCCACCGTCCGCACGTGCTGGACGACGGCCGACGCGGGCCCCATCTCGCAGATCACCGCCGGCATGCGGGTCTCGCGCAGGACCGGCAGGCTCATGCCCCGGGCCCCGCCGGCCGGGACCTGAAGGGCTCGGGCCACGGCGTCCTGGATGAGCTCCGCCAGGCGCCGGCCCCCGGCCGACTCGTACTGGAAGCCGCTGTAGTAGGCGCTGGAGCACCCCGAGGCGGCCGGGTCCATGCGAAACCCCACGTAGACCTCCACGTCGGCCACGTTGGCCGCGGCGGCCTGGGCCGAGCCGTCGGGGTGCACCAGGGGGACGACCAGCGCGCCCTCCTCCACCAGGCGGCGGCGGATGGCGGCCACGAGCACGTCGAGACCGCCGTCGTGGCCCAGGGCGATGCGCCGCCCCGCCAGGGTCCTGGGCGCCTGGCGCAGGCGCTCCCGGTCGCGCACGGTGCTCACCAGCTCCGGGTCGTGATGGCGGGGCATGACGCGCAGCAGCTCGCGCAGGGTCAGGGCACCGACGATGCCGTCGACGGGCAGGCCGAGGTTGCGCTGGAATTCGCCGAGCGCGCCCGCCGTCAGGTCGCCGAAGATGCCGTCGACGCGTCCGGAGTCGAAGCCGAGGGCAGAGAGCCGGTGTTGGAGCTCGGCCACGTCGTCGCCGCGGAACATGGGCCGGCGGTTGTAGAGGAAGCGGTCGCCGAGGCGGAACCCGGCCTCGACCAGCGCGTTCCACGTCTGGGGTCCCACGACCCCGTCGACACGCAGCCCGCGCCGGTGCTGGAAGGCCTCCACCGCCGCCCGCGTGCCCGGGCCGAAGACCGCGGCGGGGTCGGGCAGCGTCGGCAGCCCCAGGGCGACGAGTCGCTGCTGGACGTCCGCCACCCCCTCGCCCCGGTCCCCGGGGTGCAGGGGTAGCGCGGTGGCGCTCAGAGGTAGGAGGCCAATTCCTGGAGGAGCTGCGCCTTGCCCCGGGCCCCGACGATCCGGGCCTCGGGCTGGCCGTCCTTGAACAGGATCAGGGTCGGGATGCTCATCACCTCGTAGCGGCGTGTCACGTCGAGGTTCTCGTCGATGTTGAGCTTCGCGACCTCGATCTTGTCCCCCTGCTCGGTCGAGATCTCCTCGAGGATGGGGGCGATCATCTTGCATGGACCGCACCACTCGGCCCAGAAGTCCACCAGGACCGGCGTCTCGGCCGCCTTGACATGCTCGTCAAAGGTAGCGTCGCTCAGGGTCGTGATCCGCTCGCTCATCGTCCGTCCTTCCGTGCCCCACCGTGCGGGGTCGGTTCTCACAACAGCGGCCCGTCCCGGTCCATTCCGGCCGCCCCGGCGCCGCGCCCGGCGCCGGGGCGCGGGCCCGACCTGGTCAGGCGGTCAGGCGTGTCCCTGGGCCTCCAGCCAGCGCTCCACGTCGATGGCCGCCATGCAGCCCGACCCCGCCGCCGTCACCGCCTGGCGGTAGACGTGGTCCTGGACGTCGCCGCAGGCGAAGACACCCTCGACACTCGTGTTCGTGCCGGCGTGGGTCGTGATGTAGCCGGCGTCGTCCATCTCCAGGGCGCCGGCGAACACCGCCGTGTTGGGCACGTGCCCGATGGCGACGAACAGCCCGGTGACGGGGAGCGTGCCCTCCTCGCCGCTGACCACGTCGCGCAGCGTCACACCGGACACCTTGCCGTCGCCCAGGACCTGCGTGACCACCGAGTTCCATCGGAACGAGATCTTCTCGTTGGCGAAGGCGCGGTCCTGCATGATCTTCGAGGCGCGCAGCTCCTTGCGCCGGTGCACGAGCGTGACCGACCGGGCGAAGCGGGTGAGGAACGTGGCCTCCTCGATGGCGGAGTCGCCGCCGCCGACCACGGCGATGTCCTGCTCGCGGAAGAAGAAGCCGTCACAGGTGGCGCAGGTGGAGACCCCGTGCCCGAGCAGGAGGTCCTCGCCGGGCACCCCGAGCATGAGCGACTGGGCGCCCGTGGCGATGACGAGTGCCCGGGTCACGACGTCGGGCTCCGGCGCGCCGGGGTCGTCGGTCCAGAGCTTGAACGGCCGGGCCGAGAGATCGACGCGCCGGACCTTGGCCCCGAGGAACTCGGCGCCGAAGCGGGCCGCCTGACCGCGGAACTGCTCCATGAGCTCGGGGCCGAGGATCCCGTCGACGAACCCCGGGTAGTTCTCCACCTCGGTGGTCAGCATCAGCTGGCCGCCGGGCTGGTCGCTGGTGGAGGAGGGCTCGCCTTCGACGACGAGCGGGCGGAGGTTGGCCCGCGCGGTGTAGATGGCCGCCGTGAGCCCGGCGGGGCCCGAGCCGACGACGACGACGTCGCGCGTGTCGGGCATCAGGCCGCCTCCGCCGATTCCTCGGCCTCGGAGCGGCGCTGGGACCAGGCGACGATCCCGGCCACGACGAAGAGGAAGCCGAGCAGCAGGTACGACGCCCAGACCCGGCCGTCGAACACGTAGACGGTGAGGACGCGCACCAGGGCGATGGTGAGGAGCAGGGACACCACCAGGGCCATCGTGCCCACGATGACGCCGAAGACGAGACCCCGGGCCACCAGCATGAGGGGCCGGATGACCTGGACCCGGAAGGCGGTGACGACCCCGTCGATGGTGTCGGCCACCTGGGCCGGCCATTGGCCCCCGACCGTGGCGTCGCGCCAGCCCTGCCCGGTGCCCGAGCCCGCCGCCGGGCCGAGACCCGGCGACGCGCCGTTCGGGCCGCCTCCGTCGCGCGGCGGGGTGCCCATGGTGTCGTCCATTGCCGAGAGGTTAGTGGGGAGCGTCGGCGCGGCGGCCGGCCCGGCCGGTCAGCGGGCGACCTGGAAGCACATGCCGATGGTGCCCGGCCCCGCGTGGGCGCCGATCACGGGCCCGAGGTCGCTCACCACCAGCTCGGTGGCGCAGTCGGCGGCAGCCAGCCGGGTGGCCAGCAGGTCCGCGTCCGGGGCGACGCCCGCGCACAGGGCCAGGCGCTCGAGGCGCCCGGCGTGGAGGGCCTTGGCGGCCAGGTACTCCAGGGCACGCGTCCGGGTCCGCTGCTTGGACTCGGGTTCCACGACGCCGTCGCGCACCTGGATCACCGGCTTGATCGACAGCAGCGAGCCCAGGAGCGCCTGGGCGCCGCCGATGCGCCCACCGCGCTTGAGGAAGTCGAGGCTGTCGACCACGCCGTAGACGTGGGTCCTGGTCACGAGGTCCTCGACGTGCGCCACGAGCTCGTCGAGGCCCTCGCCCGCGGCGGCGCGCTCGCTGGCCGAGATCACCATGAGGCCGAGCCCCATGGTCACCGACTGCGAGTCGACGACGCGCACCGGCACGGTGCCGGCCACGGCCTCCGCCGCCGTGCGGGCCGACTGGAAGGTGGCCGAGAGCCGCGACGACAGGTTGACGCACAGCACGCCGTCCGCCCCCGCCGCGGCGGCGTCGAGGAAGGCCTGTTGGAACGCGCCGGGCGAGGGAGCCGCGGTCTCGGGCATGTGCGGGCCGGTCACCACCCGGTCCCAGAACTCCTTGGTCGAGAGCTCTGTTCGGTCGACGAGCTCCTCGTCCCCGAAGCGGATGGTGAGGGGGACGACACGCACGTTGCGCTCGTCGGCCATCTCGGGCGTCAGGTCGCAGGCGCTGTCGGTGACCACGCGGATGCCGGGCATCGTCCCCCCTTCGGCGACCCGGCGCGAGACGGCACCGGGCGACGCGCGAGAGCGTCAGGTGTCGAGTCTGCCATGGACCGACTCGTCCGAGCGCGGCGGGCGTGTCGGTCCCAACGCGCCGGGCCGCATGGGCGGGCGCCCCGCCGGCGGGGGAGGAGGCGGCGCTGGCGGGGGACCCGTGCGCGCCCGGCGCCGTGGCGCTCCGGCCCGCCGCCGGCCCGTGCCGTCGGGCGCTTCGTCGGCTCCGGGCGACGCGGGGCGCGTCGGCCCGTCACGGTGGGGCGCGGTGACCCGAGCAAGGATCCCCGCCGCGACCACGTAGGCGGCCGCACCGGCGACGGTCCCCACGGCCACCCGCAGCAGGAGGCCCCCGACGCTCTCGGAGGCGGACAGGTTGCTGCCGACGACGGCCGCCGCCACGAGGACCGCCGTGGCCATGAGCACGTGGGCGAGATGGCGGGCGACCGTCACCCCGGCCAGGCCCGCCACCCGGCTGCGCAGGTGGACCAACGCCACCACGGCGGCGACGGTGTAGGCGATGGAGATGGACAGCGCGATCCCGCGCACCCCGAGCGGGCCCGCCAAGGCCAGGGCGAGGACGATGTTGATGCCGTTCTCGAGCACGTACAGCCAGAACGCGGTGCGCAGGTCCTGGACCGACTGCAGGACGCGGATGGCGTAGAGGAACACGCAGAAGCCGGGGACACCGAGGGCGAGCATGGCCAGCGACGTCGCGGTGGGGACGGTGGCCGAGTGGAACCCGGCCGCGCCGTGCCCGAGCAGCAGGGCCACGAGCGGGCGAGCCAGGATGAGCATGCCGGCCGCGGCGGGCACGACGAAGGCGAGGATGGTGCGCAGGCCGATGGTCATGCGGCGACGGAAGGCCGCCAGGTCGCCGTGGGCCCAATGCGTCGCCAGCTCCGGCGCCGTGGCCGACATGACCGACACGGCGATCACCGCATAGGGGAGCTGGAAGAAGGTGTAGGCGTAGGTGTAGGCGGAGAGGGCGCCCGAGCCGACGTGCTCCGAGGCAGCCAGCACCACCAGCAGCGCCACCTGGTTGGCCAGCACCAGGCCGAAGGTCCACCCCGACAGCCGCCCGATGGTGCGCACCGCCTCGTGGCGCAGGTCGAAGCGGAAGCGCAGGTGCAGGTCGGCGCGCCGCAGGCTGGGGATGAGCAGCCCGGCCTGGAGCATCACGCCCAGCGTCGTCCCCACGCCGAGCAGCAGCAGCCAGCTCTTGTGCGCGGCCACGCCGGCCAGGGTGGGCGTGCGGGCGATGGCCCCGAAGAGGAAGAGGACGACGATGAGGAACACGTTGTTGGCCACCGGCGTGAACATGGGCGCGGCGAAGCGCCGGCGCGTGTTGAGCAGGGCCGTGGCGATGCTGATGAACGCGTAGCAGGCGAGCTGGGGCACGAAGAGCACCAGGAGCTCTGTGGCCACCGTCCGCTCGGTGTGGACCTGGGGGCTGTGGTTGAAGGCGGTGATGGCGTCGATGATCAACGGGGAGGCGAGGAGGAACAGCACCGACGCCACGGCGATGACCACCAGGGACACGCTCACCACTGCCGAGATCGCCTCCCACGCCTCGTCGTCGGCCAGGGTGGTGAGCCGCTCGACGAACACGGGCACGAAGGTGGCCGCCAACACGCCGCCGATGACGATGTCGGCGAGGATGTTGGGGATGGTGTTGGCCAGGTTGTAGGCGTCGGCCAACGCCAAGGCGCCCACGGCATAGGCCAGGGCGACGATGCGGATCACGCCGGTGACGCGCGACAGGGTCGTTACCGCCGCCATCACCGCCGTGGAGCGGGTGACCCCCGGATAGGCCACCACCTCGGGGTTCGCCCGGGCCGCGCCGCGGGACCGGCGCCGTGGCCCGCCGGCGGGGCTCACGAGGGGGGCTCCGACCCGCTCCCGGGCTCCGGTCCGGGGGTGAGGACCTCCACCACCGGGGCCGCCGGCCCGGTGGTGGTGGGGCGGCCGGTGGCGGCGGGCCCGGTCCCCGCGGCCTCGGCGGCGTGCGGGCGCCGCCGCCGTGCATGTGCCCCGCGGGGCGTGTCGCGCCGGCGCCACAGGGTCTGGCCCCACCAGCCCAGGAGGACGAGCAGGGCCCCGATCGACAGCGCGATGGCGACCTCCGAGGTCGACGCCGAGCGCACGGTGAGCTGACGCGCCGCGACCACCAGGCCGCCCCGGGGACTGAGCAGCGTCACGGTCACCTTGAACACGCCGGCGGTGCGCGCCTGCATGTCGACGTAGAAGGCGTTGGTGGCGCGATCGAGCACGACCGTGCGCGTGCTCCCCCTGGGGAACAGGAGCTTGTCGCTCGAGAGCGTCATCACGGCCGTCACCGTGTAGGGCGCGGTCTTGACGATCGTGATGGGTACGTGGGCGGTGGTCGAGGTGAGGCGGATGCTGTCGGCGGTGATCGACACCTGGCCCAGCTCGGCGTCGAGCGTCGCCGACGCGCCGGTCACCCCCGCGGCCTGGCGGACGGGGCGCAGCAACGCCGACTCGGCGTCGAGCAGGAGGTCGCCGACGCCCCGGGGCACCGCGGGGTCCGACACGGCGGTGGCGAAGGCGTCGATGCGCCCCCGCGTGACGCGGATGGCGCGCGCGGGCAGCGTCGTGCCCGCATCGGGCGCCGGCCGGCGTGCCCCGACCGTGGGCCCCGTGGGCACGGTGGCGAACAGCGTGGTGACCGTGACCGGCTCGAGGACCGGGTTGGCGGCGAGCCCGGCGAGGACCGTGTCGACGAAGGACGGGTCGGGCGTCCAGCCAAGGGGCGCGAGCGCGACGATGCCGCGGGCGGTGTCCAGGTTGGGCTGTTCGTAGTAGACGAGCGCGAGGTCGGCCAGGAACTGGTTCGCGGCCAGCACCGACCCCGCGCCCGTGGCGTCGGCGAAATGGGTGGAGAGGATGGGGTCGGCGACGGCCAGTGCCATCGTGGCTTGCTTCCCCGTCTGGATGGTGAGCGGCTGCGTGGGGGAGAGGCGGAACGGGTTGCCGGCGACCGTCCCGGGCGGGACCAGCGCGTGGGAGATGCCGAGCGTGCCGAGCTGCGCCAGTGTCTCCTCGTCCAGCGCGCTCGACGCGGCCCAGGTGCCCGCGGTGGCGCGTACCCCGTCGGAGGCAAGGCTCTGCGCCCCGCGTGCCACCTGGTCCGCGAGCTCGGTCGGGAGTCCCGCGCCCATGAGGGCCGAGGCGTCCGCGCTGGCGTAGGGACCGGCCAGGGCCTCGCGCCCGGGTGTCGCGGCGATGGCCTGGATCTGGCCCAGCGCGTGCTTGGCCCGGCCCAGCGTGTCGCCCGCCAGGGCTGCCACGCTCGCCGGCTCGGGCGCGACGGTGAGCGCCACCTCGGGGTGCCCGGCCAGGGCGGTGACGAAGGCGTCGGTCGCGCTCAGGGCGGAGGACGCGGTCGGGGCGACGCGGCCGTCGGTCGACGCCGCCTGCGCGGGCAGCGACACCGGGACGACCCAGGCCACCCGCAGGCGCTGGGTGGTGGCGGGCGGGTCCTCGTAGACGAGGTTGGTCACCAGCTGCGCCTTGCCCGGGCCGACGCCGGGGGCGCTCAGGGCGATGCGCACCGGGTAGACGCCGCCGCAGGCGCCGACCGAGCAGTGCAGGTCCGCGGTGAATTGCGATCCGGGCACCGTGGGGGCGGGACCGCCCGCGGCCACGGGGACGGTGATGTCGACGCCACCGCCGGGGTCCGGTGGCAGCGAGGACAAGGCAAATGGGGGCGAGGTGCCGAGCGGGGTGCCGGCGAGGGTGCCGCCGATGGCCGCCACGAGCGCCGAGCGGCTGGTGAGGTGGGGGAAGACGGTGACCGTCACCGTGGCGTCGGGGGAGACGCCCCGGTCGACGGCGAGGTGCAGCGACAGGGCCCCGCCCGGGCCGACGAAGGCGGACTGCCCGCGCAGCGTCAGCGGCGCGTCGGAGGCCGTCGCGCTCAGCGTGGCATCCGGGCCCGTGGTCCCGGGTGTGGCGGCCCCGGCCGCGTGCGGCGCGCTCGTGGCCCCGACCACGGCGACGGCGACCGCGGCCAGCGCGCCCAGCGTGCCGAGACGGCGCGCCCGGGGGCCGTGCGCCGGCCCGGCGCGCCTCGCAGCACCGCCGTCGGGGGAGCGTCGATCGGGGGTGCGGAAGCCGTCGCGTGCCCGGGCGATGCCCGCGTGGGTCCGGTCCACCTCGGCGTTGCAGCCTATCGGCCTCGACCGAGACGCCCCGGTCGAGGCCACCGGGCAGGACGTGGGATGCGGCGAGGGGGCAGGGAGAGGACGCGAGGAGAAGCCCGGGGGACCGACGCGCGCCGCCCTAGATCCCGAAGGAGGCCGACTCGATGGCGGACAGCGCCTCGGGCGGGCCGTCGAGGTCCACGTGCGCGCTGGCCCCTCGCCCCGAGAGGTAGAGGACGAGCTCGCCGGCCCGACCCACCAGGGTGGCCGTGGGGGTGCCGCGTCGAGCGCGCAGGACCTGGCCGTCGGGGCGCCGGAGCTCTAGGCCCGCTCCGTGGACGTTGCGGGCGGCCAGCATCGCCCCGCGGCGCAACGACCGCCACAGGGCCTCTTCGACCCCGGCGATCTCGCCGGCGGGACGCGGCGTGGTGTCGCCGCCGCCTCGGCGCACGTCCTCGTGGTGGACGAAGAACTCGGTCAGGTTGAACAGCGAGTCGACCGGACGGGCGAAGGCGGGCGGGCCAGAACGCACCAGCGCGACCAGGGCGTCGTAGGTGTTCGCCTCCTTGGTGCGCTGCATCTCGCGCTCGAGCATCGAGCGGAAGGGGCCGCCGAGGACGAGCCCCGCAGCCGCCAGGGGCTTGCGCTCGCGCACCACCAGGTGCGTCGCCAGGTCCACGGTCCGCCAGCCCTCGCACAGCGTGGGCGCGTCGGGACCGAGGCGCTGGAACAGGTCGGACAAGGCGTTGCGCTCGGTCCGGTACGGGGGCAGGGTGACCATCGGGCCCGAAGCTAGTCGGGCCCGCAGTACCCTCGGCGCACATGATCCCCGAGCGATTCACCCCGCTCGTCGAGGCGACCGCGGACGTGGCCCACCGGTTCGAGGAGGCCGGCCATCGGCTGTACCTCGTCGGCGGCTCCGTGCGCGACGCGTTCGTGGCCGGGGCTGAGGGGGTCCGGAAGCACGGCGACTACGACTTCACGACCGATGCGCGTCCGGACGAGGTGGAGGCGATCCTGCGGCCGTGGGCGGACGCCGTATGGACCCAGGGCAAGCAGTTCGGGACGATCGGGGCCACCAAGGACTCGCGCCATTTCGAGGTGACGACCCATCGGGCCGAGGCCTATGCGCCCGAGTCCCGCAAGCCCGATGTCGAGTTCGGCGACCGCGTGGAGACGGACCTGTCGCGGCGGGACTTCACCGTCAACGCCATGGCCCTCGCCCTGCCGAGCCTCGAGCTGGTCGACCCCTACGGCGGCCTCGAGGACCTGGCCGCCCGGCGGCTGCGCACACCGCTGGACCCCGAGGCGTCGTTCTCCGACGACCCGCTGCGGATGCTGCGCGCCGCGCGCTTCATCGCCGGGTTCGGCCTCGAGCCGGACGCGCCGCTGGTCGAAACCGTCGAGCGCATGCGGAGCCGGCTCGTCATCGTCTCCGCCGAGCGCATCCGCGACGAGCTCGACAAGCTGCTCGTCGTGGCCAAGCCGTCGATCGGGCTGTGGTTCCTGGTCGACACCGGGCTGGCGGACGAGTTCCTCCCGGAGCTCCCCGCCCTCGCCCTCGAGCAGGATCCGATCCATCGGCACAAGGACGTGCTGGCGCACACCCTCGCCGTGGTGGACAAGACGCAGCCGGACAAGCTCTTGCGGATGGCCGCGATGCTCCACGACATCGGCAAGCCGCGCACTCGGGCCTATGCGGCCGGAACCGTCACCTTCCACCACCACGAGGTCGTCGGAGCCCGCATGGCCCGCGACCGGCTGACCGCGCTGCGCTACCCCAAGGACGAGCTCGACGTGGTGGTGCGCCTGGTCGAGCTGCATCTGCGGTTCCACACCTACCGGCTCGGGTGGACCGACAAGGCCGTCCGGCGCTACGTGCGCGACGCGGGGGACCTGTTGGACCGGCTCAACGAGCTGACCCGCTGCGACTGCACCACCCGAAATGCGGCGAAGGCCCGGGCGCTGGGCCAGCGGATGGACGAGCTCGAGCGGCGCATCGCCGAGCTGCGCGCCCGGGAGGAGCTCGACGCCATCCGGCCGGACCTCGACGGCCGCCAGGTGATGGCGCATCTCGGTGTGCCGCCCGGTCCGGTGGTGGGCGAGGCCCTCGAGTTCCTGCTGGAGCTCCGTCTCGACGAGGGGCCCCTCGGTGAGGAGGAGGCCCTGCGCCGGCTCGACGCGTGGTGGGCTGCCCGGTCGGCCCGGACCTGAGCGGTCAGTCCTCGGGCCAGACGGGGTTGGGCTCGCCCGCCGCGAAGGCCTCCACCATGGCCTGGGCCACGTCGTCGTGGTACTGCACCGGCGGGGACTTCATGAAGTAGGCGGACGGGCCGATCAGTGGGCCGCCGATGCCGCGGTCGAGCGCGAGCTTGGCGCAGCGCACGGCGTCGATGATGACCCCCGCCGAGTTGGGGGAGTCCCACACCTCGAGCTTGAGCTCGAGGTTGAGCGGCACGTCGCCGAAGTTGCGGCCCTCCATGCGCACGTACGCCCACTTGCGGTCCTGGAGCCAGGGCACGTGGTCCGACGGGCCGATGTGGATGTCGTCGGCGTCGAGCACCTGGTGCTCAATCTGGCTGGTCACCGCCTGGGTCTTCGAGACCTTCTTGGACTCGAGGCGCTCGCGCTCGAGCATGTTCTTGAAGTCCATGTTGCCGCCCACGTTGAGCTGGTACGTGTGGTCGAGGGCCAGGCCGCGGTCCTCGAACAGGCGGGTGAGGACGCGGTGGACGATGGTGGAGCCGACCTGGCTCTTGATGTCGTCGCCGACGATGGGCACACCGGCCTGGCGGAAGCGCCGAGCCCATTCGGGGTCGCTGGCGATGAACACCGGGATGGCGTTGACGAAGGCCACACCGGCGTCCAGGCACGCCTGCGCATAGTGGCGCTGGGCCTCCTCCGAGCCCACGGGGAGGTAGCTCACCAGGACGTCGGCGCGGACGTCGCGCAGGGCCTGGGCCACGTCGACGGGCTCGGCGGGCGACTCCTCGGCCGTGGCCCGGTAGTAGCGGCCCAGCCCGTCGAGGGTGGGCCCCCGCTGGACGACCACGTCGAGATGGCCGACCGGGGAGAACTTGATCGTGTTGTTGTGCCCGGCGAACACGGCCTTGGACAAGTCGATGCCGACCTTGGCCGCGTCCACGTCGAACGCGGCCACGAACTCGAGGTCGCCGACGTGGTAGCCGCCGAGCTCGACGTGCATGAGACCGGGGACCGTCTCCGACGGATCGGCGCCGCGGTAGTACTCGACGCCTTGGACGAGCGAGCTGGCGCAGTTGCCGACGCCTGCAATGGCGACCCGGACGGTACTCATCGGTGTTCTCCCTCTGTGTCGGCGATGGCGACGGTCCTGGCCGTGACCCCCGGCGCCCGTTCGGCGTCGAGGAGCCGGTCCAGCCACGAGATCTCGCGCTCGGTGACCTCGGTGGTGTGCTCCACCAACGAGCGCGCGTAGGGGTCGAGCCGGTCCCGGCCCGTCGCGGCCAGCCGCGCCTGCTCGAGGCGCTCGACCAGCGAGGCGCGCCGGCGCTCGAGGAGCCGGACCCGGGCCGAGGGCGGCAGGTAGCGGGCCAGGGCCAGGCGCAGGCCGAAGCTGCGCGCGTCGTCCGCGTCGCGCTCGGAGTCGAGCAGCTCGGCGAACAGCGCCTTGCCCTCGGGGGTGATGCGGTAGACCTTGCGGGCCCGTCGGCCCCGGTTGGAGGTCGCCCGCCGCGCTCGGAGGGCGGCCCGTTCGCCGCTCAGGGATCCGGTCATGGGCACCGGCGTGGTCGACCCCGCGTCGGGCTCGACGACGGCGACGACGGCGCCGGAGCGCTCGAGCCGGTTGAGGGCGGGGTAGAGCGAGCCGAACGACACGTTGGAGAAGATCCCCAGGTCGTCGCGCAGCCGCTTGCGGATCTCGTAGCCGTGGAGCTCCTGGCCTTCGAGGAGCCCGAGAATGGCGAGCTCGAGCATCAGACGGTCCCTCCGTGGGGGATCGGGAGCGGCGCCCATGGGGTGATGGCACGCTTGGAGGTGGGACATGGATACATCGTGTAGATGTATCGTAGCGATATATCGACGGCTGGGCAACCAGCGGCACAGGTGAGCCAAGTAAGTCAGTGCCCAACCAGCGGCACTGACTTACCTCCTCGAGCGGGCCGAGCGTGCGCACGCCCCGGCGGTACCCTGGGTGCCGATGAGCTTCGGACCCACCGCCTTGCGAGGGTTCCCCGCCACAGGGGGCGAGGGCCGGGTCGAGTACCGGCTGGCCCGGAACGCCGTCGTCAGCGAGTTCAGGAAGGGCCGACTGTCGAGGCTCGACGTCTGCGACGCCCATCCCGAGCTGTTGCGGGCCGCTCGCAACGTGGGTGTGGAGCGCCCGGAGGAGTGCCCGATCTGCGCCGAGGCGAATCTCGTCCACGTGACCTACGTGTTCGGGCCCCGGCTGCCCGCCCACGGGCGGTGCCCGGCCACGGCCACCGAGCTGGCCCGGCTGTGCCGGCGCACCGACGAGGTGGCCTGCTACGTCGTCGAGGTCTGTCCCGAGTGCGCGTGGAACCACCTGACCCGCACGTACCCGGCCGGCGGCCGCCATCGGGCCGCGGCGCGTGCTGCGGCCCGTGCCTCGGCGCGCCGCAACGGCTGAGCACGGCCCACGGCGCGCACCGTGACCCTGCCGTATGAGGCAGCATTGACAGGTTCGACTCCGTGGGCGACGGCAAGGGGCAGCGCATGAGTCCAGTCCAGGCAGGTGGCGGCAAGGGGTCCGGCTCGGGCGCAGGCGCGTCCGGTGGGCGACCAGGCCCGACCAACGCGAAGAAGACGGGCGGCCCGACCAAGGGGAAGCGCCCGGCGGGCTCGCCACAGACCAAGCCCGGGGCCAAGGGCGTCCACAAGGTCGACCACAGGGGCGGCCCCAAGAGCGGCCCCAAGGGCAAGGCCGGCACCACCATCAGCGCGCGGGCACCGAGCCGGCTCTCGCCCTCGACCATGGCCTTCATCGCCGTGGGCATCGTGGTCGTGATCGTCCTCGTCTTCGTGGTGGTCAAGGTCTCCGGCGGCGGCACCAGCTCCAACACGGCGGCGCCCAGCGAGACGGCGGCCCCCGCCAGCCTCGTGAGCACCGTCACCAACGCGTCGACGGACCTCATGAACCAGGTGGGCGTGCCCTCGTCCGTCCAGGTGCCGAAGGTGGCGAAGAACCAGGCGGTCCTCATGGTCAACGGCAAGCCGCTCGTGCTGTTCATCGGCGGGCTGTTCTGCCCGTACTGCGCGGCCGAGCGCTGGGCCATCATCATCGCCCTCAGTCCCTTCGGGACCTGGTCGGGGCTCCAGGAGACCACCTCCTCGCCCTGGGACACCGATCCCGCCACGGCCACCTTCGCCTTCAACGGGGCCGGCTTCACGAGCAGCTACATCACCTTCCAGTCCGCGGAGGCCGAGGGCAACGACACCACCGGACCGGGGACGCGCCAGCCGCTCCAGCAGCTCACCTCCCAGCAGTCGCAGCTGTGGTCGAAGTACTCCCAGTACTTCGGCCTGGCGGGCGAGGGCTTCCCGTTCCTCGACGTCGCCAACCAGGTGTTCGTGGTCTCGCCCAGCTACGACCCCGCGGTCCTGGCCGGCCTCGACCAGTCCGAGATCGCGTCGAAGCTCTCCAACCCCAACGACCCGGTCACGCAGGCGATCTTCGGCACGGCGAACTACATCCGTGCCGCGGTGTGCTCCGTGACCGGTCAGCAGCCCGCCTCCGCGTGCAACCAGAGTGGGGTGAAGGCGGCCGCCAAGTCCATGGGCATCTGACGCCCTGAGCGATCGGAGACCGGCTCGTGCCCGACCAGATGGAGTCCGAGGCGGCGGAATGGGACGCCCCCGTGGTGCGCCGCTGGTGGGCGTATGCGGCCCTGGTGCTGTCGCTCGCCGGGTTCGGTGACGCCTTCTACCTGACGATCGAGCACTTCAACGGGGCCATCCCGATCTGTTCCGCCAGCGGCGTCGTCGACTGCGCCAAGGTGACCACGAGCCCGCAGTCCTACGTGTTCCACATCCCGGTCGCCCTGCTGGGCCTGCTGTTCTTCAGCGCCATGGTGGTGGTCAACCTCCCGCCGCTGTGGCGTACCCCGCACCGCTGGGTGGCCTGGTTGCGCTTCGCCATGGTGACGACGGGGCTGGGGATGGTCATCTACCTGGTGTCGGCCGAGGTGTTCACCATCAAGGCCATCTGCCTGTGGTGCACGGGTGTCCACGTCATCACGGTCGCCCTCTTCGTCCTCGTGGTGGCCACGTTGCCCACGGTCCTCGCAGCTGGTGGTGGGGCAGAGGGCTACGAAGACGCTGGCGAGCTCGCCAGCGCCTGATCGGCCGCACCTGACGAAGACCGGCGGACGCGGTGCCTGTCAACGAGCCCCGGGCCGGTGATCCGCGCCGCCACCATCGGCTGGCGCATCTCGTCGGGGCGGACGACGGCCTGCCTATCGATCCCGACCTCGATCCCACGGACCCGTCGGAGCCGTCCCCCACCCATCGGCGGGCGCCGGCTCCCGTGCACCGCCTGCACCCCGTCACGATCGCGGCCATCGGCCTGGGCGGTGCCCTCGGCGCCTGGGGGCGCTACGAGATCGGCCTGGCCCTGCCCACGGCGTCGCATGCGTTCCCCTCGACGACGTTCATGGTCAACACGTCTGGCGCCTTCGCGCTCGGCCTGGTGCTGACGCTGCTGCTCGAGCGGATGCGCGCCACGCGTGCGCGCGACCATCTCCGTCACTTCGCCTGCATCGGCGTGCTCGGGTCGTGGACGACGATGTCGGCGCTGGCCGTGGACGCCGATGCCCTCGTCCGGGCCGGGCGGCCGCTGGTGGCGGCCGGCTACGTGCTCGCCACCATCGGTGCGGGCATCGTGGCGGTGGCGTTGGGGGTGGCGCTGGGACGGACGCAGCGCCCGGTCCCGAGTCCCGAGGGGGGAGCCGTGGAGGCCGCGGGGGCAGCGGAGGCGGCACCGTGAGCCTGGCGCTCGGGGTCGCGCTCGCCGGTGTCGCCGGGGCGATCGCCCGCTACGTCGTCGACGGCGCGGTGCAGGACCGGACCGAGGGGACGTTCCCCTACGGGACCTTCGTCGTGAACGTCGTGGGCTCCACGGTGCTCGGCGTCGTCACCGGTCTTGCCTGGTACCACGGGCTCGACCGGTCGTCCCGGGTGGTCCTCGGCATCGGGTTCTGTGGCGCGTTCACCACCTGGTCGACGGTGGTGTGGGAGACGCTGCGCCTGGCGGAGGACGGGGTGACCCGTCAGGCCGTCGTCTCCATGGCCGGTGGGGTCGCCGTGTGCCTCGCCGCCGCCGGTGCCGCGCTGGCGCTCACCGCCGCTGCCTGACGGCCCCTGCCTGACGGCCCCTGCCTGACGGCCCCCGCCTCGACGCGACGGCGCACGGCGACGCGTTCTGTGCGATTGTCGGCGGCGTGGGTGGGGTCGCCACCGTCGTGCCGGAAGATCGGAACCGGTTCGCACAGCGCCTTTTCGCGCCGCTGCCCCGGCGCTACGACCGGCTGGCCGAATGGCTGTCGTTCGGGCAGAACGGGCGCTGGCGGGCGGTCATGGTCGACCACGTGGTGGCGGGGGACCCGGCTCGGGTGCTCGACGTGGCGTCGGGGACCGCGGGTGTCGCCCTGGCCATCGCCCGACGGTCGTCGTCGGCTCGCGTGGTGGGGGTCGACCTGACGGAGGCGATGCTGCGCCGCGGGGGGGACAACATCGCCGCCGCGGGCATGGAGCGGCGGATCGTCCTGACCCTGGGGCGCGGCGAGCAGCTGCCCTTCGGCGACGAGACCTTCGACGCGCTGAGCTTCACCTACCTGTTGCGCTACGTCGCCGATCCGGCGGCGGCCGTGGCGGAGCTGGCCCGCGTGCTCCGGCCCGGTGGGGTCATGGCCAACCTCGAGTTCCTGGTGCCCGCCAACCCGTTCTGGCGATGGTGGTGGTGGCTCTACACACGTCTGGTCCTGCCCGTGGCCGGCTTCGCCACCGGTGGGCGCGAATGGGCCCGGGTGGGTGCCTTCCTGGGCCCGAGCATCTCGGCCCACGACCGGCGCTATCCGGTGCCGTGGACCGTGCGCGCCTGGGAGGCGGCCGGGATGGTCGACGTCGGGGTGCGGCGGATGAGCCTCGGCGGCGGCCTGGTGATGTGGGGGCGCAAGGGTGACTGACGCCCCCAAGCGCCCGGCCTTCTACGCGGCACGCCGCGGCGGTTGGCGCGACTGGTGGACGCTCCTGCACCCGCCCTACACCCTCTGGCACCTGGCCTACGTGGTCATCGGCGCGTGCCTGGCACCACGGGTGGCCGTGTCCCGGCTGGTGGCCACGCTCCTCGCCTTCTTCCTGG
>Ga0187780_10001751_pt1 | contig 16416 bp, 17 predicted proteins | sample 1015_Q2_SP10_20__FD_132429 | JGI IMG/M metagenome (GOLD analysis project Ga0187780, IMG submission 132429) | Tropical peat soil microbial communities from peatlands in Department of Meta, Colombia - 1015_Q2_SP10_20_MG | ecosystem: Environmental > Terrestrial > Soil > Wetlands > Peat | place... | reverse complement strand
ATATTCGTGACGACGATAACGCGTTTTCCTAACAGCTGTTCAGGGGTGTAGTATTGTGCGCCTCCGGCGATTGCTTGTGCTCGCCGATCTCCTATGTCCACCTCGACCTTCAATATCTTTGTAAGTCCAGGAATTTTCTCGGCTGTGTGTATCCTGCCGACCTTCAAAGAGAGTTTTTCAAAGTCTTTGAATGACACTGACATTGTCTGCTTATGCTCCGTTAATTCTTGAATATCTCAATTAGTTGTTCGGCTAGTTGTGTGCTTTCGAGGCGTTGGCATTCAGTGGTTTGTGCTCCGACATGTGCAGTGCAAACTACGTTCGGGAGGCTGATCAAATCTTTCTCCCAGGGGTCTACAGGCGGTTCTTTATGAAATACGTCTAGACCTGCACCAGCCAATTGACCACTCTTGAGCGCCATGAGAAGTGCTCGTCCATCAACGATATCCCCACGGGATGCATTTACCAGCATCGCTCCTTTCTTCATTTTTGAAAGTGAGGTTTCATTGACTAAATGATGAGTGCTCGGAAGATATGGAACATGTATGGAGACAATATCGCATTGCCCCAACAATTCTTCCAAATCGTCTACTACGATGAGGCCTATCTGTTGAGCTTTCTCCTTGAAATCAATAACGTCGTATCCCAACACCTTTGATCCGAAACCCTGAACCGCGATCCGCGCCACTTCCAGACCAATCCGGCCTGCGGCACCAACAATTCCGACAGTTTTCGATTTAAGTTCGCTTCCCATCAGCTCGGTTTTGAGCCATTTGCCCTCCTTGATGGTCCGGTCAGCATAGGGAATTTTGCGTAAGAGCGCTAGCATAAGGCCAATTGCAAGTTCAGCCACGCTTGTAGTCGGCGCTGCCGGGGTTGAAATAACCTTGATGGCCTTCGTCTTGGCTGAATCAACGTCAATGTTATCCAGGCCCACCCCCGACCTAGCCACAACCTTCAGTTTAACTGCAGCATTCAGTACAGAACTTGTGATTTTGGTTCGGCCCCTTACTACTACAGCGTCGAAATCGCTTATGCATGCTTGGAGTTGATCTGCGTTAATTGATGAATTTTCAACCACATCCAAGCCCGCCTTCCTCATGAGAGAAGGCCCATCAGGATGGATAGGATCGCAAATGAGAATCTTAACCATACAAACCATATCGTGACCCTTCCTCAGAAACTGTCAGTTAATATGATGTGCCGATGAATTTCAAGGGTGGTTTAATCTCCCACACTAATTACTCATCAAGAGAATAGAGAGATGAACGACGCTATTCAGCGAGCACTGAACGCGAAACTCATCGCTGTGGTAGGTCTATCAAAAAACCCTTCGAAGCCTAGCCATGAAGTTGCCTCATACCTTAGCGCAAACGGCTTCAAGATAATTCCAATCAATCCGACAGCCGACTTTATTTTGGGAGAGAAGAGTTACAATTCTCTCGTCGACTTACCCAATAATATCAAACGCGAGCTTGACGTAGTTGATATCTTCAGACGCTCCGAAGACGTTCCTCTCGTTGTAAAGGAAGCAGCCCAGATTCACCACGATTATCTTAGACCGTCGGTTGTTTGGATGCAGCTGGGGATAATTAACGAAACCGCTGCGAACATAGCTAGAGCCGCTGGAATGGCAGTCGTCATGGACCGTTGCATGAAAATCGAGCACAAAAGAATGGCAACAAAGAATTCGCATTTGTAAGAAGTAATTGCCCTCGAATACCGCGATGACGTTTAATTATCTCGAAGTAGTACGCTGAAGCACTTACAGGTAACGACCTCAAAGGATTGAATAGAGATCAGCGATGACATATCATTCACAAAATCAAGAGCCGTTGATTCTTGTAAACTTCAAGACCTACTCTGAAGCCACTGGGAAGAAAGCTTTCGATTTGGCGCGCAAAATCTTCGAGACCGGAACTCAGACACGAGTGAAAGTGGCGGTAGCTCCACAATTCTGTGATATTATGCAAATCGCAACCGGAGTGGGTGTTCCCGTATTTGGCCAACATGTAGACTCGGTGGACCCTGGGGCATACACTGGGCACGTTACTGCCGAGTCGTTGAAAGCAGCCGGGGCTATTGGAACATTGCTGAATCATTCAGAATGCACTATCAGGCTCGCAGATATTCGCAAAGCTATTGTTCGTTCGCGTGAATTAGGCCTCTTAACAGTGGTTTGTGCCGGTGACGTTGAATCAACGGCGGCGGCTTCGATGCTTATGCCAGACATGGTCGCAATAGAACCCCCAGAGCTCATCGGGACAGGTAGAGCAGTCTCAAGGGAAAAACCCGAAGTGATTACGAATTCCGTAAAGAGAATCAGGGCAGTGAACCCAACAGTTAAGATCCTATGCGGTGCGGGGATTACGACGGGCGACGATATCTACACTGCTCTGAAGCTAGGTGCCGAAGGTTTCCTTGTTGCGAGCGGGGTCGTCCGGGCCCCTGATCCAGCCAATGTCATGACTGATTTTTGTGAAGCTACAAACCGATTCTCAAAGACCCTCCAATGAGGCCTGTTATGATTAATGACTTCCAGCACCTACCCAACTAAGGAGAATGCTGGCGCCATGAAAGAATTCAGAGCTATCCTACAGGACAAACGTGCGGTGGTGAACGAAAGAATCGATGAACTACTTGCTTCAACAGGATTCGAACAGAGCGAGGCGAATGAACTAGTAAAATATACATTTCGAACTGGTGGAAAACGCCTGCGCCCCGTACTCACGCTGCTTGCATGTGAAAGTGTAAGTGCCGAATCAAAACAAGCACTTGATGGAGCTGTAGCGATGGAGTTTCTGCATGCAGCCTCAATTGTGTTTGATGATTTGATCGATCGACATCGCGTCCGACGGAACTCTCCGACAACACAGCATGCCTTCGCTGACGACAAGGCAATCAGCGCTGGATTGTTTCTTGCTTCTAAGGGTGTGCAAATCTTATCCGAATACAAAGATCAACGGATAACGAAACTTGTTGGGTGGGGATTAGTAGATTTAAGCAAAGGAGAGATTCTTGACGTTACTACGGAACTTGCGATCGACGTTGAGCAGTATCTAGCGATTGCCGAACTAAAGACGGGTTCTTTATTCAGTGCCGCGGCAGGGATAGGGGGAGTTCTAGGAAATGCGAGCACAGATGAAGTGAACTGTTTGTATAATTATGGAAGAGCAGTTGGAATAGCATTTCAAATCAAGGATGATATCTTAGACCAATCGAACGACCCAGAACGAAACGAACGAGTCAATCTTGTGGTTATGCACTACATCGATGAGGCAACTAAGAAAGAACGAATCAGTAATCTGCTGGAGGATCACGTTGGAAAAGTTGACATCACGGTAGCGTACAAGAAGGCGATGGAGTTCGCGATTAAAAAATCGCGAGAGCACGTCGAGAAGGCCAAGCAGGAGATACAAGTACTTAGAGATCGGGGTCGGAGCGGACTCTTAGAAGCCTTTGCTGACTATGCACTAGAGCGGTCCTTCTAGTCACGCCTCAGTCTCGTACTCTGTACTGCATGACGCACATTTCCATTTCCACAGGACTTTTCCTGATTTGAATACAAGTTCCGACTCTGCTGGAACTTGCTTCTTACACTTCGTGCACCAGAAGTGTGTTGTGCCGGCCGACCTCCACATGCTAAACAACTCAGCAGTTGAGGCAAAGATGGACGTAGCGCTTAAGAAAATATCTCTGAAACTATGATTAGCGAGTGCAGTATGATTTATATTCAGTGAATTTTAGACTCAATAAAACTCAGGTCTCGTGTTGGGACTATCATGGAACTTAACCCGTGGTTAGCAATAATCATCTGGGCAATTATTATCGTGCTGATGACAGGCCCGCTCCTCACCCTGCCAATCTTCTGGTCGAGGAGAAAACCAGACCCCTTTCGTGACATGCCATTCGAGTCAGGTCAAGTCCCACAAGGAGAAGCTAGACATCGCCTTGTAATGCAGTACTATCCATACCTCCTCATGTTTGTCGTGTTCGATGTCGTGGGGATGTTTCTATTTGCTTGGGGCATCAGTTTCACTCAAGTCCCGAAGGAAGCATCAGCGTTCGTAATTCTGTTTATAGTCCTGCTGGGTGCTCCGCTGGCTTACGCGTTGAAGTTAGCATTGAACAGGGAGAATTGGTAGTTGGTAGTTTTCCCTCCAACTACCCCAGCAGAACTCATAGCGCTAATCATCAGAATACTGACATCACATACCTTTGTAACAATTGTCATCTTTCCCGGGTTCATTCACCTTACAGTTGTGGTCATCTTTCTGACTTGGTACGAGAGGAAATTACTTGCGAGAATCCAGCTCAGGATAGGCCCACTATATGCAGGTGGCCCAGGCGGCCTGTTCCAACCCTTAGCGGATGGCGTCAAGCTGATCTTCAAGGAAGTGATGGTCCCGTACAAGGCAAGCAAACCGCTTTTCTTAGGGATTCCAATTATGCTTGTTTTCCTATCAGCATTGCCATTTGCCGTAATTCCTTTTGGTCAGCATTGGGTCATTGCGAACATCGACGTTGGTCTGGTCTTCATCTTCGCGATGACCTCGCTATTTCCTACTATGATCCTTTTGTTTGCTTGGGCCAGCAATAGTAAGTACCCGTTCCTCGGAGGTTTGAGGTCACTCTTCCAGCAGGTTGCTTATGAAATTCCGATGTGGATCTCAACCCTAAGTATAGTTCTACTTGCTGGTTCACTGAATTTGACCGATATCGTTACGGCTCAACAGAAGATGTGGTTTATCGTTCCAGCGTTTCTCTCCTTTGTAGTGTTCTTCATTTCAATCATGGCTGAACTGGAACGTTTGCCGTTTGACCTTCCTGAAGCGGAGCCTGAACTGGTGGCAGGGTGGTACACGGAGGCGAGTGGAGCGATCTTCATGCTGATATTTATGGGGCTTTACATGAAACTTTACTTGATGTCATCGCTCGTGACAGTTCTGTTCCTTGGTGGATGGTGGGGACCAGCTATCGTGCCACAGCCTGTCTGGTTTATTCTGAAGACGCTGATTGTGGCAACGTTCATCATAATTCCTCGTGGAGTATATCCGAGAATTCGAGTGGATATGTTGATCAAGATAGGTTGGACGCGATTGCTCATTATAGCACTCGCAAACGTGTTCCTAACCATTATTCTTATTGACACAGGTCTGTTGGCTGCATGGGGAATCTGACGATGACCACACTAGCGATACCCCCAGACGTTGCGTTTGTAGTGCTGACTGTAGTTACAATAACCGGAGCGATTTTGGCGTTGCAGGCAAAGGAACTGATCTACGGAGCGATGTCTCTCGCATTGAGTTTCATAGGAATCGCAGGTTTCTTTGCGTTACTCGACGCGCCATATCTAGCAATGCTACAAATTGCAGTGTACGTTGGAGCCGTTGTCGTCCTAATTCTCTTCACAATAATGTTGGTTCATCGTGAACAGACACCAGAGATGGACGAACGAACAGCAAGTCCGGAGAATTCTGTAGGACTTTGGCTCGCGGGGTTACTGGCACTTGCCGTATCAGGCGTTGTAGCGTTAGCAGGCACGAACCTCCCAACTGAAGCACCATCTGCTACTCTCCCTATATCTGACCTCGGCCCTGTCCTGACGTTACAATACCCAATTCCACTGATTATACTTGCTCTGTTACTTTCAGCCTCACTACTTGGGGCGCTTGTATTGGCGAAGGTGGAACGATAGATGGTAAGTCTGACCAGTTACCTGATCGTCTCTGCGGCATTGCTTGGGATTGGAGTATACGGGTTAAGCGTGAAGCGAAATGCAATTCGAATTCTCTTTGCCGTGGAGGTAATCGTAAACGCAGCTAATTTGAACTTTGCCGCGTTCACGCGGTACATGAATCCTCCCCAGGTTTCGGGGCAAGTCATCGTGTTTTATTCGATTGCAGCAGCAGCAATGGAAGCAGCTGTGGGTCTTGCGCTAATCCTTGTCGCGTTTAGACTGAATTCTACGATCGATGTTCGAAAACTAAACAAATTGAAAGGATAAGCCCTTTATGATCATGCAGCTGTTGCAAATTCTTTTAGTGCCGCTTGCTTTCGTATTCATCACATATTTTGCCGCCTTGAAGTGGGGGCGACGCGCAGGGTGGTTTGCTTTCCTATCCCTGTTGTACTCGACTCTCATCACCGTATTGGTAGGCCTCGGCGGTGGCGCAGTAGAGTATTACGAATGGCGGCCCATCGGAATATTCGGCTTCAACGCTGACGGACTTAGCCTTCCAGTTCTCTTTACTATATCCTTGCTTTGCGCGCTAATTTCCTTATACTCAACGTCATACATGACACATACAATTGGCGAAGATAAGAGCCAATTCGGTCTCTACTACTCGCTGCTTCTGCTTTATTCGATTGGTATGATGGGTGCTGTGCTCGCCACCGACTTGATTGAATTCTATCTTTTCTTTGAACTCATGCTTATTCCATCGTACTTCTTGATTGCGAAATGGGGGTCAGGAGATCGGGACAAGATCTCCTTCATGTACTTCATATGGACACATATCGGTGCGTTGGCATTCCTTGCAGGGATATTATCAGTCGGATACTTCAGCGGTACCTTTGACTTGCAGTCTATAGTTAGCAACTCGATACCTGAAAACCTTAGGCTACTTATCGTATCCTTAATGAGTATAGGACTTCTTGTCAAGATGGCATCATTCGGACTACACATCTGGCTACCCCATGCCCACGCAGAAGCACCGACTCCCATCAGCGCATTACTCTCCCCTGCAATGATAGGGATCGGCGGGTACGCCATCGTCCGGATAGTAATGGCAATACTTCCGTCAGCGTTTCTAGAAGTTTCAACTATTCTCACAGTGTGGGCAGTTATCACCATGTTTTATGGTGGGGCGATGGCGCTTGTTCAAGACGACGTCAAGCGTCTGCTAGCTTACTCGAGCATCAGTCAAATGGGGTATATTTTGTTGGGCATCGCATCAGTTCAAACTCTCGGAGTTTCGGGAGCGATGTTCCAATACGTAACTCATGGATTGGGGAAGGGGATTCTCTTCATGGCTGTTGGAGCCATCATGCTTCAGGCCGATGGTCTCCGGAGCATTCGGAGGATGGGAGGCTTAGCTGCGAAGATGCCGATGACAGCTACGGCCGCATTGATCGGATTTTTGACCATAATGGGGATTCCTCCAACGGTAGGCTTCGTTTCTGAATTTCTCATATTCGCCGGCAGTTTCAACCAAGCCTTCCAGATGAGTTCAATGCTAAGGATCGCGCTCTCATTCCTCGCAGTCGTTTCAACGGCCTTGACAGCTGGATATTCATTGTGGGCAGTGAGAAGAATCTTCTTTGGACCGCTGCCTACAGAACTTGCGAATGTCAAGGAAGCCCCATGGGCGATAACGGCACCAATGCTAGTTCTGTGCGCGATTTCAATTATTATCGGAATATTTCCTGATCTCGTTGAACGTTTGCTCCTTCCTGCTGTCAAGCTAATTGTGGGGTCATGAGTTGGATTTTGTTTTCGGATGGTTGGCGTGGGGGTTTCCATTCATTGGCGCGGTCGCGTCCGTAGCCGCTGCGAGGATTCATCCGAAGCTACGCGACTATCTAGGAGTCAGTTTCGCATTTCTCGCAGCGGTGTCTTCGTCACTTCTGCTTCCTTTCGTAACCAGTGGAAGTGTTCATGACGTTCAGGTCCCTTGGATCTCTAGTCTCAACTTTACGGCAGGAATCCTACTTGACCCCTTAAGCATCATTCTTGCGAACGTCGTATCATGGATCAGCTTTCTGATCATGGTATACAGTTTAGGTTACATGAAGGGTGATGATGGTCTGAATCGATATTGGTTCTTCATGAACTTCTTTATCGGCAGCATGATGCTGCTAGTTTTGTCAGATAACCTTCTTCAACTCTTCTTCGGATGGGAGGGTGTAGGGCTCTGTTCTTACGCGCTTATAGGGCATTGGTATTCGGATCCACTTGACAAGTGGGTCGGGACAGTTGGGGAGCAATCGCTCAAAGTTCCAATGGCGTACCCGCCCAGTCATGCAGGTATGAAAGCGCTCATAGTGACAAGAATAGGCGATATCGGTCTTCTCATAGCCATGTTCATGATCTATGCTTATTCCGGGACCCTGAATTTCGTGGAGCTTTCGAAGAATGTATCTTGGGCTCTTCCGCTTACGCGCATGGGATTACTGATACCTGTCACGTTACTCTTCTTCTGGGGGCCCATCGGAAAATCTGCGCAGTTTCCTCTGCATGAATGGTTACCTGACGCGATGGCGGGACCAACCTCAGTCTCGGCGCTTATCCATGCTGCCACTATGGTCACGGCTGGCGTATACCTAGCTGGACGCGCTGGTCCAATGTTCTACAACGTTCTTCTGCAGTACGGTCATTCGACGTTGTTTTTTGAACTCGTCGCGTGGATTGGAGCCTTCACAACCTTCATGGCGGCAACGCAAGCCGTGGTGTCCAAGGAGCTCAAGAAACTGTTGGCGTACTCTACTATTTCACAAATCGGGTATATGACGCTCGGAATTGGGGCAGGAGGGTTGGCTTCTGCTTTCGTAACAGGGCTTTCTGCAGGAATCTTCCATCTGATGACCCATGCAATCTTCAAAGCAGCCGCATTTCTGGCAGCGGGCGCTATACTACACAGTGTCGACTCCAGATTCATGACAGACATGGGAGGGCTTCGCCATTCGATGAAGATCACTTTCATTGCAATGGTTATAGCGCTTCTTGCACTTTCAGGCGTACCGCCTCTAAGCGGATTCTGGAGCAAGGATGCGGTAATCGCAGCCACAATACTTACCGGTCAGCTGCCGTTAATGTTACTTGCTTGGGCCACCGTGGCGCTTACGTTTCTATACAGTCTTAAACTGATTGGCATGGTTTTCTGCGGCCCGAAGAGTGAACATATCAGAAAATTGGAAGAAGAGGGGCATCATGTCCACGAAGCTCCAACAATAATGTTAGTACCGTATGTTATTCTCGCAGTTGCAACGGTGATTATCGGGTTGACGGGCCCTTATGTGGAGGAATTCTTTACAAGATCTCTCTCCTTTTCAGCTACGCCCATCGCAGCACCCTCTCAAATTTCACCGCTGGCTGAACAACATGCAGTTCTGATTAGCAGTTTAGGGTCACTCATCATGCTAGCCCTCGGAGGAGCATTAGGATATTCCATATACATCTCAAAGCGACTCGACCCAGGCTCAATAGTTCGCCAGTCCGGTATCTCAAGAACCGTCTATAATTTTCTTTGGAACCGATGGTACATAAATCCGATCTACTACCGAGTTTTCGTTAATGACTTGATTTCCGCCGCGACAGGTTTATGGAAAACTGTTGAACTCGGGTTCTTCGACAGAATCAGCGGCGCAGTCGCGACAGCCTCCTTGGATATTTCGAAAGGTGGTCAAGGTGTGGATATGGGGATCGTGGATGGCGCTGTAAACGGCATCGCGTCTTTAGGCCGCAGAATCTCCGCTTCACTGAAGCGCGTACAAACGGGCGTTCCACAAGATTATGTTGCCGTCTTCGCCCTCGGGTTGTTCGCGCTTATTGTTGCCATACTCTTCTTTCTGATTTGAGAGGATAAGTCATGCTTCTTTCTCTAATGATTTTTGTACCAATCATCGGCGCAGTTGCGGTCTACTTGATTGGTTTATTTAGCGAACGAGGCTCGCAAGCTCTGACTGTAGCCATTTCTGCGTTTACGATCCTTCTTACACTCATTATCTTCGTCACATTCAACTGGTCAACTGCAGGGTTTCAATTTGTAGAGAACTACGATTGGGTAAGGGGCTTTGGCCTTGAATACTCAGTCGGTGTAGACGGCATAAGTCTACCTTTGCTCATCATCGTTTCATTCTTGACAACGCTCTCGGCCGCAGGATCACTCGATCAGATCAAGAACAAAATCAAAGAATACAATGCACTCCTCCTGTTGTTTGAGGGTGCTGTAATCGGCGTTTTCTCGTCGCTGAACCTGATCATGTTTTACGTTTTTTGGGAACTCGTGCTTATTCCCATGTTCTTTTTCATAGGCGTTTGGGGAGGACCACGGAAGAAATATGCGTCCATGAAGTTCCTAATCATGACTCACGTCGGAAGTATCCTAATTCTTCTTAGTTTCATTGCACTCTACGTGCTCTCTTCTCCTCACAGTTTTGATTTTTCAACGCTTGCAAAATTGCATCTGCCGTTGACAATTCAGATCCTGGTCTCCATCGGGTTCTTCATCGGGTTCGGAGTCAAACTACCCCTGGTGCCTTTCCATACTTGGCTTCTTGATGCCCACGTCGAAGCGCCTGCACCGATTAGTGTTCTCTTAGCCGGGGTTCTACTGAAGATGGGTGGCTACGGGTTTATACGAATGAATTTGTTCCTCGTGCCTGATGCCTCGAAGTTCCTGGCACCAGTCTTCATTGGGTTTGGTCTCCTGACAATGTTCTACGGAGCAATAGTCGCAATGGTTCAACAGGATCTGAAGCGGATGATAGCTCTAACCAGTATCAATCATATGGGATATGTCATGGTTGGTGCGTTCACTCTAACAGCAGTAGGCATTAGCGGAGCTGTCTTCCAAATGTTCAACCATGCTTGTGCGATAGGTGCTCTTTTTCTAATGACCGGTGTCATCCATGAGAAGATGGGCACTCGAACAATCCGTGAATTATCAGGCTTATCCAGAGCAATGCCGAAGCTCAGCTTCCTTTTGGTCCTGTCCTCACTGGCCGCAATGGGATTTCCAGGGTTCAGTAATTTTATCAGTGAATATGAGATCATCTTAGCCGGAATATCAGTGAACGTCGTCTATGGTATCGCCGTGTTGGTGCCGGGCATAACGGCAGGGTACTTCGTCTGGATGCTCCGCAGAGTGCTATTTTCGTCTGATCAACCGGCTGTGAACTTAAAGCGAGACGCACCCCTCACAACTTTGATTGCGCTTACGGCTTTCCTGATCCCGATATTGATTCTTGGATTCGATCCCCAGCCTTTGCTAGGGCTCATTAATACAGCAGTTCATGCGATCCAGCTACCGTGATTGGCAGAGTACCGTCGCGTGATAAACTCTCGTCTACTTCGACGATCAGATTCTCGAGTAGATGATGAAGAACATGGCTAGACCGTAAATTGCGATCGCTTCTATCAGGACGACGAACAGTAGCGTTCGACCCAGCATCTCAGGTTTCTCGGCGATAGCACCAATTGCTGCGGCACTGGCTGTACCTAAGCCAATGCCTGCGCCACAAGATGCTAATCCTGCAGCTATGCCGGCGCCGATTAGAAAGAGCCCCTTCTCGCTAACTCCTCCCGTAGTTGCTTGAACTGGCGTTTGCGAAAAACCCAAAACAACCATCGAGGAAATTGTGATAATACCAATGATCATCAAAAGAAAGCTCATGAGAAGTTGTCTATTTGATCTCACTCTCAATACCTCAGTGAGAGCGCTATCAATCACATGTGATTATAATGCTTTCTCACAGCAACGGTATTCACAGAATCAAGGATTCTGATATTCGATCGGCGGCTACGTTATTGGATTTGCCACTGATTACTGCCATTATGTCATGCAATTCATAATCTTTGAGAAAGAGCAAACCAAGTGCCAATCCAACGTTGAACGGTGAGCCCGCGAACGAGTTGAAGCAGCTTTGGGCATGACTCGCATACAGTGCTCGCTCTACATCGACGATAACTGTGTCTGATGCGGGCAGATTTCGAAGTGCCGCTGAATATCGCGTCTTCTCCATTACGCGTAATGCATTTGCAAAACTTGAAGCCTCCCCTACCTCTGAGAGAGCTTTCCCAAGCGCGTAGTTTACAGGAATCATCAAATCTGATATCGTTCGTGAATCTAATCCGATAATTTTTCCTCTTAATGCTAGCAGCATATTCAAATGGTCGATTAATTCGCCGATTAGACTTCGCGCTGACTGAGCGTCAAGGGGATCGGGAAGGTTTGATGCAGTCCAAAGTTTTTTGTAATAGTACTGGTCAACAGCAACAACAGCGGCTCGTGAGTTCTTTTCGCTAAGTTTCGAAGAGGTAACCTGCTTAAGCTCGTCATCAGCGAGTGATTCAACGACTCGATTGGGGTTTCGTGATTCGATCAGTTCTTTGCATCTATCTGAAGTGAATTTACCCGCGGGTGAAATATTAAGCATGGCAACCGAGGGTTCCAATTGTTCGATCGTGCATTTCAGGACTTGTTTGACACAATCGAATTCATATCGTTGCGTGAGCAGCCGGATCAGGCTTCGGGAATCATAGGGCGCGTATGCGGAAAGATTCGTACCCATCGAAATGACCCGTTGAATCAAGAACGATTCTGCTGACGCAAGGTCACCGCTCGCACCTAATGTCATCTGACCCCGCGTTAATTGCCCCACTGTTTCGGATAATGATCCTGATTCAATAACCCTCTCAATCTGATCTCGATTCATCAGTTCTGCTTTGTATGATCGGACAGCGGCCGCTAGCTCTGCATATCGTCCCGCTGATCCAGTCAATTGCAACTATAACTCGCTTATTTCTCATTGAAGAGTATTCGTCCGGCCTCAATCAACAGTCGAGGCTCTAATGCCTCCAGTCTCTGCTCGAACGTATTCACTAACCTAATTCTACCATCGTTACTCGCCACGACAACCCCACCTGACGCATCGACCGGTTCCTTGGATACTTCCACTTTGACACGAGGTGCAAGTTTCTCGACTTCACGCGTTAACTGGGTGATGTTCAATCGGTTCAGGTCTTCAGAGGTGAAATGAATCGCCACATGTTCCATTCCAAGGTGACTTATGGCATCAGTTGCGAGGTTGATTAGGTATCTGAAATACGTGTCTTGGTCTTTTGTAGACTCACGAAGTCTAAGTTTCACTTCTTCCAAGACGGAGCTTAGGAGCTTATCTTTTTCGGACTGTTCCAGCAGTTTTGCTTGGTGACGAACTTCGCTTATGTCGCGACGTTTGATTCCTTCAGCTTCAGTTTGAGCATTGTGCAGTATCTCGTTTTCTTCCCTGCTGAGAGCAGAGGCTGCCTCTTCTAAGAGATGTCGATGTTCTGCTTCTGCTTCCTCAACAATTTGCCGAGCTTTCTCCTTCGAAGCCGTCAATATGTCCTCAGTGAACTTACCAGTCTCCGACAACCTTGTCATCCCATGATAATCGCTAACAGCGCCTTAACCGCAGTCTGATGAGCTAAGGAAGCTTTCTGCAGTTCATTCTTGATCTTCTCCATAGACTCGGTCTTGACCCGACCAGCTTCTGCCTTGCCTTCAACCTCCGCCTGTTGTAATATCGACTCGGCATCTTTTCTCGCCTTAGACAATCGCTTTTCTCGTTCCGCTGCTATTGCAACGTCCACTTGTTTCCGGATTTCCAAGGCTTTGGCCTCAGCTTCATTCAGCATCTTTGAGGCTTCTTTCTCAGCGTTTACAATGATTTTGACAGTTTCCAAACCAGACATTCTAACCACAAGTATTGATCAGCCGCAATGAACCATGATCAAGAAAAATGTTTGCCCGATCATCACTGTTCGGTTTAATTACGTTACGCGGTCATCATTTGGCATGGTTTCAAAGATCGGCTAGGATGGTGCAGATCAGCGCAGAACTCGTGCCTCCGATTTTGACTGTCAATTCAGACTTAGCTAACTTAGAGAAGAACCATGATCTTGTGATTGGTTGATTTCATGTAACGATAAGCCGGCTGCTCGATAAGATTATTTCGGATCGTTAGGTCGCTTTTTGAACTGGACCCATTTGACGCCGAGTCAATTTTTCCAGATTAGATGCGACGCTATGAAAGCTCCTGAACCGTTAATCGACGTGGAGGCAGATTCGCCGCTTTGATGAGTCGTTGAAGCGTATGGATTGCGCTGGATTAATGGGAGCTCAAGCCATTGCCGCCACCCTAGTTTGTTGTGGGTTGGTGTTAAGTATGAATCGGTCGCAAGAGGTAATTCGATTACAGTTTGGAACTTTTGAATAAACGCCTCAACTTAGTCGTATTGTTAGGTTTGCTTCTCCCAATCGTATCGCTCCTATACTTGGCTCCCGTCAACGCTCTTCCGGTTTGTGGAACAATTACTACGAGCACGTACAATTTCGCTGGATGTACAGGCGGCACACTCACCATTGGCGCGAGCAACATCAACTTTGGTTGCAAGTCGAGCGCCACGATCACTGTCACAGGCTCCTACGGTATTCAAGTTCTGGGTCAGTCGCATGTCAACATCTTTGGCTGCAAGGTTATAGGTGCCACTGGCGCAGGCTTTTACATCTACCAAGGCAGTTTCAATTCTCTAACTAACGACAACGCAACGCTCAACGGCGCATACGGGTTCGAGGTCTACGCGTCTTTTGGGAACATTTTAGTCGGGAACGTAGCCATCAGCAACGGCCAAGGCTTCCTAGTTGATCTGTCGAATAACAACACGCTAGTCAGTAACAAAGCCACCTCAAACCAGTACGGCTTCAACGTCAACACCTCAAGTTTTAACGATTTATCTCTCAACACAGCCGTCTCAAGCACCCAGACCGGCTTCATATTGGAATCCGCGAACTACAACAGTATAACAGATAACACAGGCAACACCAACGGCCCCTTCGGGTTCTACTTCGACGGTTCATCGATTGGCAACATCGTTGCTGGCAATGCCGCTAGAGGTAACAGCGTCCTGAATGCGGACAATTTGGCAGGAACGGCCAACAACTTTCACACCAGCCTAAACTCAGGCATCAAAACTCCTTACTCCGGCCTTCAATCTCCCTAAATGCCGTACCGCCTCCCTAGCGATCCGCTGAGCGAGGTTCCAACCCTCGATTTTGGAGACTAACGGCATCTAAGGCCTGCAATTTGGACAATTCCTTCAAGATCGAAACCCGCGCGCATGATCCTGGAGACAACTTCGAGGATGCCTAAACGGGATCGTGAGAATTACCTAAAACTGCTCCAGAGATGGATAATCATATTACCACACGAGCGTCAAAAACAACATCGACCCAGATGCTAGTTGAACTTGACCTCACTCCGTTGAAGCCAGGACAGATCAAATCACCAAAGCAGGGTAAGGTTTGGCGCTTGATGAAAGTTGTACCGCATGACAATCTCTCTAGACTTGCAGCTTACACTCCACGTCAACACAGCCCAATACCCAATCAGAGCTTTTGATTTACGTGATAAACAAACATGTTTCCATCGAGTCGGTATACCTAGCGGATCCATATCCAATTTCGCTGCCTTACCTCCATCAACGCTTACAGATGCGCTAAGCATTGATATCCATCTTGAAATTGAAGAAACAGAGTCGCACCACCAAGGATCAATCACCTCAAAACTTGTCCACTCCATCTAATTCTCCACTCAGTAAATTCGGCCAAGTAGCTTGCTCGAACGATCTTTCGAAAATCGAACAAAACTGATGTAATAGAAACGTTTTCCCGAGCATTTCAGTGAAGCTTAGTAGAATTACACGAGGTCTTTCCCATAGTCTTCAACCTCGAGCTTCACCGGTAACCTCAGGGTAATACGCGTATCGATGCCACCGAAGAAAACCATAACGTCACAAATGTTTAGTCCAGCCGGCGAAATGTTATTTACGAGAAACAGAACTGCTAGGTCGAATATCTAGGCGAAGTTGATGGACTTAGCAAGTTCGCTCTTGTTGCTCACACTGCCACTCTTTGCCATTCTCGTTCCGCTGGTTCAAGCCCTGGGGAAAAGACTGCATATGAAAATGCTAGTGGGCTGGTGGACTGTCATCGGACTCATGATTCCGTTATTCGGCGTTATGACTCTGATTGCAGGAGGACTACAAAAGCCCACATTACTCTTCGGAGTACTTTCTATTGACGGATTTTCTTCGTATTTTTCACTCGTTTTCCTGAGCATAACGTTGCTCATTAGCCTCGCTTCCTTCTACTATATGCGTCAAAACCCGAATCTTGATACCTACTTTGGGTTGCTCCTCTTCGCAACCTATGGTATGATCCTGATCGCGTTTTCAGTTGATCTGATTGCACTTTTTCTGTCATGGGAATTGATGAACATACCTAGCTACATATTGACAGGAATTCAAAAGGATGATTCAATATCTAATGAGGCCGCGATCAAGTTCTTCATTCTCAGTGCACTATCTTCTGCTTTAATCATCTATGCGATCTCTCTTACTTTTGGTATAACTGGATCGACCAACCTGCTCGTAGTCGCTAACGCTCTTGGGGTTGTTTTGCCGAAATTGGATCCATTGGCGTTGCTCGCGATGATGCTCTTCATAGCTGGTTTCGGCATGAAAGTTGCCGCGGTTCCGTTCCACATGTGGATCCCGGATGCGTATGAGGGAGCTCCTATGACGGTGGGCGCGTTTCTTGCAGCGGGAACCAAGAATGGAGGGTTCGCCGCGTTATTCAGAGTCCTTGTGGT
>Ga0187780_10001748_pt1 | contig 16431 bp, 13 predicted proteins | sample 1015_Q2_SP10_20__FD_132429 | JGI IMG/M metagenome (GOLD analysis project Ga0187780, IMG submission 132429) | Tropical peat soil microbial communities from peatlands in Department of Meta, Colombia - 1015_Q2_SP10_20_MG | ecosystem: Environmental > Terrestrial > Soil > Wetlands > Peat | place... | reverse complement strand
GCTGGTCGGTCGATGCGGCGGATTGCACAGGGCCTTGGGCGATCGCCTTCGACTATAAGTCGAGAGATAAGGCGTAACGGCGGCTGCAGTGCCTACCGCGCCAGTTGGGCTGACAGGCGCGCCTGGGAACGGGCGTTGCGCCCGAAGCCCTGTCGCTTGGCACGCCATGCCGAGCTACGAAGCGTGCGGGCCATTCGCTTGTGCAGCAGCCCTTCGTAGTCGAGCAAACGACAGGGGCCGCTCAGGCCCCGGACATCATAACCAAAGCGCTGCTGGCGCCGGCAACGTACGATTGGTTTGATTTACCTCGGCGGCCATCTCGGCTACGCTTGGGGCAGCTCGAATTGGACGGCAGCGCCAGGTCTGGCCGGCACCCTATGAGGGCACCGACCCTGACCGCCGCCGGGGGGGCTATTTGTGGCTACGTTCTATGCAGGTGTGCGCTTATGGGAGACCGCGGAGGTGTGGCTCAACCCGGAGATCGATCAGGGGTTCGGCATTGGCAGTACGCTCGGAGTCGCCGGCTACACGAGCGGTGAAGCCTACAAGGTGGGTTTTGCCTATCCTTATTCGCGATCGCAGCGCGCATTCATCCGTCAAACCATCAATCTTGGCGGCGAGACACAGAAGGTGGACGCCGGCATCAACCAATTCGCCGGAAGCTAGACAACCGATCGTCTTGTCATAACAGTCGCAAAAAATTCGGCGTCGCCGACGTTTTCGACCGTGATATCGAACCCTGCGAGTTCACCGACATCGATCGTACCGTGGCTGCTGGATTGGCGCTTTTAGGGCACGTCATGGGCCCGGCCGGAACTGGCTGGCGTCGCCGAAGCCGGAGGCGGATATGAATGCTCGACCCGGGCCAAATGGCCGAGCTATTCACGCACAATAAGGCGATCAAGCCCGCGCTTTGCTACCATGGGCCGTAAAGCGAAGGAGCAATTAAGAACCGGCGTCAATTTCCAAAATCGGCAGGGCCACGGCATCGATGACTGTGCGGATCTCTGTATCGCTTCCCGCCACAGCCAAAGGTTACGGTCGTTTCCTCTGTCCGTGAAGGAGTGGCGGTGGCTGCCTCTGCTCGCGAAACAGGCGACCAAGCGGACTCAAGACGAAACGTGCCGCCTTTAGCCGAGGCTTTATGCGGCGCAATTGGCATTAGGATCGCCAGGGTTACGGCCAACGCAATCCAACGCCCGCTTAGCGAAAATTTGCCAGACATTAGAGAAGCCTTCATGATGATTTCCTCTCGTAGCAAGCAAGTTTATTGATCAGGGCACCTACCGCGTTACTGGGAAGCGATAGTTCAGCGCTGCGCGAACGAGGTTATCTCTCAGCCGACTGGTAATCGTGGTGGTGGGAGGGCCGATGACGGCTGTGTTGACGTCGCCCGTATCGAGATACAGGTATTCGACGCGTGCGCTGAGATGATCGGTTATGCCGTGCTCAAGGCCTGCGCCGGCCGTCCACGCACCGTGAGTTACAGTTGTGCTGGTGGAGCCAGTAGGCAAGGTCAAATTAGGGGACCGTATTTCGACGCCGGCACCGCCCGCCGTTCCATAGATCAGCGTCGGACCAAACGCTACGCCAAGGCGGCCGCGCAGCGTCGCGACCCACGGCATTTCGTTTCCTCCCGACAACACGCCGGAGGGCAATGCCTTGCTTTGCGTTGACGCGTCGTAATCTGCCTCGAAGCCCCAGACCCAGGGCCCGGTCTGATAATTCGCGCCGATCTGGGCACCGCCCATGGCCCCTGGAATAGAATCGCTGGCCGATGCGCTCAGGCCGCCGCCGGATGCCGTGGTTGTATTCGCGGCAAAGGCGCCGCCCGCATTGAGGCCTAGATACAAGCCACTCCAATTGTAACTTGGCGACGAAGGAGCGGATGGCAAATCAGCGTAATCAAAATGGTTTCGCCTTCCATCCGGAGTGATGTTGCGGCAATCGGCGGCGCTTGGATCGGCGCAGATTTTCTTTTTGATGCCGACGAAGAAGCCGCGGCGCGGGCCATATTGCGGGGCGAACACGCCGATCCCAGTACCGCTTCTGATTTGATAGACTGTGTCGAGAACATTCACGACGTCAAAGCGCACCGTCACCGGTCCGCCATCCGCCATGGCAAAATCGCGCGAGACACCGACATTGAACTGGGCATAAGGCGCTTCGGTATCGATATTGGCATCGCCGGTGCGAAGACCAGAGCCATAGATCATGTCGGCCGAGTACGTCGTGCCGTCCCACCGATACGACAGGCCCGCCGAGCCAGTCACGAATTGATTGTGATCGGTGTAGACCCAGTGCGAATCGAGGTACTGCAGCTCGGTCAAGCCGCCGAGATCGGCAAGCGGCGTCGCATTGTCGAACAGAAATTGGTTCGACACGACGTCGGTAGCTTTCTCTTGGCCGACCGCGAGGTTGCCGTAGGCCTGGAAATTGCCGTTGTGATATTTGGCGCTGAACTCGACGCCCTGGCTGACGCCGTGCGCGTAATTGAAGGCGCTGAGTACGAGAGCCTGGCCGAACTGCCCGTTGTCGAGCAGGTCCGTCGCGATCTTGTAGTAGGCGTCGAGGCCGAGATCGAGCGTTGCGCAATCCTTTTGCGCCGACGTCGTGCAATCGATCGGAATTTTGTGATCTACGCCGGCGTCGAAATAATGGGAGCGCTCCGGCAGGACCGGACTGGTGCCGAAGTTCGTCGGCGCTCCCGTGGTGCCGGCGAACAAAGCGACGTTGGCCGGCGCCGCCTCGACCAAGACCGGCGGCGTGAAGTAGCGCGCATAGCCGGCGTGCAGAGTCGTGTTTTCGAATGGCTTGTAGGTGAAACTCAGACGTGGGCTGAGCTGGTTGGCGTCGACATATTGCCACATCTGGTCGAAGCGCAACCCGGCATTCATCGTCAGCTGGTTGGTGATCTTCCACTCGTCCTGGACATAGACGCCGGCGAGCCAGCCGAGCTTGGCGACGTCGTCGGTGATGGGAAAAATTGTGCCCACCGGTTCCGGCGATGGTGGTGACATGGTCGACTGAACGAGCGACGTGTTGTCGACCCAGCTCTCCTCAGCGCTGACGGTGAAGCCAGCCCGCAGCGTGTGCGCCGGGTTGAGCGTGTAAGCGGCATCACCCTGGACGCCGTTACTATAGGACTGCCGGCTGATATCGGACGCGACGCCATTCAAGAGCAGGTCGCCGACAGGATCCGGCATGAAATGCAAATTGTTGTAGCGCGTGAAATAAGAGATCTGTCCGTCAAACCCGTTCACTGAACGCTGCAATGCCAACACGCCGTACTGCGTGTCCTCGTCCTGGTTCTCGTTGAGGTTCGCGGAATTGAACGTGGAAAGTCCGAACACCGGAGGTGTGATTGCCGTTGAAATCGGCGCGTTGGTCACATTGGGGATTTGGAAGCTCGCTGTGAAGCTTCCGCTGATCAGGCTCAGCCGCGTATAGGGGTCGATGAAGGTCGACATATAGGCGAAGCCCTTTTCCTGCTGTGTGAAATCGTGGATGGCGCCATAGCTCGGCAGCGGATTTTCGATTCCTTCCTTGTTCTGCAGGTAGCTCCCGGTAAAGAAATATTGCACGCCGCCGAAACACGTCGACGACTTGGACTGAGCCGCCGCTACGCTCGGGCAATTGGCACCGAAAGTGCCGCCATATTCGAAGCCCGGCTGGATCGTTCCCTGGCTGCCGCCGTAAATGCCGATGCTGCCGGTATTGTTGAAAACGTCGGTGCGCGTGGTGATGTCGAGCAAGCCGACGGTACGCATCCCGTATTCGGCGGGCAGCGCGCCGGTTACGAGCGAAACGCTGCCGATCAAATCCGTGTCCAAAACGCTGCCGAAGCCGGTGACGCCGTCCGGCAGCATCACGCCGTTGATACGGAATTGAACGTTGGCGTGATCGTTGCGGACATGAAACAGGCCGCTCGCCGCAGAGTCCTGCGATACGCCCGGTGCTTGCAAGATGACTTTCTCGACCGGCGCATTCCCGCCCTGCGGCAACGCCTCAATCGTATCGCGGCTGATCGTGTCTGAGGTCGTGCCGACGGTTGTGTAAAGATTGCTGCGCGCCTGATCGAAGCCCTCGTTCTTTGTCGTCAGCGCTTCTGCCGCCGAAACAGGCGGCACGGTGGGCGGCACGGCGTGCGGTGCGGCATGCCGCGCCGCGGGGGCCGGCTTCGGTTTTTTGGCACCGAGAACGGTAAGTTCCGGCAACTGGACCGCGCCGGCGACTTGCGCAACCGCCGCCGTATCGCACGCAAGGAGCGCAACCAGCGCCGTTGCGCTGGCTAACGACGCGCATCGCAAGCGATGATTCCGAACTGGCATGACACTCCGCTTTTCCGATGCTGCAAATTCGGCCAAACGGCCGGCGCAGAAGCCTAGGCATCAGCGGTCGTGCTGGAGCGGCGAATCGCGTGACGTTGAACAATACAAAGGCACCGCTTTACTCTTGGCGCCTCGACGGTGCGAAAAATGAGCAGCGCCGCGACGCCGAAGATCAGCTCAACCGCAGCTTAGGCCGCGGGCGGTGCGCGCGATTGAAAAGCAAAGCGCCGCGGCTCGGCGCAGCATTGCGCGTTATCGAAGGAATGCTCGATCCGCCGGAAGCCAAGCGGCACCGGCAAGGCGGGCGGCGCCGGCGTAAATGAGCTCGATACGAGAAAGATCGATGCGCAGATCGCGCAATAGTCATCATCATCGCCGGGATTTTGCGCCGGAGCTTGCTGCGATGTCTGGGCAAGCGTGTGGCGATGCGGCGCGGCTGTCGCGATGCGCGAACCGCTGGCCGAGCCGCGCTGAAGATTGAGATGAACGTGACCGAAGGCGAGCACGATCTGCAGCGCCAGCGCCGCCAGCGCCAGCATTGCACCATGCCGCCTGTAGCTACGAACCCATCCCATCCCGCATGCTAATGTTACGGTGTTACATTTGGCAAGTGACGGGCAACGCACGCTCTATTCCCAAAGGCCCAACCCAAGAATTTCCTCTTTTGGTACAATGCTCTGCTGATCCTTCTGGCGGTGCGCCAGAAGCTGCTTCTTCGATTATGAATTACGATCGGTCGCGGCAGGGGACGGCAGGAGATGATTCTGGTGACGTCGGGATCAGATCGGCGGCGAGCGCGGCCAGTCAGTCCACTTTATTGTTCCCACAATAATATTCGACGCCGCGGCCGGCACTAGGACGTCGGCGTCAGCGCCGCCAGATTCTTGAGCTTAGAAATCGCGGTAGCGTCGTCTTCCTGATAGGGGATGACGGTAACGAGCTTGTTGTCCGGGCCCATTAGATAGATGACGGCGGAATGATCCATTGTGTAGCCGCCGTCCTCCGTCGGAACTTTCTTATAATAGACCCGATACTCCTTCGCGATCTGCTGGCTCATTGGCAGTTTGATGGGAAGTAAAGCCACAGAGGACAAATCGATCCCACGAACCGCCTGCCGACATACCGAGCCCGACGCTAGCCATCACCGCTTGGATGACGAGCGAATAAGCGAACAAAAACGGCCAGAAGACCGCCTCTCGATAGCAACCGAACAAATTGTCGCAAGTGTCTCATCAAAACTGACGATAGCAGACTGAACGCGGCGGCGACAAATCGGCGGCGGAACAGAGGGCAAAGGTCGGGGTTATCCGGACGGCACGATCAACCCTGGCGTGATCCGGGTCGGCACTTATTCTCAGGTAGGCCTTGAAGCTGTTGTCCCGGTCAATAAGGCAGCTTCACCTTCCATGTAGGCGGACAATAATCTGAACGACCCGCTGATTTATGTGCGCGCACTTCACTTCGCCGCCACCATCACGGTGCTGGGCGTGGTGTGGTTTATTGCTTTCATCGCCGAGCCAGCGTTCCGGCACGCGAAACCGGGCACAGGCGTCGCCGTGGTTGTCCGAAACCGTCTCGCCTGGATCGCATGGATCGGCCTTCTTGGGGCCATACTCTCCGGAGTGCCCTGGTTTGTCCTCACCGCAGAGTCGATGAGCGGTCAGCCGCTGGACCAACTTGCCTCGCAAGGGTGCTGTGGACCGTGCTATCGCAGACAAATTTCGGTCATGACTGGCTCCTGCGTTTCGTAATTGCCTGCGTACTTGGCGCTCTGTTCGCGGAGGGATGAGATCGCGTTGGCTGAAGGTGGTGACGGTCACGTTGGCCGCCGCTCTCGTCGGCAGTCTGGCTTGGGCTGGTCATGCCATCGGCGGCAGAGGCGTCGAAGGCCTTCTTCATCCAGCCGCTGACGTCCTGCATCTGATTGCCGCGGCGGCTTGGGTCGGAGCACTCGTCCCCCTTGCTCTACTACTGACGATGACGGGAGTGGATGCAGCCTCGCTCGCAACGGCGCGAACGGCAACGGTGCGCTTTTCGACGCTCGGCATTGTGAGCGTCGCGACCATCCTAATCACTGGTATCGTCAACACCTGGTATCTCGCGGGCAGCATTCCGGCGCTGGTCGGAACTGATTACGGCCGTCTGCTCCTGATCAAAATCGCACTGTTTCTCGGCATGGTTGGAATAGCGGCTTTCAATCGGTTGCGCCTGACGCCCAGGTTGGTTCAGAACGCGGACGTACCGAACGCACAGGCTGCCCGGCGGCTATTGAGCCGCAACGCCACGGTCGAGGCGACCCTGAGCGCAGCGATCATCGCCATCGTCGCCGTATTGGGCACGCTGGCCTCCGGCCAGCCACGCCCATCATCACGCCGCAACCGCCGGCATCCCCGTCGATGCCACTTTCCAACACATCCATGGTGAAAACGGTATGGCGGACGTCATGATTGAGCCCGGCCGCGTCGGCAAGGCGAATGCGACAATCCATCTTTGGAACGACGATCTTGAAACACTCGATGCTCGGGACGTGACGCTCACGCTGACTGCGCCCATGGCCGGAAAGCCGACAACACGGGTTGCCTCGCAAGATCCCGACGGAGCGTGGCACGTCGATGGGCTAGAGCTTACTGAGCCGGGCAACTGGACGGTGACGGTTCGCGCAGATCTTGGTTCTGGTGGCCTTCTAGACCTCGAAGCTCCAATCGTAATCAACGCCAACTAACGCGCGGGTTTGGCTCTTTTACTGGGTAAGCATGCCCATTTCGGCGGCCTTGAGCGAACACTCTACAGTCAAATAATCAGACTTCCGGGCGCCGAAGTCAGAACCGTATTTTGCTTTCGACAGTCGTGCTGCTGCGGCGCGGCTAAATCCGGGTGTCCGCTTTACCCCCAAAAGATGGGGTAATCGGCCGGCGTTCTTGTGGATAGCTAAAAATTTGGGGTGCTGCGCTTCAGGCTGATGGTGAAACGAGGTCCGCGGATGCGGCCTCAAGCATGAGAAGGAGAAGCGCAGCATGGACTATTTTGCGGGACTCGACGTATCGATACCGGTCAGGCACTGAAACGAAATAAAACTGCTCGAACTAGGTCAGTTACGAAATTGTACAATCGAATGGGATTAACAGAGCAACCGTTGCTTCGATCATTATGTCACCTAGAATGACATTTTCGTTTGATTAGATATTGTACAAATACATATGACAACAATTGATATTGCTCATTTACATATAACAACAAACAGTCACTATATTCTGTTACTCATTTGATAATTGCTCTCTTTTAATAGTTATTTGTTTGGTCAGTGAACAAAAGGGCTTTCCAGAGAGGATTAAACGTTGATAGCTGGTTACCGATGGAAAAATAGAATCGACCGAACTAAGTCGATTAAGAAGCAACGCAATTGGAAGCAGATCAACGCCGCTCAAAGGGACTATCTGCGCGACTACCATCGATGCCTTTGGTTACTACAGGAAACCTAAGTTCTTAGTTCTTTTACGTACAGCGCTCGGAAGTGGCTCGCCATCAGCCAAGACTTCCGGATGGGAGGTCACTCAAGACGGCGATGAGGAAGGATGCTGTCGTCTCGGACTTCCAGACAGAGCTCAATCCAAGTTCTTGCGGCAATTGCTCGGTCTACGACGGAAAAGACAACCAACGTCGGCTCAGACAATTCAATATGTCCGCGAAGGGGACGTGATTCATTTCCTGAAGGATGACGAGTAAGTGGAATAGTCACCATCGAAATTTGACGCCACTAGATCGTTCCAATTCGACGAGTCTCCGAAATCGACCCTCACCACAAGCAATTCAAGCCTACGCGGACGATGTTACCCTGGTTGTGAACAGAAGTCGCTTCAGTTTGATAGATGGCACGGGAAGTGTTGTCCGTAGCCACCCAACTAAAACTGGTAGTGCCAAGATCATAATGGAGGTATTCGAGCTTGGCGCTCCAGTTCTGTGCAAACATCCATTCGACACCGCCGCCCGCCGTCCATCCAGTAACGAGTTGGGCGAAGCCGGCACCTCCGGTCCCACTTCCACTGAAAGCGGTGGCGGTGTCGGATTGAGACAGCGAAGTAGTTGCAGCGACCTCGCTGTACGCCAGACCACCGGTGCCGTATACAAGGACTGCCGGGGTCGGAACGAAGCCCAGGCGTCCACGGAGCGTGCCGAGCCACCGAGTATCCATAGACCCAGTCAGCGTCGAGGTGATCGAGCCTGAAGCGGTTGTGAGCGAACCGTTGACTGCTTGTCCCGCGATTCCTTGGATATCCGCTTCGATTCCCGCGACCCAGGTATTGAATTGGTAGTTGTAGCCGAGCTCGGCACCACCGATGAAGCCGCTCTTGTTGCCGACAGAAACTCCACCGGTCGAGAGCGCCACCAAATCTTGAACATCGACACCGGGATCGGCGCCTGGCGTTGCCTGATTGACCATCGAGTTGTCTGCCCCGAGCCAGCCAGCATTGAGACCAAAATAAAGACCGGTCCAGCTAAAGACCGGTGCCACTGGCGGAGCTTGGGAAGTCTTGACGGGCATGTCAGCGGCCATGACCGGGCTTGCCAGCAGGGTCATGAACGCCACGCCTGTTTGCAAAAGCCTGTTCACGATCATCCCCATTGTTGCATTCGATGTCTTCAGTCACTTCAGTAGGCGCGACAGACGGCGGCCGGCCCTCATTCTCAATTCCTTCGGCGTCAGAGTGCCGTCGTTGTCGGTATCAGCTGCCTTGAACCGCTGTTCGACAACGGCGAGGTACTCATCTTTGCTTATCGTGCCATCCTTGTCGGTGTCCGCGGCTGAAAATTCTCTTGCGCTCAGTCTGCCGCGCAACTCGCGCCTGGTGAGAGTGCCGTCATGGTCACGATCGAGTTTATCGAACATATCCCCCGCTGCCTTCTTCGCCTCGTCGAGAGACACCGTTCCGTCGTGATCGGTGTCCAAGCCGGCGAGCAAATCGGCGTCAGATGCTGACAATGCCGGCAGCGCGGGATTGAACGCGCAGCCGAGAGCGACAAAAATCGCAAAGCGTCTCGATATCATGTGCATGCTCCCTCTTTTTGCGACAAGCTCGTTGGAACGAGCGAAATCGTTTGCGCTCGGCCGCGCGTGACATGACGCGAGAGGCGCGCTTTTCACTTGGCCCCCTTCACAATACGGAATGCGAACAATCCTGTTCACTGCGAGCATCCCTTATGCACCAAAGCACTCCCCGAACAGCAGAAGAGGATCACGAGCCAAATTTGTAGTTGAGGCCCGCCCGGACAATGCTCTCATTGAACTTGATGGCAACGTTGGGGATGGTAGGTGGTCCCAGTGGAGTTGTTGCCGCGGTCGCCGGATTCTCATTACCAGTCTGGATCGCACAATTTGTCGTGCAGGTCCCGTTGCCAAGATCGACGAAGAGGTATTCGGCCTTGGCGCTCCAACCCGAACCGAGGGCATATTCCACGCCCCCGCCCGCGGTCCAGCCGGTCACGGTCGAGGTGGTAATAGGATCGTTGGAGAAGTTCGCTTGGATATTGCCGAAGGCGGCGCCGCCAGTGCCATAGACGAGTAAGCGGTCGAAAGCATAGCCGGCGCGGCCGCGCACTGTGGCGAGCCAACTATTCTTGGTGAGGCAACCTCCAGCGCAGAGGCTACTGGTGCTGGTGGTGGTGAAAGTACCGAAGCCGTTCGAGTCGGCCAAATCGCCATCGCCCTCGACGCCCACCACCCACGGCCCGACCTGGTAATTGGCGCCGACCGTCCCGCCGAAAACAAAACCGGTGGTGCTGAAGTAGTCGCTTGCGGTGCCGGTTACGCTATCTATCCAGTCGCTGCCACCGTAGGTAAAGCCGCCGTTGACGCCAAGATAGACGCCGGTCCAATTAACAGCAGCCGGCGGCGCCCAACTGACCGGCGTTGCCTTTGTGATGGTCGGCCGCGAAGTATCCGCCGCAAATACTGGTGCTGGGGAAGGCAGTGTCCCCCGCAGGCCCAGATAGACGGCAAAGGGCATGCCGGGAAGGAAGCTGCGGGGGTCGGTCAGATTCAGATAACCAAACGCAGTTGGATCAAATACCACCCCGGACGTGTAGTAGTGTTGATTGAACAAATTGCGTACCAGTCCGAACACCTCAAGGTTATCCGAAATCTTATAGGACGAGTGCAGGTTCACCACCCAATAAGCCGGCACTTTGGCGAGCTGGTTGGACTCATCGCCAACAAGCCACTGGCTACCAATGATGTTGAGGTCGGCACCGAACAGCCACGGTTTGGTGATCTGATATTCGGCGCCGAGCTTGAAACGGTAGTCCGGAATGCCGGTCAGGTGATCGCCGGGAACCACGTTCTGGGTGCCGCTCGCGTTCACCGTTGAGGGGAGAAGCAAGTCGTTCAAGAACGTGGCATCGATGTAGGTATAGTTAGCGTAGAGGTTCCAGCGATCCTGTTTGTAGTTGAAATCGGCTTCGATGCCCTTGCGCAGCGTGTCGCCGGCGTTCTGAAAAAACTCTTTGCCAAACTGGATCGATTGGTCGCTCAATACGGCGATAATGTCGTTGGTATTGAGCGCATGGTAAGCGCCCACGCTCCAATTCGCATGCCCGGCGGCGATGTCGAATTGGCCACGCAAGCCGGCCTCATAGGTGTATGTCACCACTTGCTTCAGAGGAGGATCGCCGACAAGCGCGTTGTCGATCAAGCAGGGCCGCTCCGGATCGGAACACTCCAATTCCAACGGGGTCGGCGCGCGATTTGCAACCACATAATCGCCGTAGAGTGTGAGATTTGGCGTGATCTTATAGGTCGCGCCGATCATCGGATTAAAGTGAGAGTAGTTGTCGTTACCATTAAGTGCGGAGTCATTGCCGAGTTCGTCCATCAGAACGATATTGGCGACGTTGTAACGAGCTCCTAAGTTAAGCGACAGGCGCTTGGTGAGATCGAGCGTGTCGGTCGCATAGAGACCTGTATAGAGGGTGTGGGCCCCCAATCCGACTGGCGCGACGTCGCCTACGCCAGGAGACGAAGGCTGGTCGATGAAAAGCCCCGAGCCATAAACCACTGGCCATTGGTCGGCGTTGATCGTTCCCAATTCGCTGGTGGTCGTGAATTGCACCAGCCCGCGGTCGACGCTTAGGCCCACCGTCAAGTTGTTGTCGTGACCGAATACTTGCTCCGAAGACGCCGCCTGGACCGAGCCGCCGAAGCTATTGGTCGTCGTCCAGGTGCGGTCGATTTCGCCCAAGGTATTATTTAGACCGACCGCCGGCCCGCCGAGGAAACCAGAGTTCGGGACATTCTGTCCCGTCGTTGTGACAAGGGGAGAAGTAGTGAGGTTGGGGTTATCAAAGCAGAGCGCAGGTGTAGTGCCAATCGAAGGGCCACAAGTTACTCCATTGTCTGTGTTCGTGCCGTTGCCATCGACGTGGGATTGCGAGTAATGACGAAAGTAGGTGACCGCTTGATACGTCCAGGTATCGCTTGGCTTCCAAGTTGCGCTCGCCGTCAGAAACGCGAGCTGATTGTGCGTTGTTTGGGGAATGCTATAGATGCTCGACCAGTCCTGGTTGAGCATCTGCACCGGCGTTGCGGCCGAAGCACCGAACGTGTTGTCGGCGCCTGTGAAAGTAAGATGAAACTCGGTCTGGTCACCGCGGGCTCCAAGGTCGGCGTACATGCGCCGCAATGTCGACGGTGAGTCGTCACGCCAGCCGGCATCGTCGATGGCATCGGCTGTGAAATAGCCGGACAGATTTCCGTTTTGGCCGCCGGCTTGGACCGACGTGACAGCGCGTCCATAGGAACCACCGCTGACCTCGCCTTCAACACCGCTGTAGGTGAAGCCGTTCTTCATCTGGAACGCGAGCGCGCCGCCAATCGCGTTGAGGCCGAAAACCGGATTACTCGGATAAAGGGTAAGCTCATTGATGGCATTTTGCGGGATGAAGTCCCAATTGACGATGTCGCCGAAGACTTCGTTGATGCGCACCCCGTTTTGGTAGACGGCGAGCCCTTGGGGCGTGCCAATCACCGGCGAGGCGATGAAGCCGCGATAATTGAAATCTTGCTGGAATTGGTTCCCGGTTTGATCGCCCAGTGAGACGCCGGGCAGCGCCCGGACCATTGATTGCAACAGATCGGGCGTGACTGTGTACGAGAAATCGGAAGCCGGAGCTGTCTGAACGTTGGCTGGAATCTTATCCGCTTCGACCGCACCAGGTATGGGCTTCGCGGGGGCCGCCTCCGCTGCGGGAGCCGGGGCCGCAGCAGCCGGGACCGCACCACCTGACACTCTGGCGGGCGCCCGTCGCGGCGGCGGCGCGACCGGTGTGGTCGCGATGACGTGGATCTCGGGGAGCTTCGTTGCGCTCGAACTTGCGCTGGAGCTTGAAGCGTCTTGGGCTGCAGCGGTTCTTGGTGCAATTGCAAGCGCCACGGACAAGGCCCAAGACAACCCGCGAAGCGCTGCCCGGATGACCGATATGCTTGTTTGGTCGGCAGTTGCTGCAGCGCCGCCCATGTATTGCCCCCTTACCACGGCCCGAACTTAAAGTTGATGCCAGCGCGCACCATGTTTTCGTTGAAACTTACGGTGGAGCCGGCGACGGCTCCGCAGTTCGTCGTCGTCGTGCAAGTCGGATTCGGCAGGTCGACGAAGAGATATTCAACTTTGGCCGTCCAATTCGGCGCAAAACCAACCTCGAGTCCGGCGCCAACCGTCCAGCCTGCCTCGGTCGAGCTGTCGAAGGTTGATGGAGGAATCAGACCGGTTTTAATTCTGCTGACGGCGGCTCCGGCAGTGCCGAAGAGAAGAATATTATCGAGGGCATAACCGACGCGGCCGCGCAGCGTCGCAAGCCACTCGCTCTCGGTTTCGCAACCCTGGTTGGTCTGCAACGCGTCAAAAAGAGCACCACAGGTGGATCCCGAGTTGCCGGTGAGATGGGCCCAGTCGAAGTCGCCCTCGATGCCATAGACCCACGAACCTATTTGATAGTTAGCTCCAGCGGTGCCGCCAGCAAGGTAGCCGGACACGGAGAAACCGCCCGTCTCACCTGTAACCCCAGTCGTCGAGCTAAGGTTGTTTGTCCAGTTACTGATGCCGTCGCCCCAGCCTCCATTGACGCCAACATAAATACCGGTCCAATTGTAGACCGCCGGTGGCAACGGAGCAGGAAGAGTTCGCGTTGGAAGATCGGCTGCGAGTGCGTGCCCGGTGGCAGTCAGCATCGCCATTGCTGCTGTGGCAATAGACCTTTTTTTCATGCGACTCCCCCTTAGGCCATACGAAAGGCCGTTGCGTTGGTTCACGTCATCCTGCTGACACGACCCACTTCGCGCACGATATCCGGGACGAGTTTTAAAGCCCGCCCCCGGTTCAATTACGGGAATGCACTGGAAGAAGAATCGCGACGAAAGTTGCCGCAAGGCGCTATCGATGATTCGGTATCAAAGCCTGTGAACGATCGTCGCAGCCGATGCGCTTGATTCATCAGGTCTCATCCCCGCCCGTGCCATACCCCACCTGAAATTCTGGCACGGCGGGCCCGCCAAAGTTAGACGGATTTCTTCCCAAAAAAACCGGGAAGTTTCGGCAATCCGTAATCACTGATATCCCGCCAGTGCGCACACCGAACTATTGGGCTACTGCAATTAGCTGCACTGCCTTTCGGACTAATGCAGACAGATTTCGGGCCTCAAGCTTTCCCTTGAGACGTGAACCAATGTTCGCGACGGTCTTGTAGCTAATATTAAGCTCTTCGGCGATGCGGCTGTAGGACTTGCCTTCCGCTATTAGCGTCAGCGCCTCCAGCTCTCGGGATGTCAATTCCGCAAGGGGATTTTGTCGTGAAGAAGGGCTTACCAGTGCGACCTGCGTCGCGAGGTCGTGGCTCAAATACAAATTTCCTTCCTGAATTGTTTGGACAGCACTCAACAAATCTCTGGTTGCAGCGTCTTTGAGAATGTAGCCGCTGGCGCCGGCATCCAAGGCACGCGCAACTATAATCGCATCTTCGTGCATGCTTAAAACTAGAATGTGAGACTGCGGATCGTGTAACTTGATACGCTGAATTAGCGATAGGCCCTCCAGGCCGTTTTTCCCCATTGCAAGATCCACGATGACGACGTCGGGTTGATGACGGCGAAAAAGCTCGTAGCCTGCGACGACATCGTCAGCTTCGAAAATGCTTGTGATACCCGCATCCGCCAAAAGGCGGCGACATCCCTGCAGTACGATCGGATGGTCGTCTATAACGAGGACGCTTTTCACCTGTTCTCGCTCTACCGTCTGACAGTTCGGCTCGATCATGACGAATTCTCTCTTGGACGTTACCGCTCAGCGGTTACACGATTTCAGGTCCTTTTCCTCGATCCAGAAGATCGCGCCTGCCTCGACTTTGATATTGTGAACGGTGCAGGTTCGCCCGGTAACATCGGTGAATTTGGCGTCATAAGTCCCAGGCTGCACATCGGTGATGCGCAGACGCTCATCCGCGTCAACGGTGCCATCCCTGTCGTTCTTACACTGGTTTGGACCCCAGTTCGACGTGCCCGCCGGCGCTAGATAAAATTCCGAGATCGTATTCCGGGTCAGATTCCAAAACTGCGTCGGGCGGTCTTTCGCCGCTACCGCACCCGCTGCGGCAACGAGCGCCGTGATGGTGACCACGACATGAATCGAGCACTTCATGATCAGTTCCATGTCACAGGGTCAGACGGCCACGTCGCCTGCCAAGCCCAAACTCGCCGTCGGATGATCACACGAGTACTAGCGTCTGTAACAGGTGGAAGTCTTCCCAATTTTATCGGGAACATTTGGCAATCGAAGCGTGGTCAAAATTGCGCAGCGAAAGCGACATGGGATGACGTTCTCACTATGTGAGCTGCAGGAACCGCGTGGCGATGCAAGTGACAAGACGGCACGGTATGAATGCGCGAGTACGCCTTAGCTTGTCAGCTTGCGTAAAAAACCCCGATGCAGTGCAGACCCTATTCGTGATGGTCACGGCTGCAAGACGCGGCGATCCCCGGCACGTCAACCCCGGACGCGCGGGGCGTTCTCCCCTTCCGCTTCCGCCGGAGCGGCGGCTCCGATGTCATACGCTCTGGTCTCATTTGCGGCCGGATGGCCTACTTCCGAACACCGATCGTGATAAGATACTCCCGTGGCATCGCCAGTCCCGCCGGCGTGCGATATTTCTCGTGCATCGCGATGAAGTCCCGTTCAAGGGCGGCGCGTTTCTCTGGGTCGAGCGACGCGGCGAGCGTCTTCGTTGGACCGTATCCCGTGACAAAGATGTCCCACACCTCCTTTCCGCTCGGCATGCGCAGCACCGTCGCGCTACGTTCGAAGGTGAGATCGAACGCCTCTCCCAGTAACTGGCGTACGCGCTCCTCGCGGCCCCAGGCAAATGGGGATGGGGGCGGGTCGGTCGGAGGCGGGGGCATGTAGGGTCGCATCGTCTTGAAGATGTCCTCCACGGCGCTGCCCGGCAGCCAAGTGATAAGCCCGACGCGCCCACCTTTGCGCGTCACGCGCGCGATCTCGGCTCCGGCGGCCTCCGGGCGAGCTACGAACATGACGCCACAGGTGGAAGTGACGCCATCAAAGCTAGCGTCATCGAATGTCAATGCCTCGGCGTCGCCGACCTGGAACGTGATACCCGGCGCAAGTCGCTTCGCCGCCTCGATCACGCCTTCGCCAATGTCGATGCCCGTCACTGTTGCACCGCGCGCGGCGAGACGCCTAGCAGTCCAGCCGGTTCCGGTGGCGATGTCGAGAAAGCGTTCGCCCGGTTTCGGCCAGACGCGATTGACGACGTGGTCAATCCCGTCGGCAATGCTGTCGCTGATGATATCGTAAGCCTCCCCACCCGAACCCCAGGTGGCACCCGCTTTCAAGTTGTGACTAAGAACCGATGGCATGGACGCCTCCCTTGATTGTAAGGGCTCTCCGAGATGAGCGGCTTTGAGCTGAGCTGCGCCCGAAGGATCGCGTAGGTGCCGAATGGAACGATAATATGAGCCATTCTTTGCGGCCGCGCAATTTGATCTGAACACTATCGTCCACCCTTGCACCGCTCCCGAGTCCTGTTGGCCAAGGGAGGGCTG
>Ga0187780_10001747_pt1 | contig 16435 bp, 11 predicted proteins | sample 1015_Q2_SP10_20__FD_132429 | JGI IMG/M metagenome (GOLD analysis project Ga0187780, IMG submission 132429) | Tropical peat soil microbial communities from peatlands in Department of Meta, Colombia - 1015_Q2_SP10_20_MG | ecosystem: Environmental > Terrestrial > Soil > Wetlands > Peat | place... | reverse complement strand
CCTCAATTTCACAACGAAGTCGTAGAGATTGGCAAAGCTATTTCTGCAGCCAGCGAAGACTCCCAAGCCCAGAGGACCTGGTTACTTCGCAATCTGATCCGGTAATTCCGCCCTGGGGTGGACGACCAAGGTTTTCGGGCTCGCCTCATATAAGCCCGGTCGGGTGAGGGACAGGCTCGAACAAACCACAGGGGTACGTCCTGCCGCATCTCCAACCGGAGCGGTTCTGTGGGTGGCGTGCGTAGCCCTTCTCGAAAGTCGTTGAGGTCAAGCACGTCGGGGAAGCTGCCCGCGGCAACAGGCGTTCCAAACTAAGGGTCTAAAGATGCGCCACTACACAGACGGACCGGAAGCCACACCCCATTCGGAATTTATTTCGGACTCGGCGCGGCGGTGGCGGCGCGCTCGCCAGCTGGCGCCTTCACGCTGAACTCCGCCGTGCGTACTACGCTGCTCTGCGCATTCCGGTCCGTCACGCGAATCTCCAGCGTGTACGCCCCGGGAGCGATCGTCGCCAGCGGCAGGAAGCGTTCGATTGTCAACTGCTCACTCCCGGCGCTCTTTTCTTCTGGTCGCTCCTCGGCTTTCCATATCTCCTCATTGCCCTTGCGGATTCGATATTCGATGTGCGAATCGGTCCGGTGAGAATCATCGTCCAGTTCCAGGTTATAAACCTGCAGGTAAATCCCCAACTTCTCTGCGTTCGTGAATTCGCGCCCGATCCGGGGGCGCACCTTGCGCGCGCCAATCACAAACGGCCCACTCCCCACCTGCGCCGACGGCACCGCTTCAATTTGATCCGCCAGCACCAACGAACTTGCGTCCAATTTCTCCTCTTCATACCGCGGCACGCGCAACGCTGTCCCGATTACTCCGACGTTCCCGTTGGCCTCGTCCTTCACCACCACGTCCAGCCGGTAAAGTCCCGGAGCCAGCGGCACTGCTTTCTGATAGACCGACGACTTCGGCAAGTACGTCGAGAACAAGCTCTCCGGAAAGTCCCGCGCCACCACTTCGTCAAATGTTTGCACCACGCGCCCGGTCAGCGTGCTGATCCGCAGGTAAACGTCCAGCGTCGCCGAGTGCACTCCTTTCACTTCGCGAAACTCCATTTCGCGGTTTGCCAACTGCACTGTGATCGGCACCAGCACCGTGTTCGGCGTCATCCGCAGGTACTCCACGCCGTACTCCAGGTGAAGCTGGTTCCGCACCATCCGCACGCTGACCAGCGCCTCAAGGTCCTTGTACTTCGGCGGCTGCATCACCGCCTTCAACAATTCCATCCGCTCGAACTCGTCCATCCCCGCCGACCGGCCACCCGGCGTTGCCGGTAGTGTCGTTCCATCCGCGTTCGCAAATCGCTGCGCCTTTGTGTACATGCCTATCTGTTCCCAAAAGCTCGGCCCCGCTCCGGGAACGTGCGTCAGCGCATCCTTCTCTGAGGGATCCGTGGTGATGTGGTATTCCCCCGACCCGCTCGGGTCCACAAATTCCAGTTCCACGTTCTCCTTGATGCCTTCCAGATGTCGGTATCGCCATTTCTCCCACGGATACGTAGTTGTGCTTCCTCCTCCTTCTTCCATCGGCCGGTCATAAGTGCCGCCCGTCGGGTGCGATTCGATTTCGTCCGGAGGTCCCCAAAGGATGTATACGTGCCCGCGGTCGGTCTTCCATCCCGGTATCCCCGAGGCAAAATGCTCGTTGGCGTACGCAATCCGCCGATAGTGTTCTTCCTTGAAGGTGTTCTCGAGTGATTCGGGATCAGGGTTCCGGCGTCGCCAAAAATCCTCGATGAACTGGTCGCGCTCCTCGTTCGTCTCCAAGCGCAAAAATGCCGCCTTCTCTTCATCGCTGATGATGTACGGCACGTCCTCTCTCAGCCAGTCGCCATACACATCGCCGGTTTCTTTGGCGAACTTCTTCTTCCGCTGCTTCTGTTCCTTCGCGCTCAGCTTCCGCGTCGAGTCGTCCTGCCGCGCAGCTTGTTCCTGTCCCCGCGCCCATCCGCCGCATATCAACGCAACACATCCCAAGCCGCACGCCGCGTATCCGCGAATTCGCATAGGTCCACCCCCGCATCCTTCTGTTCTCTCAGACTCCCTTCTACCCGCTCAGGTTGCCTCCACGATCCCTCTCCTGGTGCGGCGCTGGCTCTATCCGGGCGGCCAGAGACACCCCGGCTCAGTTCTATTGTCTGCGACTGAATTTCGGACAAAAGCGCTTATCTAAATGCGGACAAACGTGCGATTGCGATAGAAGTAGTAGAGGCAGAGCCAAATGCTGCCCACCATGCCGAAGAAGAGCAGCGCCTCGCCAAACATTCCTAGGTGCTTCGCGAGGCCGCCGAGAAGAATCTGGCTGACTTGGTAAAAGGGAAGAACTTCCCCCGCCATGTAAGCGACGATCGCATTCATGCCGATGACGACGAAGAAAAACGCCCAGCGCCGGTAGCCCTTCACGTCTATCAGCCAGTAAAATGCCGCCAGCAGCAAGAGGCACCAGCCGCCGGACCACAGCACCATCGAACTCGTCCAGATGTGCTTGATGATCGGGTGCACCAAGCCCCACAGCCATCCCACGAGCAGGCACGCGACTCCCGAAGCCGCCAGCAGTTGCGCCTTGCGTGGGCCCGGAACAGATGACCGCAACAAGTGGCCGGACAGCACGCCCATCAGCACGGTAGCGCCAAAGCCGAGGCTCGAGAGAATCCAGGTGTAAGTTGTCCCGTCCTGGAAGCGCCCGAGCAAGCCCTTGTCAATCCACATCGCTAAATTGTCCCCGGGTGTCAGAACACCGGCGGCGTGGCCCGGTGCCGGCACGAACGCGAGGAGCAGCCAGTACACAATAAGCAGGACACCCGCTAACACCGCTTGTCCTCGCACGCGCAATTCCACCAATGCAATTGATGAAATCAAGTATCCCGCAGCGATCGCCTGCAGCGTATTGCTGTAAAACTGCAAATTATGCGAGTCGAACGCGAGCAGGTGCCCTTGCGCGATCATCCCCAGAATCCACAGCACCACCACGCGATACGCCACTTTGCGATAGATCTGCCAGTGGGTTTCACCCAACTGGATGCGCTTGCCCACCGAAAACGGCATGGCCACCCCAACAATGAACAGGAACAGCGGCATGATCAGGTCCCAGCCCACGAATCCTACCCACTCGACGTGGTCGAACTGCCGGTCGAGCCAGTGCGGCAGGGGATTTGCGAAGAGCTTGCAGACCGCCATCACAAACGGTCCTCCGCCTATGATCCAGAACATATCGAAGCCGCGCAGCGCGTCTACCGATACGAGCCGTTGAGATGAGTCAACCACGTGCGCTTCCGGCCTTGCGGATTTACCTGGCTCCATCTTTGCGTTCCCTCCTGGCTCTCGGACTACACTCTCAGCCGAACCGGCGAAGCACGGTGAAGAAGGTCGATTTCTTTCCCGCCCGAGTTTTCAGCTGACATGGGCCGACTGCTAACCGTCCTAAATACTGTTACTTATATACCGTTTTGCAGAAGCGGCCAAGTCCGGGATAACTGCCACCAGGCCGGTTCCGCGAGTGCCAATTTGACCGTTGCGTACCCCCTCTTCCTGCGCCAAACTATGCTTTCCCGCGGTACTCCTGCGCTTCCCCGAAGTACGCATCGCGGGATCTCCTTGTCAGTTCGGAGCGAACTCCTAAAAGGACTTTCCTATGACCAATCCCATTGGCGAGCTTCACCCACCAACTCGTTTGATGATGACCCCCGGGCCGTGCTCTATCGACCCCCGGGTGTATCGCGCTCTGGCCACGCCCATCGTCGGCCATCTCGATCCTTGGTTCCGCGGCTGCATGGACGAAGTGCAGGTGCTCCTCCGCCAAATCTTCCAGACCGAGAACCGCATCACCTTTCCTCTCTCGGCTTCCGGTTCTGGCGGCATTGAAGCCTCGGTGCTGAATTCGCTCGAGGCCGGTGACGAAGCCATCTGCTGCGTCAACGGCATGTTTTCTCAGCGCTCCTACGTCATCGCACAACATACTCCGGCCACGGCGCATCTGGTCGAAGCGCCTCTGGGCAAGCCGGTTGACCCCGAAGACGTGCGCAAGGTTGCCAAGGGCCGCAAGATCAAGTTCATCGGCCTCGCTCAGGGTGAAACCTCTACGGGCGTCGTCACCGACATTGACCCCTTCCGCAAAGTCGCCGATGAATGTGGCGCGTTGCTCGTGGTGGACACCGTCGCCTCCCTCGCAGCCGTCCCCGTCAACGTGGACAAGCAGCGCATTGACATCTGCTTCAGCGGCTCTCAAAAAGCGCTCAGCGCCCCTCCAGGCATGTCTCCCATCACTGTGAGCCCGCGTGCTGAAGAAGTCTTTCGCAACCGCAAGTCTAAGGTCCAGAGCTGGTACTTTGACCTTTCCACCGCCATGAACTATTGGGGCAAGGACCGCCTCTATCACCACACCCCGCCGATCTCGTTGATTTATGCGCTGCGTGAAGCCATGCGCATCGTGCTCGAAGAAGGGCTGGAGCCGCGCTGGGAACGTCACCGCATCAACCAGCAGGCGCTAGTGGCTGGGTGCGAAGCCATGGGGCTGCAGATGTTTGTGGACAACCCGCAGGACCGTCTCGTCACCGTCACCGCCGTGAAGATTCCCGCTGGCATCGACGACCTCAAGGTGCGCAATCAGCTCCTCGATGAGTACAACATCGAAATCGCCGGTGGCATTGGTCCGACCAAAGGCCAGATCTGGCGACTCGGCACGATGGGCTATTGCAGCCAGAAAGCGTTTGTCCTGGAGTTGCTTGCTGCTCTCGATCAGGTCCTGCTCAGCCAGGGGCACAAGCACTCGCCCGGCGCCGGCGTCGGCGGAGCGATTCAGAGCTACGCTCACTCGGAAGCCCCCGTAGCCGCCGTGCGGTAGACCTGTCCGTCATCCCGGACGGAATCTGTGGAGTGAAGACCTCTGCCTCTTCCTGCGGCTTCTGCGGGAAGAATTCCTCTTCGCTCTATTGCCCACAATTGATTCCTCGCCAACTGCTGCGGGCGAGTCAATGACGGTATCCATAGTTCTGACAATAGAGGCGCAGGTCAAATCCTCAGGTTGAACGCGCTTCGGATTTGGCGAGATCGCCTTCCCACCGCGCGATCACCGCGCTCGCCAGGCAGTTGCCCGTAACGTTGACAGACGTTCGCGCCATGTCTATTAACGCATCCACGCCCAGGATGAGGAAGATGGGCTCCGTGGGCAGATGAAGCGTCCCGGCCGTAGCGAGAAGCACCACCAGCACCGCACGCGGCACTCCCGCAACGCCCTTACTCGTCAGCATCAAAGTAAAAACCATCATGAGCTGCTGCGGCCATGACAATGGAATTCCCGCTGCTTGCGCGACGAACACTGAGGCAACGGCCAAGTACAACGTTGATCCATCCAGGTTGAAGCTGTAGCCCGCAGGAATCACGAACGCCACAATCTCCCGCGGCACTCCAAACGCTTCCATAGATTCCATTGCGCGCGGCAGAGCGGCTTCCGAAGAACTTGTCGCGAAAGCGATGGTAGCGGGTTCCGCTACCGACCTCAGAAACCGGCCCAACGGCAGCCGCGTCAGCATCACAATCGGAAGCAACACGAACAAAAGAAACGCCAGCAAGCCGCCGTAGGCCGTGAGAACCAGTTTCCCCAAGGGCAGCAATACATTGATCCCCAGATGGCCCACCGTGTATGCCACCGCTGCGCCGACGCCGACTGGCGCGAAGTACATCACGATGTTCGTGAAGCGAAACATCGTTTGTGTCAACGATTCCGCAAGACTCAACATCGGCTGCCGCAACTTTTCCGGCACATGGATGAGCGCGATGCCGAACAGAATGGCGAAGACGGCTACTTGCAGAATCTGATTTTCCGCGACCGCGCGCGCAATATTTTCCGGAAAAATGTGCAGAAGAAAATCATCCCACTTCAGAGTCCCTATATTTTGTACCGCGGCTTCTCCCGCCGCTTGCGGAATGGCCATGCCAACTCCGGCATGACTCAGATTGATGGCCGCCACGCCGATAAAGAGCGCAACCGTTGTCACCACTTCGAAATACAGCAAGCTCTTCCACCCGATACGTCCCACCTTGCGCACATCGCCGTGGCCTGCGATGCCGGTAACCAGCGTGCCCAAAATCAGTGGCGCGACAATGACCTTAATGAGGCGGAGAAAGATGTCGCTGAGCACGCGGAGATGTGTGGCGAGCTGCGGCTTGTCCAAACCCAGCTCCAGTCCAAGCAGCATTGCGAAGAAAATCCAGTAGGTAAGAGAGCGCTTGCGGAGCCCGCCAAAGACCAAGAGTGCCAACCCCAGCCAACGCGGCAATGCCACCCAGGCGTGCCCCGGTACGACCGCGATGAGGAGAAAACCGGCAGCAAAGAGAAACAAGCCGCCGATTACAAAAATGCGAACTGGTTTCGACGAATCGCCAGACAATTCACATTCCCTTTTTGGAGCGAGCAACCCGCTTTTGCCTCGACATCATAACTTGACAGCGCGATTCTAAACAGTGCCTCTTTCCGCGTCACCTCCTTCATTTCGAGCGAAGCGGGAAATCTGTCCCTCCGTCAAATGCCGAACCAAGCTTGCCTGCGGCTTTGCTCGGCTGCTATCTTCGCTTCATGGCGAAAATTACTCATCTTGAGTGTTCTCGTTGTCATTCCACTTTGTCCTGCGAAACGCCGCGCACCGTTTGCCCCAAGTGCACTGGCTCTTTGTACGTGCGCTACGATCTGACTCCCCTGCGCGGCATTGCGCATCGCGAAGAAATTGCTCGCGCCGGCTCCGCTTCCTCCTGGGCCGGCATGTGGCGATATCGCGCCGTGCTTCCCGACGCGCAACCCGTCACCCTTGGCGAAGGCTGGACCCCCGTAATCCGCAGCCGCCGCCACCCCAACGCCTTCCTGAAGGAGGAAGGCGCGAACCCCACTGGCAGCTTCAAAGCGCGTGGCATGGCCATGGCCGTGACCATGGCCCGCCAGTACGGCTTGAAGAAACTGGCCGCGCCCTCCGCCGGAAATGCCGCCGGCGCGTTGGCAGCGTATGCCGCTGCTGCCGGAATCGAAGCGCATCTGTTCATGCCGAAAGACGTGCCCTTCGCGAACTATCTGGAAGCCGTGGTCTATGGCGCCAAGGTCACGCTTGTGGACGGATTGATCTCCGATTGCGGCCGCATCGTGGCCGAGCGCAAAGAGAAAGAAGGCTGGTTCGACATCTCCACACTGAAAGAGCCGTTTCGCGTGGAAGGCAAGAAGACCATGGGCTACGAGCTTGTCGAGCAGCTCGGATGGGAATATCCCGATGCAGTTTTCTATCCCACCGGAGGCGGCGTCGGCTTGATTGGCATGTGGAAGGCCTTCGGAGAGTTGGAAGAGCTCGGCTGGGTTCGTCCGGGAAAGCGCCCTCGCATGATTGCGGTCCAGTCCGCCGGTTGCGCTCCCGTCGTTCGTGCATTCGAGCAGGGCGAAAAGGCGAGCCAGATGTGGAAAGATGCCGCGACGTTTGCCGCTGGCTTGCGTGTGCCGAAACCGTATGGCGACACCATCATGCTGGAAATTCTCCGCGAATCGAACGGCTTGGCGATTGCTCTCCCGGATGAGGAGATTCTCGCATCCTTGCGCGATTGGGCTCACAATGAGGGCGTATTTCTCTGCCCCGAAGGTGCCGCAGCCACGGCGGCATACGACCATTTGTTGAAGACAGAATTCTTGAAGCCGGAACATCGCGTCGTCATCTTCAATACCGGCGCCGGCCTCAAGTACGTGGACGTCATCGCGGAAACTGCTGCCATTCGCCGTCCTCAGCCTGCTACGTAATTTCGAGCTTCTGCGTCTGCGTGCTGCATTGACACAATGCCGAGCGAAATTGGAAACTACGTAGAGATAATCCGAAACGCAACAGAGGAGCACTCGTGCCTTCACTTCCGGTCTTAGCAAACGCTGGCGCCATGAACCAGTTCATCGGCGCTTTTGAAGTCACTTCCAAGTTGAGCGGTCACGTCTACCGTTGCAGTTTCTCGCATATCTGGAACGCGATTGCCACGCGCCACAGTGACACCATTGACGCGAAGTTCGTCGTGGATGACGAAGGACACATCGTGGGTCTGGCGCACACTGCCTTCGTCGAGTTCCGCAAGAAGACGGGCCGTGACCTCACCGACCGCGAAGCCAGTTTTGTCGCTGCGGAATATTTGCGGGATCGCTTGGAAGAAGAAGACGAGCGGCCACTTTATGACGTCGCCCACATCGAAGTGATGCGGCTAATCGAACGCGTCGGCATCAAGTAGCAGAAAGAAATCAACAAGAAATTCCCTGGTGACGGGTTGCCCTAGATTGCAGATGCAATCACGGGGCGCTCGGATTCGGTCCTGGGGAGGCCCGGAGTGCCTCATCTTCGGCGCGGAATTGCGCCAGGCACGGATGGTGCAGCCCGTCGCGACGGACAAAGTAGATCACCAAGAGCAGCAACAACGCCCCAAAGACCATCACTGCTGTGGCCGCTTGCAATCCCATCTGAAGGTCGCTCACGTCGGAAACTTTGCCGATGAGCAATGGCCCCAACGCGCCGAACAGCCCCGTCGAGAACATGTACACGCCCACTGCCGTCGCATGCGCGCGCTGTGGCGTTAGGTCGTGCAGCACCGCCGTGGTCGGCCCGTGATACCACGACATGAAAAACATCGAGACGGAAAATCCTGCCAGCACCAGCCACTTTTCCTCGGTCTGGATGGCGAGAAGCAGAAAGGGCGCGGCCGCCAGAAAAGCGAAGGCGATAACCAGGATGCGGCCAAACGTGAATCGCTTCTGCAGACGGTCTGCGAGGTATCCAGCCGTAAGCGCGCCGATCACGGACGTGATCAAGGCAATGATCGCCAGCGAAAGTGACGCCTCCTTCGTGCTGAAGTCCTTGTAGCTCTTCGCGTAGTCTATCCCCCATGTCACAAACGAGACGCTGGAAAACGTGATGCAGATCCCGGCGATGATCATGGTCAGAAAGGCCGGCACGCGTAGCAGTTGCATGACAGGAACAACCTCGGAGCGCGGGCGGCGTTGCGGTTCCTTCAGCGTCAGCGCCGTCAGGCCGGGGAGCACCCCGAGCAGGCCCACAACAACGAACGCGTGCTGCCAGCCATGGCGTTCTCCCATGATTCCGCCGAGCGCGAGCCCCGCCACGCCGCCCAGAATCATTCCCGCAGCAAAAATGGATTGCGCCATCGCCCGGTATTCCCTGCGGAACGAATCGGAGATCAGCGATTGCGCTGCCGGTGCATAGGCAGCTTCACCTATGCCCACCATTCCGCGCGCAAATAACAGAACGGCAAACGTCGGGGCCAGCCCGCTCCCGATGGCCGCCACACTCCACAACAGCACCCCTCCCGCGATAATCTTGGGCTCATTGAACCGGTCGGCCAAATATCCCGAGGGAATGCTGGCCAATGCCAAGACCACCAACAGGACCCCCTGCAGCGACCCTAGCAGCGTGTCGCTTACGTTGAAGTGCGTGCGCAAGGAAGGCAGGAGCGGGTTCAGCACCTGGCGGTCCGCATAGTTGACAAAATTGATTAAAGCAAGTACAGCAAGTAGACGCGCCTGCTCAAAGCTGAACGTGATCTTCGATGAGTTCATCGTGTCGCGGTTCCCCTGGGCAGAGGCGTGCTTCGCGCGGGGCGCCAACGAGCCCCGCATTTCCTGGACCCGAGAAATTATATAACGCGGATGAGACAAGCCAACCGAAACACAACCACAAGTGACAGATTAACTACCGTCCTTTCCTACGGCGCCCTTCTCCTGCTCGGTTACGTGGTCTTCCTGATTGTGCAGCCGTTCCTCATTCCCCTGGCCTGGTCCGCGGTGCTCACCATCTTCTTCTATCCGGTCTTCCAGCATCTGGAACGCCGCACGTCTCCCACTTGGGCCGCGCTCATTTGCACGTTGGGCGTCACGCTTCTGCTGATCGTGCCCGTGCTGCTGATTCTGTTGCACGCGGCCCGCGAAGCCATTGATGCCTCCGCCCGCATCCGCGAATCCATCAATTCCGGCGTGCCGCTCATGCCCATGGAAATGGCCAGCTCCCTTCGGCGTCACCTGCCGCAATCCTGGCAGGGCCTTGACGTCATCGGTCCTCTGCGCCAGGGCGAGGAGAAAATTGCCTCCTATCTGGCTGCAAGTCTCGGCAGCCTCCTGAAAAACCTCTTCTCCTTCTTCGTTGACCTTTTCATTCTCCTCTTCGCCCTGTTCTTCGTCTTCCGTGATGGCGAGAAGATTCTGCGCTCACTCCGCCACCTGATTCCCTTTGAAGCGGAAATTCAGGAAGAAATGTTGCGTGAATCGCGCGACCTCATCTTCGCCAGCGTAGCGGTCGCCCTCCTCATCGCCGCCATCCAGGCGTTTCTCGGTGGCACTGCGTTCAAGCTCTCCGGACTTCCGGCGCCCATCTTCATGGGCGTGGTGATCGGTTTTTGTTCCATCATCCCGGTCGTGGGATCGGCGTTGATTTGGGTTCCTGCGGCGGCATGGCTGGGTCTCAGCGGCCATTGGGGCAAAGCGCTTCTGGTTCTCGCCATCTGCGGTGGAGTGGCTTCCGTCGCGGATAGCTTCGTGCGGCCTCTGCTGCTTCGAAATCGCACGCGCCTCAACGACCTGCTGCTTTTCATTAGCATTCTTGGAGGCTTGGACGTCTTTGGACTGTTGGGTCTTGTCATCGGGCCGACGATGGTCGCTGCCGCTTTGGGCGTCTTCCGCGTCTACGTGGATCACCGGGAGGAGTTGGCCCGTCTGGAGAAGGAGCCTGCGTAACTCCTTGCTTAACGCTGTGGCTAAATTCACCGACAGCGGGTTCCTCGCTGTGCTAGAGTACGCCGTCGAATAGAGTACGCCGTCGAATGAAGACCAATACCGACAACACGGAAACCAAGGCAAGAGTGGCCGAGCTCGGCCCGGAAAAGCTGCGCTGGCGCTGCGACCTATCCCGCATTCCCTTCGAGACCACGGCCCAGGCGCAGAAGCGCGAAGGATTCGTCGGCCAGGATCGCGCGCTGCGCGCCTTGAAGATGGGCGTCGAGCTTTCCGCCCCCGGCTATAACGTCTTTGTCTGCGGCTTGGCCGGCACAAGCCGCGGCGGCACCATCGCCCAGATGATCGAGGATTTACATCCGGTCACAAAGCCTTCTCTCGACCGCTGCTACGTCAACAACTTCAAGATTCCAGACCGGCCGCGCCTTCTCATCCTTCCGCGCGGCTCTGCCGAATCTTTCAAAAAAGACATGCAGGCGGGAATCGACTTTTTGCGCCGCCGCATTCCCCAAGTCTTTGAAGGCGAGCCCTTCCAGCGGCAAAAGGGACGCATCGTCGAGCGGTTCTCCGTGCGTGAAAAGGATTTGATGGACGATTTCACTCGCCGCATCGCCCGCGAGCAGTTCGCGCTCGGCCACATGCAAGTCGGCGCCGTTGCGCTTCCCGAGATTTTTCCTGTCCTCGAAGGGCAGATGGTGCCCATCGAGGACATCTCAAAGATGGTCCACGAAGGCAAGCTCGAGACCGGCGTGGCCGAGGAGATCGAACGCAAGTACGAGCAGTTCCGCCAGGAGTTTACCGTCGTTTACCGCAAGACGCTGACACTCTCACGCGAACTCGCCAGCGAGCTGAGCTATCTCGAGCAGGAAGCCGCGTCCGTACTCGTGGACGGCGTCATCGAAGAACTCAAGGAAAAATATCCTGGCCAGGGCGTCACCGAGTACCTCGAAGAGGTCCGCCACCATCTCCTCGACAACCTCGGACCCTTCAAGGAACGTGAGGGCGAAGAAGAGCAATCCCACGAGCCCCCCGAAGCGCTGCAAAAGCCTCCGGCGCCCGAGCGCGATCCCTTCCGCGTCTATGGCGTGAATGTGATCCTCGCGCACAACCACGAGGATGGCTCACCCGTGATTTTTGAGACCACGCCCTCTTATCAAAACCTTTTCGGCACCATTCAGCGCGCCTACGATGCCCGCGGTGGCTGGACCAGCGACTTCATGGACCTTCGCGGGGGCTCTTTGCTCCGCGCCGACGGCGGATTCCTCATCATGTATTCGATCGAGGCGCTCTCTGAGCCCGGCGTCTGGCGCGCCCTCAAACGCACGCTGAATCACAACCGCCTCGACATCCAGCCCATCGAGTCTTTCTATCCCTTTACGACCACGGCACTGAAGCCCGAGTCTATCGAGATCAACGTTAAGGTCATCCTCATCGGCGACCGCGACCTCTACGAGCTCCTCTACGACTACGAGGAAGACTTTCGCAAGATTTTCAAGGTGCGCGTCGAGTTCGATGAAGAAATGCCGCTCAGCGACGGCGTCATCGAAGAGTATTCCGGGCGTCTGCGCGCGCTTAGTGAAAAAGAAAATCTCTTTCCCTTCGACCGCGGCGCCTTTGCGGCGATTCTCGAGCACGGCGTGCGGCGCGCTGGACGCCGCAATAAGGTCACCGCCCGCTTCGTGGACATCGCCGATCTTGCGCGGGAAGCCCATTATGTTGCGGCGGCTGCCCAGGAAAATGTCGTTCGGGCTGCCCATGTGCGCGCCGCGATCGCCTCCAAGGTCGAGCGCCACAATCTCATCGAGACGCGCATCCGCGAAATGATTGAGGAAGGTACGCTGCTTGTGGATTTGGCCGGCTCCCACGTGGGCCAGGTCAACGGCCTCAGCGTTCTGGAAATCGGCGGCTATTCCTTTGGCAAGCCCGTGCGCATTACGGCCAGCGTGGGCCTCGGCAAAGCGGGCCTGATCAACATCGAGCGCGAATCCAATCTCAGCGGAAGATTCCACGACAAGGGCGTGCACATCATCTCTGGTTATTTGCGCTCCTGCTTTGCCAAGGATAAGCCGCTTTCCCTCTCCGCCAGCATTTGCTTCGAGCAATCCTATTCCGGCATTGATGGCGACAGCGCGAGCTCCACGGAAATCTACGCTCTTCTTTCCGCGCTCTCCGACCTGCCGCTGCGCCAGGACGTGGCCGTCACTGGATCAATGAATCAACGCGGAGATATCCAGGCCATCGGCGGCGTGAACGAAAAGATCGAGGGCTATTTCGATGTGTGCCGGATTCAGGGCCTGAGCGGTAGCCAGGGCGTGCTGATTCCCGCGTCCAACGTGGAAGACTTGATGCTGCGCGAGGATATCCTGGAGGCGGTGTCCGCCGGAAAGTTCCACATCTGGCCTGTGGCGCGTATCGAGCAAGGCATCGAGCTTCTTACTGGCGCTACCGCGGGCAGCCGGAATGGCTCCGGGAATTTTGACCAAGGCACGGTGTTTGCCCACGTTGATGAACGCCTGCGCGAAATGGCCCGCATGATGAAGGACTTTGAATGAGGGCTGCGACCCCTAGCAGTCAGTTCGCCGCCTTTGGCGCGACGTACGCTTTGCGGTGATCCACACGGTACTCCTGCGGTTTCCCTTTTGCATTGTTCGTACCGGACTCCACTTTCACTTCGATGGAGTGCGTTGCTCCATCATGTTCAGGCGGCACAAACGCCAGGCTGTATTCGTGGCGCACCAGTTGTGCCATCTGCGCGTAGGTCTCTTGAAACGCCCTCCCATTTTCGGGGAAGTAGGCGCGGCCCCCCGTGGCTTCCGCGAACGATTTCAGCCACGCGTCGGCCTCCGCAAACGCCTGTTGCGTTTGCTGGATTTGCCGCTTGCTGCCTTGTTTGCCGTTCCGCAGCGGGCCGCTCATAGAGATGGCGAGAATTCTCACGTCGCCCGTCTGCAGGCGCGCCAGGAGCGACTTCATGGCCAATTGCGGAGACGTGTCCACACCGGTGGAAACGAGAACGATTGTCTTCTTCCCGGACACCGGAGCGAGCCAGTCGAGAATCGAGTTCATGCTGGAGGAAAGATTCAGGTCGCCATATCCGAGGTTGAACCGGACCGCGTCCAATGCGCTTTGGGCCGCGCGCTTATCCGTCGTGAAATCCAGCACTGATGCAGGCGCATCGTTGTAACTCGCGATGGCCACACTGTCTTCTGCCGAGAGGCCGCCCAGAAGCGAATCCGCCACAATCAAATGAGCATCCTGTAGCAAGTAGACTCCGGGCCCGGCCTCTACAACCATCAGGATTTGTCCAGGAGCCTCCACGGACGCAAACTCCGTAATCGGTTGTGGCGTTCCATTATCGAAGACTTGGAAATTCTCCTTGCGCAGCCCTTCCACGAATTTTCCCTTGGCGTCCGTGACGATTACGCCGACGTTGACGCGCTCCACGCTGAGTCGAATGGTCTGCCCAGCGACAGGCGTAGGTTCTTGTGCGAACGCAAAATGAACATGAGCAAGTGGCCAGAAACAAAGCGACGCCAGCAGCCAAGGCGCCACCCGCGGGCTTAACCCACGAGCTTCACTCCAACCACTCTTCAAAATGGACTCCGTTGGCGTCTTTCCACGACGCGCCAACCATCGTGTGCAAGTGCCGCGAAAAAACTTCAGGCTTTACTTCACTCAGCCAGTTAGCCAATTGCTTCTCATTTTTTTCGGCCTCTTTGGTCTTTTCGTTCATGGCCATCTTGTTGAGTTGGGTTACCCACTGTGCTTTCAATCCCGCCCAATCCATTTTCTGGAAATCGAAATAGGAGAACCCGTTCAGCTTTTCCGGATACTTGGCGCGCGCCGTTTGAATGAATTTGGGAATCGCAGGGTCCGAGCCTCCCGGCGTCTGGGCCAAATACTTGCGCAGAGTCTCGCTCTTCGATGCGCCGACGAGCAGCGTCGGCGTCATCGCCATGTGATAGAAATTCCATTGGGTCATGCCGGCGGAGCTTTGTCCGCCGCCCAGCGAGATTTTCAGGAACGTAGTGCTGCCTTCATTTCGCTCCGAAGAGATGCGGTCCCCGAGGAGCGTCCTCGTCAGCTTCAAGGCGTCAAGCTTGTTCCGGATGCCGAAGAAATAGACCTTCTGATTGTCTTCAAGCGTGGGGCTTGCTTGTATCGTTGCGATTTCGCCCGTCGTCAGCGCTAGCGCGTCCGGCAGCGGCATCCCGAGCCGCGTTTCCGCGGCTGCTTCCAGTGGCTTAACGAACTGTGCTGTGCTCCCGCCTGCTTGCGAGAGCGCCCTCTTCAGTGTCTCGTAGATTCCCAGCGGATTGATTTGCGTCTCGCCGTAGGTCACAGTGTCCGGAGAAAGATAGGCGAGTGAGGCTGGATTGGCTTGGCCATCCGCAAAAATGTCAAAGAGTCCGCCAGGAGCCGTGTCCCCAAGGACACCGCCTTCCACGCGCGTTCGTGCCCCTTCGAGGACCACGTGTCCTGCCAAACAATGAAGGGACTCGAGTTTCAGCGCATTCAGCACGGGGCTCAATTGCGCCGTGGAAGTCGCCGGGGAATCCAGTGCAAGCTCCTTGACCGAAGGTACGCTCAAAAAGAATTCCAGCACGCCTCCATTCAACAGCGATTTTGCTTCCTGGTAGTTGGCCGATTGCGACAGTTGTGTTCTGCTTGGCTTGCCGTTCAGCACGTCCAGAATTTCCTCAAACACTCGCGCTTCGCTCGCGCTCACCGCATATTTGCCGAATTCCGCCCAGTACGTGGTTCCGCTCTTGTGCTCGACTTTCAGCGCCGGGACGCCCGCCATGGTCATCGGCGTCAGCTTGGGAATCTCCGTCTCTGCGCTGCGCATGCGCACGACCGCCTTGGACAGCAACTCTTCCTTTCCACTGCGGTCGTAAATGAAAAACATCCCATTCCACGCGCCGGCTTCCTTGGCGGCAGCTTTTGCGGCCGGCGCTGCTTCCGCGCGACGCACATAGCCGACCAGGAACGCGTTGTCTAGGAGTGTCGCGTATTGCGCCATCTCCTCGCGGCTCAGTGCTGGCTTGTCTTTGGGCTTCTCCGCATTGTTCATCACCGACTCAATGAACGAGGCGCGCGCCGTTACGAAATCCGGGTCATCCCACAAGGCATACAGCGAATTGCTCTTGCGAATCTCTCCCCTTGGCGTGCCTCTCCATAGGACATAGAAAATGGTGCGCCCGGGGAGCTGTCCGGGATCCACGGGAGTCTGTGCCGCGGATTGTGAGGAACAGAGCAGCCCCACCACGGCAAATACGATGGCCAAGAAGCGTGCGAGACGCATATCGTCATTACCTCCAGCGATAGAAACAACGCTCACTTTGAATCGTAGCGTCTCGCTCAGAAACGCAGAAGCCCTGTCCCCTATCGTGTTTCCAGAATAGGGAACAGGGCTTCTTGATTCTGCTTTTGCGGCTGCCCGCGGGACGGCCGCGTGCGCGTTACTTCGTCGGTGCGGCCGGTGCTGCTGGGGCGGCTTCCTTTGGCGTTGCGAGATAGCCGCTGATCTGGCTCTTGCCCACGTCAAACACTACGATTTCATACGGCGCCATCCGCGCGGCGCCCTTGACGTAAAACTGCACCGGCTCACCCGCGGTCTTGTCCTTCTTCTCGATGG
>Ga0187780_10001745_pt1 | contig 16446 bp, 16 predicted proteins | sample 1015_Q2_SP10_20__FD_132429 | JGI IMG/M metagenome (GOLD analysis project Ga0187780, IMG submission 132429) | Tropical peat soil microbial communities from peatlands in Department of Meta, Colombia - 1015_Q2_SP10_20_MG | ecosystem: Environmental > Terrestrial > Soil > Wetlands > Peat | place... | reverse complement strand
TATCGTCAACCACGAGGTCGGGGCCTTCGACGAGCTCCACACCCATTTCGTCGGCGAGGAACGAATGTTCGTAATAGGCGCTATTGAAAGATCCGGGCGTCAGCAGGACGATCACCGGTTCGCCTTCGCAAGAACTCGGCGCCACGGCATGCAGCGTCTCGAGCAATTCTTCGGGATAATGGGCAACCGGCGCAACGCGGTGGCGCGAATAGAGATCCGGGAACAGCCGCATCATCGCCTCGCGGTTCTCCAGCATGTAGGAAACGCCCGAGGGGGTCCGGCAATTGTCTTCGAGAACGTAAAACTCGCTGGAACCGACACGCACCAAATCGATTCCAGCGATATGGACATAAACGCCCTGGGGCGGATCGAACCCCTGCATTTCGGCGCGGAAGGCTTCGTTGTGGAGAACCAGCGCTTCCGGCAGCAAGCCCGCGCGCAAAATCTCGCGGCCGTGATAGACGTCGCCGATGAAGGCGTTGAGAGCCTTGACACGTTGAGTCAATCCGCGGGCGAGCAGGGCCCACTCGGCGGCCGGGATAATTCGCGGAATGATATCGAAGGGAATGAGACGCTCGGGATCGCCGCCCTCCGTATACACCGAGAAGGTTATCCCGATCTTGCGGAATAGAAGCTCGGCTTCCCGCCGCTTGAGAGCCAGCGATTCCTTCGGCGTTTCGGCAAGCCAGCTTGCGACCTGCCGGCAATGGGAATGGCTGCCATTCTCCGATTCGTCGAAGGCGTTCGTCAGATTGGTACCGCCGATGTCATAAGCGCTCAGGGCCAATGCCTCCCGGTTTTCCGACGCGCCTGGAAGGCGCGTGCAAGAGAAGGGTTGCAAAGCCCCTGCCAAGCCCGGTTATTTGTGGCTAAGACTCTGCATCTAATCGGTTTTCGCCGAATAAAGAGATTGAAATAGCGCGAACCGATCAGCCCAAATATCAAGCATAGAGCATTTTTGCTGAAAAAAGCGGCAATAATCTAAGCCATCTGCTCGGCGAATGTCCCCGTCGCCATTTCGACCCGGTTCCGGCCATTGCGCTTGGCGTCATAGAGCGCCTGATCGGCCACCGCCATCGGCCTTTTTGCGGTATCCGCTGATTCCGGGAAAACCGCGACCCCGATCGAGACCGAGATCAAGCCGAGAGCCTGGCCAAAATACATCCGCCGAGATGGCGAGCGAGAAACGTTGCGGCCAATTACAAATGTCACGGCTTTGTGACAGGACTGTCACATAGCGGCGCTAAACGTAACGGGGCCGAGCGGGCGAAGAACCCCGGCCTTCATTCCTTCCATTACAGAGAGGGTCGTTATGTTTAAAGGATTTAGTCTGGTCGCATTTCTTTGCGCGGCGATATTGGGTATCGCCAGCGGGAATGCCGCGACCATCTCCGGTGCCGGGGCCACGTTCCCCTATCCGATCTACGCGAAATGGGCCGACGCCTATAAGGTCAAGACCGGCGTCGCCTTGAACTACCAATCGATCGGCTCGGGTGGCGGGATCAAGCAGATCGAGGACAAGACCGTAGACTTCGGCGCCTCCGACATGCCCCTAAAGCCGGAGGATCTCGACAAAGCCGGTCTTATGCAATTTCCCATGGTCATGGGCGGCGTGGTGCCGGTGGTCAATATCAAGGGGATCAATGCCGGCGACATGAAACTGACGCCGCAAGTTTTGGCCAACATCTATCTCGGCAAAATCACCAAATGGAATGATGCGGCGATCACCACGCTCAACCCGGGTCTGACGCTCCCGGACACCGCTATTAATGTCGTGCACCGTTCTGACGGCTCAGGCACAACCTTCATCTTCACGCACTATTTGTCGCAAGTGAGCGCTGATTGGAAGGCCCAAGTCGGCGAGAATACGTCGGTCGAATGGCCGGCCGGCGTCGGCGGCAAGGGCAATGAGGGCGTCGCTGCCTATACCAAGCAGCTCGACGGTTCGATCGGTTACGTCGAATATGCCTATGCGCTGCAAAACAAGCTGGCCAATACCCTGCTTCAGAACAGCGCCGGCAAATTTGTATCACCAACCTCCGAATCGTTTCAGGCGGCCGCGGCGAATGCGGATTGGGAGCATGCGCCGGGACTTTACCTTCTGTTGACCAATCAGCCGGGCGACAAGAGCTGGCCGATCACCGGCGCCACCTTCATTCTCATGTATAAGAGCCAGGACAAGCCCGATGTCGCCGCCGAGGTTCTTAAATTCTTCAATTGGTGCTATCTCAATGGCGGCGATATGGCGGCGCAACTCGATTATGTGCCGATGCCGAAGAACGTCGTTGAACTCGTCCGGGGCCTTTGGACCAACGAAATCAAGGGATCGGACGGCAAGCCCATTTTCCACGCCACCGTCGCCGATGGAGGAAAGTGACCGTTCGCATTGGACAAATGAATATGAGTGGATGGGCCCGGTCGCCGTGCCCATCCACATTTTTTTAGGGGCCGGATGACCGCGCTCGATACCACGAACGGCACATTGTCGCAGGGCTTCCGCACCCAGCAGATCGCCGACCGTGCGTTCCGCGGTCTCACATTCCTTTGTGCCGTTATTGTGCTGCTGACATTGGGTGCCATTCTGGTGGCGCTCGCTTGGGGCAGCCTTCCCGCTTTCCGCGCCTTCCACTTCGATTTTTTCACCCGCAGCGTTTGGAATCCGGTCACGGTTCAATTCGGCGCCGTGGCCGCAATTTACGGTACACTCACAACTTCCGCGATCGCGATTCTGATTGGCGTACCCGTCAGCTTCGGCATTGCGCTGTTTCTCTCCGAACTGGCCCCGCTCTGGCTGCGCCGCCCGATCGGCACGGCAATCGAGCTTTTGGCGGCAGTGCCGAGCATCATTTACGGCATGTGGGGGCTATTCGTATTCGCGCCCTTTTTCGCCCGGCACTATCAGCCCTGGATGTCGGCGCATCTCGGCCCGATTCCCGTTATCGGACAATTGTTCCAGGGTCCGCCGCTCGGTATCGGCATATTCACTGCCGGCTTGATCCTCGCCATCATGATCGTTCCTTTCATTTCCTCGGTGATCCGGGACGTATTTCAGACGGTGCCCGCGGTGATGCGGGAATCGGCGTACAGCATCGGATGTTCAACCTGGGAGGTGGTTTGGAACATCCTGCTGCCCTACACGCGCACGAGCATCATCGGTGCAATCATGCTGGGGCTTGGCCGCGCGCTCGGCGAAACGATGGCGGTCACATTCGTCATCGGCAACGCCCATAAAATCAGCGCCTCTCTGTTTACCCCGGGAGCCACGATCTCATCGACGATCGCCAATGAATTTACCGAGGCGGTTGGCGATGTGTATTACTCGTCGCTGATCGCACTCGGCCTCACCCTTTTCATCGTGACGATGACGGTGCTGACGCTTGCCAAATTGATGCTCCTGCGTCTCGAACTGCGGCTTCGAGGCTGAGATCCATGGGCATCACCCGATATCGCTGGCGCCGCATCCTCAACGGCTTTTTCCTATCAACCTCCGTCATCGCGACGCTCCTAGGGCTCGCGGTTCTGTTTTCCATTCTCACCACGGTGTTAACCCACGGGATCCCGGCCCTGACGCCCGATCTATTCACGAAGATGACGCCGCCGCCGGGAAATTCCGGCGGTCTTTTGAACGCCATCGTCGGCAGCCTGATCATCACCGGGATCGGCATCGCCGTCGGCGCGCCGATCGGCGTATTGGCCGGCACCTTCTTGGCGGAGTTCGGCCGAGGCAAATGGCTGACCGATGCAACGCGTTTCATCAGCGACGTGCTTTTGAGCGCGCCATCCATCCTCATCGGTCTTTTTGTGTTCACGGTCGCCGTTAAGCCGGTCCAGCATTTCTCGGCATGGGCCGGCGCGCTAACGCTCGCGATCATCGCCATACCAGTCATCCTGCGGACGACCGACGACATGCTCCGTCTCGTACCCAACGATTTGCGCGAAGCCGGCGCCGCACTCGGCGCGCCGCAATGGAAGATCGTCGTGAAAATTTCCTATCGGAGCGTGCGGGCCGGGATTGTCACGGGCATTCTTCTAGCCCTCGCGCGCATCAGCGGCGAGACAGCGCCGCTCCTGTTCACTGCCCTGAACAACCAGTTCTGGAGTTCGAACGTGAACGCGCCGATGGCGAATCTGCCGGTGGTCATTTTCCAATTCGCCATGAGCCCTTACGACGACTGGCAACGTCTCGCCTGGGCGGGTGCGTTGTTGACGACGGCCGCCATTCTCGGGCTCAGCGTGTTGGCCCGCATTCTTTTATTCAGCCCCAAGGAAAGACCCCAATGACCCCAGATATGATCGACGATATCGGCCCGCGAAACGGAGCCACCAGTTTGATCCGGAGTCCCGACACCGGCAGAGGCATCTCCCCGCCATTGAACCAGGCGACGGCGGCGCGGGAGATCGAACAGCCGCCCGTCCCGAAGCTGCTGATCAAGAATCTCTGCTTCCACTACGGCAGGCACATGGCGCTCAAATCGGTGAACATGACGATTCACGATCGCCGCGTCACCGCCATCATCGGTGCGTCGGGCTGCGGAAAATCGACCTTGTTGCGCACCATGAACCGGATCTATGAGCTCTATCCCGATCAGCGGGCAGAAGGCGAGATTCTGATGGATGGTCGCAACATCCTGGAGCCCTCCGTCAACCTCAGTCATCTGCGGTCCCGGATCGGCATGGTGTTCCAAAGGCCGACGCCGTTCCCGATGTCGATCTACGACAATATTGCGTTCGGAATTCAGCTCTACCGGCGCGTTCCCAAGGCGGAACTCGACATTCTCGTCGAAGCCGCGCTGACCAAGGCCGCGTTATGGACCGAGGTAAAGGATAAGTTGAGGGTCGTCGGTTCCGGCCTATCCGGCGGCCAGCAGCAGCGACTGTGCATCGCCCGCACGATCGCCCTCAATCCCGACGTCCTGCTTCTCGACGAGCCGGCTTCGGCGCTCGACCCGGTATCGACCGAAAAGATCGAGCAATTGATCGACGAGCTTCGCGCCGACTACACCATCATCATCGTGACCCACAATCTTCAGCAGGCGGCCCGGGTCTCCGATTTCACGGCGCTCATGCATCTGGGCGAGCTCGTCGAATTCGGCGAGACCCAGACGATTTTCACGCGGCCGACCGACCGGCGCACCGAAGATTATGTAACCGGAAAATACGGCTGATCCGGGATTTCGCGCGGCAAAATATATTATCCGCCGACCGAAACCCCGATCAACCGCCCCAGGCCGAACGTAATTCCCGCCGCGGCAAACCCGACGCCAAGCTGGCGAAGCGACGAGAATAAGAGACTCCGTCCGGTAAAAAGCGCTGTGCCACAACCAATCAAAACGAGCGCCACGGCGCTAAAGATCAGGCTGGCAATCACCGCGGCCCATCCACCCCAGACGAAGTACGGCGCCACGGGGAATATGGCGCCCGCCGGAAATAGAAAGAATGAACTTGCCGCGGCCGCCCAGGCCGATCCTCCAAGCTCGTCGGGATCGATGCCGAGCTCTTCGCGCGCCAAGGTATTGAGCGCCTGATCCTTGTTGGCGAGCAGACGGCTGGCCAAGGCTTGGGCCTCTTTTTCGCTCAGGCCCTTGGATTGATAAATGAGCGCCAATTCTTCCCGTTCTTCGTCGGGCACGTTTTCTAGCTCTTCCGCTTCGGTCGCGATCTGACCTTGGTAAAGCTCGCGGCTCGAATTCACCGACAGCCATTCGCCGAGCGCCATCGAGCAGGCTCCCGCCAACAGCCCCGCTAATCCGGTGATCAGGATCGCACGATCGGGGACGGTGGCGCCGGCAACGCCCATCACCAAACTCAAATTGGAGACCAGCCCGTCATTCGCGCCCAAGACCGCCGCGCGTAAGGCATTCCCCGCGGTGCGATGCCGGCCCTCGATGGATCCCAACACGCCTCCGGGAATTCCGCCTTGATGCTTCGAGCCGCCGATAGGGGCGGTAAGCGCGTCCAGTACGCGGGCATGGCTCCGCTCGTCCGCGGGCAAGCCGCCGGCCACCGCCTCGGGCTGGCGATCGTAAGAGCCGCTGTCCACATGCTCTAACGTGCTGATCGTTGGCAGCACGAAGCCCGGACCGAAGCGCTTGGCCAGCCAGCCGAGGGCCCGGGTACGAAAGCCGACCGAGACGCGGGGAATTCTCTGATGCAGATCGCGCAATTTCTTGCGCCAGAATTCGGCATGGGATTCTTCGACCGCCGCCAAGCGGCGATAGACCTGGGCGATATCGGGATTGACCTCGACTTCGGCCAAGGTGCGGTAAAGCGCGGCGCTGTCAACCTCGCCCTGGAGATTCGATTTGTAGCGGTCGCTATCCTTCGGGCTTGTCATGTCGTGGCCTTACAATGATCCCTTGTCCGAGATTGCAAAGGCATTCCCGATGATACCGGCATTGGCCGCCCACTGTAAAAGAGGCGCTTCATCTCCATTTATGCTGATGCGATCGGGCACACAAATTGCGTTGTCCTGAATTCGCGGCTTTTCGCGAGGACTATTTCGATCCAGCCACAAGCGGCCTGATTAACGGGGCAAGTCATGGACATTAAAGATAAAGTTATTGCCGTCACCGGCGCCGGCGCCGGCATTGGCCGCAGCATCGCGCTCGAATTGGCAAAAAAAGGGGCAGAACTTGCCCTGATCGATATCAATCCCCCGGCCTTGGAAGAAACCGCCAACCTATGCCGAAGAGGTAATAACGGCACACGGTCCTATTGCTGCGACGTCTCGAAGGAGCCATTGGTCGAAGAGACGTTCAACAAGATTGTCGCTGATTTCGGTCATCTCAACGGTTTGATCAACAACGCGGGAATCGTGCGCGACGGTTTGCTGGTCAAGGTCAAAGACGGTGCCGTCGTCGGCAAGCAATCGATGGCGAATTGGCAATCGGTCATCGACGTGAATCTCACTGGCGTTTTCTTGTGCGGCCGCGAAGCCGCGGCAAAGATGATCAGCGACGGTTCGCATGGCGTGATCATCAATATCTCGAGCATTTCCCGGGCCGGTAATTTCGGCCAAAGCAACTATTCGGCGGCCAAGGCGGGCGTCGCCGCCATGTCGGTAACGTGGGCCAAGGAATTGGCGCGTCACAACATCCGCGTCGCCGCGATAGCGCCTGGATTCGTCGCAACGCCGATGGTCATGGCGATGAAGCCGGAAGCCCGCACCCGCATCACCGAGCCGACGCCGCTGAAGCGCCTTGGCATGCCCGAAGAAATCGCGATGACCGTTAGCTTCATCTTCGAGAACGACTTCTTCACCGGCCGGGTGATCGAAGTCGATGGCGGCTTGCGCTTGTAATCGCGCCGTCGGGGAATGATTTAACCTACCGGCGCTTCGCCCAGCTCGGCGATGGCCCTGGCGAGCAGCAGCATGCGCCGAGCGCCCTCGACGTGAAGATTTTCGATGAGCCTGCCGTCAACCACCACGATGCCCTCGCCCCGGGCGCGGGCTTCTTTATAAGCATCGATGATCTTATGCGCCCAGGCGATGTCGCTTGGCGAAGGCGAAAACGCCTCGTTGGCGACCGGGATCGTCTTGGGGTGAATGAGCGTCTTGCCGTCGAAGCCCATCTCGGCGCCTTGGCGGCAGGCATGAACGAAACCATCCTCGTCTTCGAGATTGAGATGAACGCCGTCGATAATCGCGACGTCCGCGGCGCGCGCCGCCAGCAGGCATAAGCCGAGACTGGTCAGAAAAGGCAGTCGCTCGCGGGTGTGGCTGGCGCCCAAATCCTTCGCCAGATCGGACGTCCCCATGACCAGGCAGCGAATGCGCGGGCTCGCCCGTGCGATTTCTTCCACATGGAGAATGCCGCGCGGGGTTTCGACCATGCACCAGATGGCGGTCGTCGCCGGCGCGCCGGTGCCGGCGAAAATACTTTCCGCCTGACGCACCATGTCGGCGCTTTCGACCTTGGGAAGCAATATGGCGTCCGCTCCCGACCGACCCGCCGCCACCAAATCGTCATAACCCCAATGGGAATTGAGGCCGTTGACGCGTACCACCCTCTGCCGCATTCCGTAGCCGCCGGCTTGCAGCGCCGCGGAAACCCGGGCACGGGCTTCCGCCTTGGCCGAGGGCGCCACCGCATCTTCGAGATCGAAAATAAATCCGTCGGCGGCAAGGCCGCGCGCCTTCTCGATCGCTCGTTCATTCGAGCCGGGCACGTAAAGCACGCTGCGCAATGCAAGAAAGGTCCGGGGCATGGCAAACCTCCCCTGTTATTCCGCTAGCCTAATCGATGATCGCCCGATAGGGAAATGCGGCGAAAGAACCAGCGTTTCACGATATCGGCCAAGACCAAATAGCATAGGACCATGCCGACCAGCGCGACGAGAAAGTCGGGTGGCAGCGGTACAAAGCCGAACCATTGGCCGAGCGCCGTATAGGGAAGCAAGATACTAACAATACAACCCCGATCGAAGTTGCCGCCAGAATCAGATGCGGTCGGCTGCCTGTGCCAATCCGGAACGGGAGAACCCCATGCCAGGCAAGGACGCGCCGCAGCGCTGCTAATCCTAGGCGCAACTGCGCCTATATACATATACGCAGGAATCCCTGCACCAGGAGAAACTGCGCCGCGGCGGAATTAAATGCAATGCGGGATTGGATCAGAATTTGCGGTTGGCGCCCCACGTCGACCTAAGTCTTTCGCCATGAGCAACGATCCCCCGCGTGAGCAAAGCGATCCCTGTCACATCGAGAAACGCGGACGCGATTGCAACGCGGAGTTCGGCCAGCGCATCCCCAAGTTCTCCGAGAATCTCCCGGCGGTGCTGCCAGCCCGTCATGCCGCCCCGGGCCTAGGCGATTTTCACGCGCTCGAAGAACCTGTTGACCTCGGAACGCAAGGTTTCCGCCTGGGCCACCAATGCATCGGATGCCTGACGCACTTCATCGGAGGCTTTGCCGGTCTCGCCGGCCGCTTGAACGACGCCGGAAATATTGGCGGACACGTCGGTTGTGCCTGCCGACGCCTGCTGAACGTTGCGGGCGATTTCCTTGGTCGCGGCACCTTGCTCTTCAACTGCCGACGCGATCGACGTCGCGATCTCACTCACCCGGCCAATGGTCGTTCCAATGCCTTTGATGGCTTCGACCGACGCCGAGGTTGCCGATTGCATGGATGAGATCTGCGCCGCGATTTCCTCAGTCGCTTTTGCGGTCTGATTGGCGAGCGACTTCACTTCGGAGGCGACGACGGCGAAGCCTTTACCGGCTTCACCGGCCCGCGCCGCTTCGATTGTGGCGTTGAGCGCCAGGAGATTGGTTTGTCCCGCGATATCATTGATGAGATTGACCACATCGCCGATCTTTTGCGCCGCTTCGGCCAGACCTTGAACGGTACGATTGGTATGCGTCGCTTCATCGACCGCGCTGCCCGCAATCTTGGTCGATTCCTGAACCTGCCGCGCAATCTCGCTGATCGAGCTCGAAAGCTCTTCCGCCGCCGAAGCGACCGTCTGAACGTTGCCGGACGCTTCTTCCGCCGCGGCGCTCACGGCCGTCGAGCGGCGCCCGGTCTCCTCGACGCTTCCGGAAAGCGTCTTGGCGGTCCCTTGCATGCCTTGAGCCGCATTCGTTATAGCGTCGAGCACGGTTTTCATCGTCGCATCGAAATCCTTGACCGCATCGTTCAGCACGTCTTGACGCTTTTGCCGCTCGGCGAGCATGGACTCCTGGTAGACCGAAATCGCAAAATCCATATCCAGCATCACCGCCGAGTTCACCGCGGCGATGACGGCCGCCAGCTTCTTCGAACGATAATGTTTCCCAGCGAGCAACAACAGGCGCGTAAGAACGAGATTATAGCCGCCGATATACCAGCGCGGCTCAAGGCCGATGCGGTTATGGGTCATGCCGATCGTCCGCACGCCATTGATATAGGCGTCGTCGAATTTGCCGGAAAAAAGCCGCTCCCAATGGGCCTTTTGCGCCCCCTTCAAACGCGACGACTGATCACCAACCATCTTGGCGAGGCTCGGCACTGCACCGACATGCTGGTAGAAAGCCTCGAGAATTTCGGGCAGCGCCGGTTCGACATGCTTCCAAAAATCGCGGAGGACTTCCCCGGTTTCCGACGTAATGGTCATAAAGCGGAGACGTCCGTCGCGATCGATGGTGTTGTCGGTCATTTATCTTGCCTTTCCAGTTGGTGAAGGCTCGGCGTCGCGAGCGATCGGTGAACGAAAATCGAAGGAACTCTTCATTCGGATATAATCGAGTGAATGCGTTCTTTGGAATTAAACCTTAATATCAATTTGGATTAGTTAATAAAGCGTAAGAGCGCAAGCTGCGGCACGAGACTGCGGGAAAAGTTCGCAAGTTATTGTCTTATATAAGGGACCATAAGTAGCTCTCGCGATACCGACAAAATAATTCTGCGGAAAGACGACGCCGGCTCGATGCGACCCATTCAAAGAGAGCCGCCGACTTTCGGATTTTCAAAGCAAGGCGTTGCAACAATTTTGGCCGGACTTGGCCAGAAAGAATTGGCCAGAAAAGGTCATGCCCGTCCGGATAGCCCGACCCGGCGGCGGCCGTATGGCGACTTAATTCCTCGACGATTTGGCCGGCCGCCTGCCGCTCGATCTCTGTCTTCGCGCGACCAGGATCGCGAGGGATGTGCGATTGGTGACACCCGTCTTTTTGAAAATGCGCTGCACGTAAACTTTGACCGTCGCCTCGGCCAACCCTAATCGGCGCGCGGTTTCCCGGTTCGACAATCCTTGGGCGACGAGCCGGAGAATTTGTTTCTCGCGGGGGGTCAGGCGACCAAACCGGCCGCTCAGAATTTCTTGTTCATCATCGTTTTTTCGCCGCGACGCGCTTGCCAGCAATCGTTCGCGGAGATCGCCGCCGCTTTGTGCGGCGCTGCTCGCGCGTTCAATCACTTGCCGCTGCGGCTTTTCGTTATAAGCGATCGGAAGCAACTCCAGGTTATCCATGACAAGATCTCGAATGTTGCCGGCACCATGCGGCGCGGAACTCGAAAGCTTGCCTCGATCAATTCTGTGCCGGGCTTGGTTCAATGGCATCTCGGCATCGGCGAGTAGCATTTCCGTCCATCTCCTGAAACGCCGCTTCATCAGACGCAGCTCCATCTCGGCAACAATGCTGCGGCTCAATATGCCGAGCGCTTTACGCTGATCAGATGTCAGGCTGCGCGGTTTAAAATCGACAACAAAGAGCGCGCCCAATCTTTGGCCCTCGGCCGTAACGAGGGGTGCTCCGGCATAAAAGCGGATCGCGGGGCCACCGGCGACAAACGGATGATTCTTGAAACGCTCGTCCTCGATGAGATTAGGGACCTCGAAGAGAAAATCCTGGCCACCAATCGCATAATTGCAAAAGGCCAATGGACGCGGCATCTCCTTGAAATTTATGCCGACGGTCGCCTTAAACCATGCCCGGTCGCTGTCGAGGAGCGAAATGTTCGCAATTGGCGTTCCGCAAATCTGCGATGCCAGCCGCGCCAGCTCATCGAATGCGGATTCTTCCGGCGTATCGAGGATTTCGTAATGACGGAGCGCCGCAAGCCGAGCCTCTTCATTACCGGCCAGAGATGGATCACGCATGGACGTGCATCGAACAAAATTCGCTCGGGGATTCGTGCAATCTAATCCCAGCGCTCCCGGATAGGAACAACCCCCGTTCGGCCTTCGCCCGAATATTCAGCAATTTTCCGAGTGGTCTCCCGCCATCATGTCGAAAAAGTCTGTGTATTAATCAATACGTCGTAAGCACCTGGGATTATATCTACCGGTTGTGCGTTTGGTAGATGCGCCAAATCTTGTCGCGCCAATTTAGCCGCGCCCGCGCGCCCGGCTGGAGACGGATATGACCCTCAATTTCTAGAATTTCCTTCCGAGGAAAAAACATCGCCAGCCCTCGGTCTTAAACGAGCCAAGGATCGCCGGATCAGCTCTCCGAGGTCTTTGCGGACCTCTCGGCCAGCACTTTGCCACTCGATCTGCGCTTTCCCGCAACCAGAACAGCCAGCGCCGTGCGATTATTGACGCCGGTTTTTTTGAAGATGCGCTGTACGTAAACTTTGACCGTCGCCTCCGCCAACCCTAATCGGCGCGCAGTTTCCCGGTTCGACAATCCTTGGGCGACAAGCCGGAGAATTTGTTTCTCGCGGGGAGTCAGGTGACTGAACCGGCCACTCAGAATTCCCTGCTCGTCATCGTTTTTCTGCTGCGGCGCATTTGCCGGCAATTGCCGGGCGATATTCCCATCCCTTTGGGCCGCAACAATCGCACGCTCGGCGATCCGCCGCTGCGACTGCTCGTCGCAGGCAATCGATAACAGATCCAAATTGTCCATAACCAACGCACGAATGTTATCCAGATTGCGGGCGGCACCCCCCGCTTGCGAAGCGGGGCTCAACCGCATCTCGCCATCCAAGAGCAGCATATCGGCCCATTTCCGGATACGGCGATTGATCAGGCGCAGATCCATCTGGGCCACCACGCGCCGGCTTAAGACTTCCAAAGCTTTCCGTTGCAGATCCGTCAACCGTCGCGGAACGATATCGATGACGCAAAGCGTCCCCAATCGATGACCGTCGCCGGTAATCAGCGGCGCACCGGCGTAAAAGCGGATCTTCGGAATCTCCACGACGTAGGGATTGTCCTTGAAACGGCTATCTTCGAGAGCGTCCTCAACTTCAAACAACGTGTCGCCGCAAATTGCGTGATGGCAGAACGAAACGTAACGCGGCACTTCGCGTGCCGGGCAACCCACATTCGCCTTGATCCAGGTGCGCTCGGAATCGATCAGAGACATCGTCGATATCGGCGCCTCGCAGATTTGTGCGGCGAGCGATACCAGTTCGTCGAACGCGGGCTCTCCCGGCGTGTCGAGGATTTCGTAACGATAGAGCGTCGCCAAGCGACCCTCTTCATTATTTCGGCCGTCATTTCGGGGCCGGGGTAGATCAAGCATTGTTAATCCGCATGCCGGGTTTCATCGCGACCGCGCAGCTGTCCCCCGTGTGTATACATTAATGCTATTCCAATTTGCAGTCACGAAAATGTTTTAGGATTCTAGTAGGAATTACAAGCTCATAGTATTTAAAAACAACGGGTTTTTATCCATCGAAGTTGCCCAACTATAGACACGCTCACCGGGTAAGCGCTAGCCGCGCCAAACAGCTTGGTGATTTCAAATCCTCCTTCGGCGGAGCAAGGGCGGAATATTCCACCCGCAGCCACACCCCCGTAATCATACGGTGGAATGTATCCCGCATTCCACGCGAAGGCACAGGTCGGGCACCGCTGACGAAACGGCGATAGCGCGGCGCCGTTATTTTTTCTTCGAATACATTTGCGAATAGGACGAGCTCGAAGACTTCGACGGCGGCGTAGCCCCCGGCGTAGCCCCCGGCGAAGCCGCAACCGCCGATTTCTTCGGCTTCTTCGCTTCCCTTCCCGATTTCATTTGTCCTTTAGCCATGGCGTTCTCCACTTATGGCAATGAACCGAAACGCAGCTTAAAAACTGGCGGAGGGGGAGAGATTCGAACTCTCGGTACCCAGTAAAGGGCACAACGGTTTTCGAGACCGTCCCAATCGACCACTCTGGCACCCCTCCGCCGCGGAACCTAGCTTGCGGAGGGTTCCGGGGCAAGCCAGGCGGCGGCGATGCATCGGACCGACCGAAACCCGGCAAGCGGCGGAAATAATTGACCGAAAGCGGCGCCAAATCCGCAAGGAAACCCCAGGAAATCCGTTGACTCGGGTCGTTCGCCCGCTATAGTGCCGCCTCTCTCGCGGGCGGGACCGCGCTTCGAACAATCCGGGCAGAATTTTCAAGGCAAATCAATATGTTCGCAGTCATCAAGACCGGCGGAAAGCAATACAAGGTGGCCTCTGGCGACGTCCTCGCCATCGAGCGCCTGCCGGTCGAGGTCGGCAGCCATGTCGATTTCGAGGAAGTCCTGTTGATCGGCGATGGCGGGAAAATGACCGTCGGCGCGCCCTTGGTCGCGGGAGCCGCGGTAGCGGCAACGGTGGTCGAGCAGACCCGGGGCGACAAGATTCTCATCTTCAAGAAGAAGCGTCGGCAGAACTATCGCCGCCGCAAGGGCCACCGGCAGGAGCTGACAATCGTCAAGATTGCCGATATTTATCCGCCCGGCGCCACCCGCAAGGCGAAGCCCGCGGTGGAATCAAAACCGGCCGCTAAAAAGCCCGAGGCGCCCAAAGCCAAAGAAGCGAAGGCGGAGGCAAAGCCGGCGAAAAAAGAAGCCAAAAAACCGGCGGCAAAGGCCAAGAAAGACAGCAGCAAGTCGCGTAAGGAGAAGAAGTAATGGCGCATAAGAAAGCAGGCGGCTCGTCGCGCAACGGCCGCGATTCGGAAGGACGCCGTTTGGGCGTCAAGAAGTTCGGCGGCGAGATCGTCGTCCCCGGCAATGTGCTGGTCCGCCAGCGCGGCACCACCTTCCACCCGGGCAACAATGTCGGCATGGGCCGCGATCACACCCTCTTCGCGTTGACCGAAGGCCGCGTCGTGTTCCGGACCAAGGAGAAGGGCCGCACCTTCGTTTCGATCGAAGGCGCCGCCATGGAGAAGCCGAACTAGACGCTTTCCCCGATAGCCCCGGAAACCCGGGGGTTACGCAGGGGAATGGCGCGCCATTCCCCTTTTTTATTGGTAAATTCCGTATCGAATACAGAGTCCGGACCATGAAATTTCTCGACCAGGCAAAAATCTTCGTCAAAAGCGGCGACGGCGGCCAAGGCTGCGTCAGTTTCCGCCGCGAGAAATTCATCGAATATGGCGGGCCCGATGGCGGCGACGGCGGGCGCGGCGGTGATGTCATCGCGGAAGCGGCGGAGAATTTGAACACGCTCATCGACTTCCGCTACCAGCAGCATTTCAAGGCCAGGCGCGGCGGCCAGGGTGAAGGCGCGCAGCGTTCGGGAGCGGCGGGCGAAGACGTGATCATCCGCGTTCCCGTCGGCACACAAATTCTCGACGGCGATACCGAAGAGCTGATCGCCGACATGATTCATCCCGGCCAGCGTGTCGTTCTGGCCAAAGGCGGCGATGGCGGATTTGGCAATACCCATTACAAATCCTCGACCAATCGCGCACCGAGGCGCGCCGGCCCCGGTTATCCCGGCGAAGAGCATTGGCTTTGGCTGCGCCTGAAACTAATCGCCGATGCCGGGCTCGTCGGCTTGCCCAATGCCGGAAAATCGACTTTCCTGGCGGCAACGACGCGCGCCAAGCCGAAGATCGCCGATTATCCCTTCACGACCTTGGTGCCGCAGCTTGGCGTGGTCGCCGCCGACGGCGAAGAATTCGTCCTCGCCGATCTGCCCGGATTGATCGAAGGCGCCCATGAAGGCACCGGGCTCGGCGACCGCTTCCTCGGCCATGTCGAGCGTTGCGGCGCGATTTTGCATTTGGTCGACGGAACGTTCGAGGATGTCGCAACCGCTTACAAAACGATCCGCGCCGAGCTCAAAGCTTATGGGCACGGCCTAGCCGAAAAGCCCGAAGTAGTTGCTCTTTCGAAATGCGATGCCCTGCGCGCGGAAGATATCGAGAAGAAGCGAAAGGTTCTCTCACGGGCGGCAAAGAAAGACGTATTCGCCATTTCGGCGCATTCGGGCTTAGGTGTACCCGAAATCCTGCGCGAAGTTTGGCATCAGGTTCGCGACTATCGAAAGGCTCATGCCGAAGCCGAAACCGTTATCGCGGCGGGCAGTGCGGGATGAGCGAACGCGCGTCGTCGTCGAGTGTGCGGTGGGACTCTTGCCGCCGCATGGTGGTGAAGGTCGGCTCGTCGCTTCTTGTCGACCAGGCGACGGGCAAACTCCGCCGCGACTGGATCGATTCCCTAGCCGACGACATCGCCGAGGCGCGGAAGCGCGGGCGGGAGGTCATCATCGTTTCGTCGGGAGCGGTCGCCTTGGGGCGCAATCGCATCGCCTTGAGCGCAAAATCGCTGCGGCTCGAAGAAAAACAGGCCGCCGCCGCAGCTGGCCAGCCCGGGCTCATGTTTGCTTGGCAGTCCGCCCTCGAACGTCATGATATCCCGGTCGCGCAAGTCTTGCTGACGCTTTCCGATACCGAAGAGCGCCGGCGGCACTTGAACGCCCGCGGCACCCTCGAAACTTTGCTGCGGCTTAAAGCGGTGCCGATCATCAATGAAAACGACACGGTGGCCACTGAAGAAATCCGTTTCGGAGACAATGACCGGCTCGCCGCCCGGGTCGCCCAGATGGCCGGCGCGGATACGTTAATTCTGCTCTCCGACATCGACGGGCTCTATACCGCGGATCCGAAAAGGGATCCCAAAGCAGCACTCATTCCCGAGGTTTATGAAATCACCCCGGCGATTGAGCAGGCGGCTGGCGCCGCCGCCCCCGGCTATGGCTCGGGCGGCATGGTGACCAAGCTGATGGCAGCGCGGATTGCCCTCAATTC
>Ga0187780_10001744_pt1 | contig 16457 bp, 14 predicted proteins | sample 1015_Q2_SP10_20__FD_132429 | JGI IMG/M metagenome (GOLD analysis project Ga0187780, IMG submission 132429) | Tropical peat soil microbial communities from peatlands in Department of Meta, Colombia - 1015_Q2_SP10_20_MG | ecosystem: Environmental > Terrestrial > Soil > Wetlands > Peat | place... | reverse complement strand
TCCATGGATTTCCTCTGCTTTTGATTGGTGGAACCACACAGGGCACAGCAGTTCGGAGCAAGACCTGCCGTCCAAACTATTAATTCTGGGGGAAGCGGCGAAGATATGCAAACGAAAACCCGGCCGGACGCGCATCTCCGGATTTATTGCGGACTTTTTGTCGTGCCCACCATATCCAGCTCGAGACGGACTATGGGCTTCACTTTGAGCAGCCAGTTGCTCGGGTCCTTCATTCCCCACTGAATATACGGCACTTCGAACTTGGCCTTGCCCATCCACCGGCCAGCCGCCAACTCCGCGTGGACCGGCACGACCATCTCGTGTTCCTTCCCATGTAGCAACATGACGCCGTGTAGATTGACGTCCGAAGCTCCCTCCAGCGTTACCTTTCCTTCCACCTGCGACGGCGTGAACACCGCGTCCGGATATTTCTGCGACTCCAAAACTTCTTTGTGCATTTTTTCGTCTCGCGAGCCGTTTCCGCTATCGCCACTGGTCGCGTAAACGCTGACCTCTCCTCCCGCCCTGCCACTTTCGGGATCGAAATGCACGCTCCCGCCCTTCAAATTGAACGTTCCGTGGACCGTGTGAAGCGTGCTTTCGACCGTGTAATGGACCTTGCTCTGGGCGGGGTCCAGATCCAACACAATCTCCTGCGCGCCTGGCGACGGCTTTTGTACCTTGGACCGCGTGGGCGCCGCGGATAGCAGCACGGCAATCCCCGCCATTGCCAATGTCGCGATCCCCGCCGATTTCCATCCCCACACGCGCATGGACCTGCCTCTCCTCTAAGCTGCAAGAAACTCCCATCCGAGTTCCGCACCCGTGGCAAGCCATTCTCCCGGCTTTGCGTGCCCGACGTGAATCGCCAGTAATCTCGAGAACAACTCCGGCCTCTGGCCCAGAATTTTCATCGCCCGGCGGCGCATCCGGCCGTTCCTTCCTAATTGAAGCATCAGTTTCCCCATCCAGATGGGCCGTCGCGCCAAGCGCCTGTGAACGCGTTCGTAGCCGCCAAGATCGCCTGCCTCCATCGCGTCGGCCACGGCCAAGGCCTGCCGGAACGCTAATCGCAGTCCTTCGCCCGTGATCGCGTCAACTCCGCCGGATGCGTCTCCAACGAGCGCGACATTTCCCCGTGCTACACTCCGGAGCGAGTGCATCGCCGAAATTGCTCCGCGTTCTCGATTGTCCGATTCCGCGTTCGCTAACCGCTCTCGAAGTTCCGGCAGGCCTTCCAGCGCGGTCTCAAGATTCGCGTCTTTAGCTTCCTCCGCCATCACGACAATGCACACCTCTTCACCCGATATCGGAGTTACATATGCCTGCGCCCGTTCGCCCCAGTAAATCTCCATATGGTCCGTCCAGGGCTTTACGCGGTAATGCCGCCTGCTGGCGCTCCGCTCTTTACGCTGTCGCGCGCAATCCAGCTTGCTCCAGCGCCTTACTCTCGAGCCACCGCCGTCTGCACCGATGATCCACCGCGCCCGCACTGCGCCCTTCGACAGTTGCACGCGCTCACCAAAAATCCCCGTCACGGGCGTTTTCCAAAAAAACTTCACGCCGCATTTTTCAGCACGTTCGACCAAGAGTCCGTGCAGAAGAGGCCTCCGGATTCCCACTCCGTGTCCTTCGGGGAAATCCGCAGCCACTTCGTGTTTTCCCTGAACAAACCGAATTCCGCAAAAACGATAGCCTGCACCGGCCGGAACCTCTACCCCCAATTCCCGAAGCGCGTCCTGCGTCCCCGGCATCATTCCTTCGCCGCAAGGCTTATCAATTGGCGGCGCTGCGCCATCCGCCAGCACGACCGAAAGCCCTTTTCGTCGCGCGGCGATTGCGGCAGCCAACCCGGCCGGTCCGCCGCCAACGACAAAAACATCGGTCGTGTTCTCTGCGAGCACTTTTTTCACCTTTCGTGAAACTATTCTGTAACCGCGTGGGCGTCGCGGCTTGTCACTTCTGTGTAAAAATCCTGCGCGCTTTGCCTGCTCCAGCGCATCTGCTGAAGATGTTAGCGGCCGTATTTTGCCGCCATACCCGTCAATGGATGCGCTCCTCTCGTTGCGGGATGCCTTTCTATGCGAATGCTTTACAAACTTTCAACATAAAGGGACTTGCTCTCGCCTGAACACCCCGCCAATCCGAAGCAAAGTTCTCGTCCCCGAAGGATTTTCCCGCGGCTCTCCATAATCAATTTTTATTATCCTATACATTTCTATTAATTTGACTCATTGACGCTTCTCCCCCAATCTATTGTTTTCTTGGGCGATCATCGTGTTGCCTATCGCCCACCTTGACTCACGTCTGGCCGCCCCTGCGGCCGTCCGTGGTGTCGTGCGAATTAGCCCCAGTGTCGGCGGGAGCTCCGCGGGCGGGTGATGGCAGGCAGCGAGAAGCTTCCGAGACGCTTTCGGGGCCGTCATCCGCGATAGGATGATGGCCCTCGTTGTTTCAGGCCTTCTCTAGAGATTTCCGGAGGAAAGCGGCCGTGTCTGACAATTCGCTGAAGTCCCGCAGTTCCGCTTTAATCGACGGCGCGCATCGTTCAGGAGCGCGCGCCATGCTCCGCGCAGTCGGATTCAAGGACGAGGATTTCTCCCGGCCCCTGATCGGTATTGCCAACACTTGGATCGAGATTGGCCCCTGCAACTATCACTTGCGGGAGCTTGCGGAACATGTTCGCGACGGCATCCGTGCCGCTGGCGGTACTCCTCTCGAGTTCAATACCGTTTCCATTTCCGACGGCATCACCATGGGAACCGAAGGCATGCGTGCCTCGCTCGTCAGCCGAGAAGTGATTGCCGATTCTATCGAACTCGTGACCCGCGGCAACCTCATGGACGCCCTGATCGTTCTCGTAGGCTGCGACAAGACCATCCCTGGCGGCGTGATGGCCCTGGCCCGCATGAACATTCCCGGCCTAGTGCTCTATGGCGGCTCGATCGCTCCCGGTCATTACGAAGGGCATACGGTCACGATTCAGGACGTCTACGAAGCCATCGGCGCCCATGCCCACGGCAAAATCAGCGACAAACAACTGAAAGATCTCGAGTGCTCCGCCTGTCCGGGCGCGGGCGCGTGTGGCGGACAATTCACCGCTAATACCATGGCGATGGTCTGCGAATTTCTCGGCATCGCTCCCATGGGCCTCTCCAGCATTCCCGCAACGAACGAAGGCAAGGCAAAGGCAGGGGAACTCGCCGGAAAACTCACTCTCGACCTTTTGAGGAAAAACCTCACGCCCTCCAAGATCATTACGAAGAGCGCTATCGAAAACGCCATCGCGAGCGTCGCCGCAAGCGGCGGATCCACGAACGCCGTTCTTCATCTTCTGGCCATTGCACGGGAAGCCGGAATTCCGCTTTCCATCGACGACTTTGACCGTATCAGCTCAACCACGCCGATTCTCGCTGATCTTAAACCTGGGGGAAGATATGTCGCGACCGACCTTTACGCAGCAGGCGGCACTGCGCTCGTCGCAAAGCGCATGCTTGAAGCCGGTCTGCTCCGCGGAGACTGCCTCACCGTCACTGGCCGCACCATCGCCGAAGAAGCTGCCGGCGCAAAAGAAACGCCCCGCCAGGATGTCGTCCGCACAAAAAACAATCCGCTCAAAACGACGGGCGGCCTAGTCATCCTCAGGGGCAATATCGCTCCCGACGGCTGCGTCATAAAAGTCGCCGGTCACAATATCCAAAATTTCCGTGGGCCCGCGCGCGTATTCGACAGTGAAGAAGCCGCCTTCGCCGCCGTTGATAAGGGGACGATAAAGGCCGGTGACGTTGTCGTTATTCGCTACGAAGGTCCTCGCGGCGGCCCGGGCATGCGCGAAATGCTGGCCGTGACCGCGGCCCTCGTGGGCGCGGGCTTGGGCGATTCCGTGGCTTTGCTCACCGACGGCCGGTTTTCTGGTGCTACACACGGTCTTATGGCAGGCCATGTCGCTCCCGAAGCCGCGGTGGGTGGGCCGATTGCCGCCATTCATGACGGCGACATGGTTGTTTTTGATATTTCCAAGCGCTCGCTCAACGTCGAAGTCACCGGCGCTGAACTTCAAAAGCGCCTCGCCTCCTGGACTCCGCCCAAACCCCGGTACGCTCACGGTGTCATGGCCAAGTATGCCCTGCTCGTTTCCTCCTCCTCCCTCGGCGCCATCACCTCCGTTCCCGCGAGTTTCGCTTCCGGCGCTGCGCCGGGTTCCTCTGGGAGAACTCTATGAAGCTCACTGGTGCGGAGATCCTCTGCGAAACGCTGACCCGGATCGGGGTTCGTCACATCTTCGGCTACCCAGGCGGCGCGATTCTTCCGGTCTACGACGCGATTGGCAAGTCCAAGCTTCACCACATCCTCGTGCGGCACGAGCAAGGCGCCACGCACATGGCCGATGGCTATGCTCGCGCCAGCGGCGGAGTCGGTGTGGCCATGGCCACTTCCGGCCCCGGCGCGACCAACATGGTCACCGGCATTGCCACCGCCATGCTCGATTCCTCCCCGGTGGTCTGCATCACGGGCCAGGTCAGCAGCAAGGTCCTTGGCTCCGATGCATTCCAGGAAGTCGACATCACCGGCATCACTATGCCGATTACCAAGCACAACGTGGTCATCTCCAGAGTCGAAGACGTCGCACACACCGTGCGCGAGGCCTTCCTCATCGCCAATTCCGGCCGTCCGGGACCTGTGCTCGTTGACATCACCAAGGACGCCCAGCAAGCCTCCACCGATTTCGACTGGGACGCGACCGCGCCCAAGCTTCCTCCCAAACGTGTTCGCAACAATCATAAGCAGGATGAATTCGACCGTGCCGTCGAACTCTTGAACTCCGCCAAGCGCCCCGTGATTCTTGCTGGCCGCGGCATCATGCTCTCCGGCGCAATGCGGATCTTCGAGCAGTTTGTCCACACGACCGGTATTCCCGTGGCCATGACCCTTCTCGGCATTGGCTGCTTCCCTGCCACGGATCCGCTGAACCTGGGCATGATGGGAATGCATGGCGAAGCGTGGGTCAATCGCGCGATTCAGGAAGCCGACCTGCTCATCGCCGTGGGCATGCGCTTTGACGATCGCGTCACCGGCAATCTCCGTACCTACGCGCGCAATGCCCGCAAGATTCACATCGAAGTGGATCGCGCCGAACTGAACAAAAACGTCCAGGTCGACGCTGCCATCATCGGCGATGCTGGAGAAACTTTGTCCCGCCTCCTCCCGCACCTCGAGAGCCGCGACCGCAGCGCCTGGCTGGCCTACATTAAGGAACTTAAGGGCGATTCCGCCGTCCGCGACATCCAGTCTCTTCCGGACAGCGGCCATCTATACGCAGCGCATGTCATCAACGATCTCTGGAAAGTCACTAAAGGCAGTGCTGTTGTCGTCACCGACGTCGGCCAGCACCAGATGTGGGAAGCGCAGTATTACCACCACAACCAGCCGCGGACGCTGATTACCTCCGGCGGCCTCGGCACTATGGGCTTTGCCCTTCCCGCGGCCATTGGCGCCAAGTTCGCCCGGCCTGACGCTGAAGTTTGGGTTGTCGTCGGGGATGGCGGATTCCAGATGACAAGCAGCGAACTCGCCACCATCGTCCAGGAGAAGATCAACCTCAAGATTGCCATCATCAACAATGGTTATCTCGGCATGGTCCGCCAGTGGCAGGAGTTTTTCTACGACAAGCGTTATGTCGCCACACCTCTGGTGGCCCCGGATTTTGTGGCTCTGGCCAACGCTTACGGCATTCGCGGCGAACGCATTACCACACGCAAGGAGGTCGTCCCCACGATCGAGTCCGCGCGAAATTCGGATCAGGCCGTGCTTCTTGACTTCCGCGTCGAACAAGAAGATTCGGTCTACCCGATGGTTCCCGCGGGCGCGTCGCTCCATGAAATGATTCGTCGCCCGAACAACCCGTTAGTAGAGACCGCATCCGAACCGTAATTGAAATCATTTGAGGTAGAGGAACTTATGCAAACCATTGTCGCGTATGTTGAAAATAAGCCCGGCGTGCTGAACCGCGTCGCATCTCTCACGCGCCGCCTCGCGATCAACATTGATTCCCTCACCGTCGGCCCCACCGAAAATGAAGAAGTCGCGCGCATGACCATCTGCGCCCACACCGATGAACGCGGCGCTCACCGCCTCGAGGCCAGCCTGGAAAAGCTCGTAGACGTGCTTCTTGCCGAAAATATCACCGATCGCTCCATGCTTGAGCGCGACCTCGCACTCATCAAAGTCGCGGCCGACCAGCAGAACCGCCCTCACCTCATGGAATTGATCAAGGTGTTCCGCGGCCGCGTCGTTGACGTCGCCCCCGAATCGCTGATCGTCGAAGTCTCAGGCACCGTCGATAAAATCGACGGCTTGCTTGAAGTGCTTCGACCCTTCGGTGTTCTCGAAATGGCTCGCACCGGGCGCATCGCAATGACACGCGGCAGCGACCTGTTGCGTCCCCCCGCGGAAGCGTCGAACGGCTCGGCGGACGCTGCACCGGCCTCAAGCTAAGTCGGAGCTTTGTGGCGCCCACCTTCAGGTCGGCACGGACTGGGCTGAAACACAGCGCTGCACCCTGTCAAATCCAATTAGTTTCGGCCTCCATGGCCCACGAAAGGAACAAACATCGCAATGGCAAATCTCTATTACGACAAGGACGCTGACCTCTCCCTCGTTCAGGTCAAGCAGGTTGCGATCATTGGTTATGGCTCGCAGGGCCACGCTCACGCCCTGAATCTCCGCGACTCCGGCGTTTCGGTTGTCGTTGGTCTACCCGAAGGCAGCGCTTCGCGCGCAAGAGCCGAAAAGGACGGCGTGATTGTCAAGACACCCGCTGAGGCCGCTGCCTGGGCCGACGTGATCATGATCCTCGCTCCCGATACGCGCCAGCCCAAACTCTACAAGGAAGCCATCGAACCGCATCTCACTCCTGGCAAAACGCTCATGTTCGCGCATGGCTTCAACATTCGCTTCGGCGCCATTCAGCCACCCAAGCATGTCGATGTCAGCATGATTGCTCCGAAAGCTCCGGGCCATCGCGTCCGCGAAGTTTTCACCGAAGGCGCTGGCACTCCCGCGCTGCTCGCCGTTCATCAGGATGCCTCAGGCAAGGCCAAAGCGTTTGCTCTTTCCTACGCTAAGGGCCTCGGTACCACGCGCGCCGGTGTCCTGGAAACCACCTTTACCGAAGAAACCGAGACCGATCTCTTCGGCGAGCAAGCGGTTCTCTGTGGCGGCGTGAGCGAGTTGATTAAGGCGGGCTTCGAGACACTCGTCGACGCCGGCTACCAGCCGGAAGTTGCCTACTTTGAGTGCCTCCACGAGCTCAAACTGATCGTCGACCTCATCTACCGTGGCGGTCTTAGCTATATGCGCTATTCTGTCAGCGACACCGCCGAGCAAGGTGATTATCACGCAGGGCCGCGCATTGTCACCGCGCAAACACGTGGAGCCATGAAGAAGCTTCTCGCCGAAATTCGCGATGGCAGCTTCGCCAAGGCCTGGATCGCGGAAAACGAAAAAGGCTGCCCGAATTTCCTGGCTAAGCGCAAAGCTGAACAGCAGAGCCAGATTGAGCAGCTCGGCCCGAAACTGCGGGCGATGATGCCTTTCCTGAGCCCGGTCGTTGCGCCGGGCATGGCAGAATCCGCAGCTTCCGCAAAAAAGTAGCCGATTCTGTCTGATTCGGCACAGGAATACGTTTCGGTGTGTTCCTTTCTTCTGGCCAGGAGTTCTTCAAGTCGTGTAAATTACTCTGTTTATGCCAAAAACTTCCGCTCCTGCAAGCGTCAGCATCAATCTGGCCGAACGCATTGAGCAACTCAGCACCAAACGCCAGGAGATCATCCGGCCGATCCTCGAGCATCCTCGCGAATACGTTCTGCTCAGTGTCCGCGCCCTTGCCCGCCGTCTCCATTCAGACCCTGCCACGGTTGTCCGCATCGTCCACGGACTCGGCTTCGAAAGCTACAAACACTTTCAGCGCCATCTCCATGAACTCTCCCTCGCTTTCGCGACCTCCCTCGATAGCATGCAGCAAGCCGGCGCCGCGGCGGTCTCGAATTGCCCCGCCCGTGATTCAATCTTCCGTGACCTGAAAAATCTTCAAGCTTTGAAAAACTCTCTAGACCCCAAACGATTCTCCACGCTTGCCAAGCGCTTGTACGCCGCCCGGCGCATCGTCATTATTGGCGGGGATTTGGCCGCCGTCCTCGCCGAGTATCTCGGTTACCACCTCACTCTCCTCGGCCTGCCGGTCGTGGTTGCAACCTCTACCGGCAGCGTGACCCACACGGTCCGGTCACTCAGCAGCAAGGATCTCGTCATTGCCATCAGCTTTCGCCGTGGTCTACGCCAGACTATCGAAGGCGCACAGCAGGCTCGCCGCAACGGCGCCTATTGCGTGGGCATTACGGACACCTACGTCTCGCCCCTGGCGCGCACCTGCCAAGAGATTTTCCTTGCCTCGGTCGAATCCGTTTCTTTCGGCGCTTCCTATGCCGCTCCGGTAGCCTTTTTTAACGCCATGCTCACGGCAATAGGCGCATTCCGCCGCTCCCGCACGATGGAGATCGTGCGCGAAGTCGATGAAGAGCAGCGCAAGGGCTCCCGCTGGTATCCGGCGTAGATGCCGCCGACTATGTAGAGACGGAGTCGTGCTCCCCTTGACGCAGGAAGGCAGGCGATCCGCCAACCAGACTTTGCATTGGACGCTTTAGAGCATTACAAATTCCAGTATCATGTGCTCGTGAACAGATCCAGCCCCGCGCTCCTCGCCGCCCTTCTTTGTCTCTGCCTCTTCTCTCTGCCCGCATGCCTAAACACCCAAGAGACTTCCGTTCCCGCCCACTCGCTCCTTCCCGGACCCAAGCCTCCTGACGCTCCCTCAGAATGGAAGCGCTTCGTCGGAATCTACGAATACAGCAACAACGGAAAGTACAAGCGCACTGTCATTATCCTCGAGCGCGATCAGCGACCATACATGCACTACGCTTCGGGGCTAGACCAAGAAATCCGGTTCGATTTTAAGTTGCGAAGGTTGTTTGTCCCTGATTCGGTGAAAGGAAGCTGGGGTTACGAAATCGTCGAGCAACCCGGAACTGCGGCGTATTTCATTTACATGATGGAGTCGTTCCTTCGCACCGACGCCGGTGCGGACCTTTCACGCTTCTATCACGTCAATCCAGCCAGACCGGTTGCGGAGTTGCGCGAAACTGCACTTGCTGCGAAGCCACCCACCGAAACTGGCCCCTTCCGCAATCCCGACCTTGTAGAACTTACTCTCCTCGACCCCGCCTTCCACCTCGACATTCGCTATGCGCAATCCAACAATTTCCTCTCCACTCCGGTCTACTCGCAAATCCGCGCGTTCTTGCAACGCCCTGCCGCCCAAGCGCTCGTTCGTGTCTTGCACAAGCTGCATCCCCTCGGCTACGGCTTGCTCATCCATGACGCTTATCGTCCCTGGTACGTCACCAAGATCTTTTGGGATGCGACTCCACCCGAAGGCAAGATCTTTGTTGCCGATCCTCAAAAAGGCTCCCGCCACAATCGCGGTTGTGCCATTGATCTCACGCTCTACGACCTCTCGACCGGCCTGCCCATTGAAATGCCCGGCCTCTACGACGAGATGTCCCCGCGCTCTTTCCCCAATTTTCCGGGTGGCACTTCCTTGCAGCGCTGGCAACGCGACCTGCTCCGCCGTGCCATGGAATCCGAGGGTTTCACCGTGAACGAAGCCGAATGGTGGCACTTCGACTTCAAGGAGTGGAGACACTACGCCATTCTCAATGTGCCATTCGAAGGTCTGAACCCCAGTCCCGCGCGCCACTAATAGTCTGAGTTAGTGTGGATGGCTACTCACCGGAGGTTGGCCTGGTGAAACCGGCTCACGCCCTGCCAGCGAATGCTTTTCTTCGGTCCGGACCGTCTTGGAACGGCCGGGTGCCAGAAAGAACGTGTCACAATTCGAGCACCAATGTGGGCGCATGTTGAGTATCAGGCACACGGCTCTTAGCGTCAGCCCTTCGCGCTTCAGGCGGTACACCTCAGCACTGTGGCACGCCGGGCACGCCCGCTCCTTACTGATCCGGCCGAACTGCATGGACCTTCCCTTCCCGTTACATGCCTAGATACGTCACGTGCACGTACGCACCCGTGTGGACGTTGTACAACATGTACCATCCGATATGATCCGGGTCCTCGTAGACCACGAAGTCATTCCCGCAATCCCAGCACCAGTCCGCGCAGATGGACCAGTCCCACGCTGCAACTTCAAAGAAGAATCCTCCCGGCAACCAGAACCGCCGGTGATCCCGGTCCATGCGCACGACATTGTATCGGTAACTCGGACCAAAATGTTCGAAGTGACCGTGCTCGAATGGGTGATCGAGATGAAAGCGCCGATCGTCCGGCCTGTCGTGGCCATACCAATGGTCATTGTTTACGTGTTGCCATCCATTGACCTTTCCATTTTCGTGCCGTTCCCCCTCAACCTTTGCGTGGATCTCCCGCTTAACTGGCGCGGGAGGAACCCTCCCCTGATTCGCACGCGGCGAGTCCACATGGTGCCCTTCGCCTTCATGTTCATGCTGCGCCTGCCCACGCGGCGCTTCTTTCGGGTGATTCGCCCACGCATAGACCCCTGCTGCCAGAAGCACTGCCAACATCCAATAGAAACGTTTTCTCATTCCGCCTCCTCGAAGGCTTGAGTACGCCTACAGACCTGGCTCTGTTTTGAGCTGGGAAATTCCCCTTATTATGACTTCATGAAGAGCGTTTTGGTTACAGATATTTGTGGGCGGGCAGAGCCCTCAGAACTTTCAGAATAATTCTGCCAGGTTCTCAACAGGAACTCACTGGCCGTGCGACCCGGACTCCTGGTCAGTCGCGCATATCTCCCGCTTGCATTATCATTTCGCCATGCCTCCGGAAAACCTTTCGCCCTTGCTTCATCTCGGCACCTCCTCCTTCACCGCCGAAGGATGGGAAAAAGCTTTCTACCCCAAAGGCGTGGCCGCCCGTGACTTTCTCTCCTACTACGCCACGCAATTTGACACTGTCGAGGTCGACTCCACCTTTTATCGCATCCCCGCAATCTCTACCGTTAAGGGTTGGAACGCCAAGACCCCCGCTCACTTCCTGTTTGCTCTAAAGACGCCCCAGGAAATCACTCATGAACGCGTCTTGGTCGACACGGACCGCGTTCTCAACGAATTCCTTCGGGCCGCCGAACCCCTTGGCGAAAAACTCGCTGCAATCCTCTTGCAGTTTCCCTATTTCAACAAGAAGGCCTTCGCGTCGCCCGCGGATTTCCTCGCCCGCTTGAAGCCGTTCCTTGAGAAACTCCCTGCCCGACCGCGCTTCGCAGTTGAAGTCCGCAACAAATATTGGCTTGCCCCGCCTCTGTTTGACCTCCTGCGCAAGCACAAGATCGCGCTTACTCTCGTTGATCATCCCTGGATGCCGCGGCCGCGCGAATTTCTCGTCAAGGCTGACCCCATCACTACCGACTTCACCTACATCCGCTGGCTTGGTGACCGCAAGGCCATTGAGCAACTCACAAATTCTTGGGACAAAACAATCATTGACCGCACCAAGGATCTGCAAGAATGGGTCGAAGCCTGCCGTAACTTTCTCAAACGGAAAATCCGCGTCTTCGCGTTCGCCAATAACCACTACGGCGGCCACGCGCCAGCTACTCTGCGTTTGTTTGAAAACTTGATGCTGCAGAAATGAGCGCCTGCGGCGTCTACCAAAGGAAGCTGCTTCTTCTATCTGATGTCTGATATCTGATTACAGATTACTGATTCCCCTGTGCAGAGGCGCAGATGTCGCAATGAATCGCAGCACTACGAGAGCCTGAGATGTTGCCTCAACCCAACTGCGTCTTGCCCAACTCCGCCACCCGCCGCTCATATATCATTTCGCACAGACCCTTACTATTGCGGAACCGGAACACAATTTTGTGCCCAGCCTCGATTTTGGCTCGCGATTTCAGGACCGTTCCATTCAGTTCCACCCAGCTCCCGCTCACCAAATAGTCACCTTCGCGTCCCTGCAGCTCAAATTTCCCATCGGCCTTGAGCGCCAAGGGGGGCGCCTTGCACGGCACCGTCTTCCCCGCCACGTGCGCTTCCGAGCAAACGTATTCCCCTGCAATCTCGCTCGTCTGCGCGGAAGCATTGCCCGTCCAGATCAGCAGGCACATCCCTGACACCAGCACTTGCAACGTCCTCCTCAGGTTGATCGACCATTTCATACCGACCTCCGAATCTCTTCGGACCTGTACTTGAGTTGGGAGCGGCCTTCCTGAACCCGGCTATTCGAGCAACTTACTCTCCACCCCGGATAGACGCCCCGCATTGATACAACAGGACTTAGAGATGTCAGACGATTCGAAATCAGAACTATGCGGTGCACCCCTGTTCTCTATTTGCACACTCGCGGAATTCTTTTGCAGTACTGCACGCCTCGTACTAGAACGAGCAAGTACTATACCCCATCAGTTATTTTATTTTATTGTTAATCGGAAACTCGGGCACTGCGGCGCCGTCCTTGCGCGGGTCGGACGCTCCATAATTCACACCGGTCGCGAAGTCCCTCATCACTGCCTGACCGCCTCCGACCGTCGCGGAAAACGTGCCCATCACTTGAATCTTGTGCCCTTTCGCGCTCAATTCGTCCCGCGTTTTCTGCGAAATGCGGTTCTCCATCTGCACATCGCAGCCCGTGACAGTTCGCTTCGTAAATCGCGGCGCTTCCAGAGCTGCCTGGATGTTCATCTTGTAATCCGCCAGATTGGCGATGAACTGCGCATGCGCCTGTGACTGGTTCCAACCTCCCATGATCCCAAAAGCGACCCTCAAATCCCCCTTCTGTGCGAACGCCGGAATGATGGTATGCAGCGGCCGCTTTCTTCCCGCCAACGCATCTGGCGAGGCAGGATCTAGATTGAATAATGCGCCTCGATTGTGCAGCGCAAACCCTGTCCCCGGTGCCACAATCCCGGATCCAAATGCGTCGTAGTTGCTCTGGATCAACGAAACCATATTCCCTTCGCGATCCACTACCGTCAGGTAAGTCGTGTCTCCGCCGCCCGGCAATGTCCCTCCGGTCACGTCGCAATTCGCATGGTCTGGATCAATCAGTTTCGCGCGTTCCGTGGCGCGCTCTTTCGAAAGCAACTCTTTCACGGGCAGCCTCTGTCCCCGCGGATCCCCAACGTACTTCACGAGATCTGCATACGCGAGTTTCTTTGCTTCAATCATCGCGTGCAGCGCGTTCCCCGTCCCAAATCCGTACTCCTTCTGTCCCAATGGAAAAGTCTCCATGATGTTCAGCATCATCAGCGCTGCCAGCCCTTGCCCGTTCGGCGGCATTTCGTATACCGTCCAGTCGCGATACGTGGTCGAAATCGGCTCCACCCACTCGGCAGAGAACTTCGTCAGATCTTGCGCCGTCATCACGCCGCCATGACGCTTGATTGTTTCCAGGACCCGGCCCGCAATTTCTCCTTTGTAGTAGGCGTCGCGCCCATGATCGGCAATCTGTTGCAACGACCATGCCAAGTCGGGATTCTGAAAGATTTCTCCCACCTTTGGCGGCCGGTCGTTCCGCAGATACACCTTTGCCGCTTCATCGTCGCCGCGCAAGTAATCTACGCTCCCGGCCCAATACACTGATACCCATTCGGTTATCGGATAACCGTTCCTGGCCGTCTGAATTGCCGCTTCCAGGTCTTCCGAGATCTTCATGCGGCCGAATTTGTCCGCGAGCTTCTGCCAGCCTTCCACCGTTCCGGGGACAGTGATCGCATTCACTCCCGTTTGGGGCATCTCCCGCAACCCTTTCTGCTGGAGCATCTCAATCGTCAAAGCCTTCGGCGCCCACCCACTGGCGTTCAGTCCGTAGAGCTTGTTGGCCTTCGCGTCGTACACAATCGCGAACAGGTCCCCGCCAATTCCGTTCATCATGGGTGAGACGACGCCCATCATCGCGTTTGTCGCAATCGCGGCATCCACCGCATTGCCGCCGCGCTCCAGAATTTGCACTCCCGCCTGCGCGGCCAACGGTGATTCAGCCGCTACAATTCCGTTCCTCGAAATCACCATCGAGCGCGCCTGTGAACGGTCTTGTGCTTGTGCCGCCCCCACTCCGAGCACGCCCACCGCGCTCAAAACTCCAACCGCCTTTGCGATCGCAATGCGCCCCACTTCACGTTTCTCCCTTCGGAACCTCTTAACCATGCGACTCTTGGATGGTCGCCACATGTTCGAGCACTCTATCCCGGGATACCTCTCGCCGCAAGCGGTGTGGCCGCTTCTCACTAAACTTCTCATTCACCGGAATGCGCGCGGCCTTGAGACGTCCATCCCAATCAGCATTGGTTCCTGCCTCGCTATTTCGATAGAATGCTTCCGTGCCTGAGTCCAATCCTGCTCACCTGAAGCCTACCGCCGCCGAACAGCTTCGCGCTCGCCTCGACTCTCTTCTTGTGGCGCGCAATTCGGATCCTTTCGGGATTCTCGGCCCCCACCCCGTCGAGTCCTCGGAAGGCCGCCGCTGGGCCGTGCGCTTCTTCCAACCGCGCGCTGTCGAAGCACAACTCTTGCTCCGGCCACGTCCCGATTCGCAATCATCCGAGCAAAGCGCTTCCGAGCCGCTACCCATGCGCAAGCTGCGCCCGGACGGTTTTTTCGAAGCCATGCTTCCTGGCACGAGCGATCTCGCGCCCGTCCCTTCCAGCTATCGCATCCGTTTTCGCTCGGACTACGGCGAAGTCATCGAGAATTACGATACTTACGCCTTCCCTTTCCTTCTCACTGAGTTTGATCTCTACCTGATCGGCGAGGGTCGCCACTACGACTCCTACGAAAAACTCGGCGCTCATCTGAAGACCGTCGATGGCATCAGCGGCGTGCACTTCGCCGTTTGGGCTCCCAGTGCGCGCCGCGTCAGCCTGGTGGGCGACTTCAATCGCTGGGACGGTCGCGTCAATCCCATGCGATTCCGCGGCTCCTCCGGTATCTGGGAACTCTTCATCCCGGGACTGGACGAAGGCTCCATCTACAAATTCGAGATTGTCGGCCCCGACGACACCGTCCTCCCTCTCAAGGCCGACCCATTCGCCTTTTCCTCTGAGCTACGCCCCAATACCGGCTCCGTCGTCGCTCGTCTCGACAAGCACCAGTGGAGCGATGCCGAGTGGATGACCCAGCGCGCTCACAAAAACTGGCTTGAGACCCCCATCACTGTCTACGAAGTCCATCTTGGGTCCTGGCGCCGCGTCCACGAGGATCACCACCGCTGGCTTTCCTATCGCGAACTCGCCGACCAGCTTATCCCTTATGTGAAGTCCCTCGGCTATACGCACATCGAGCTTCTCCCCATCATGGAGCATCCTTACGACGGCTCCTGGGGCTACCAGACCCTCGGCTACTTCGCCACCACCAGCCGTTTTGGCTCGCCCACCGATTTTATGGAATTCGTAGACCGCTGCCATCAAGCCGGCATCGGCGTCTTCCTGGACTGGACCCCAGCGCACTTCCCCCGCGACGAACACGGCCTGGCCTTTTTCGACGGCTCACACCTCTACGAGCACGCCGACCCGCGTCAGGGCTCGCATCCCGACTGGGGTACTCTCGTCTACAACTACGGGCGTAACGAAGTCCAGAACTACCTCATCTCCAACGCTCTTTTCTGGCTGGACAAATTCCATGTCGACGGCCTCCGCGTGGACGCCGTCGCCTCCATGCTCTATCTCGACTATTCCCGCAAACAAGGCGAGTGGATCCCCAATCGCTATGGCGGGCGCGAAAACCTCGACGCCATTGATTTCTTCAAGCGCCTCAACGAGGTCGCCCACCTCCGCTTTCCTGGCATCCTCACTATCGCCGAGGAATCCACCGCCTGGCCCAGCGTTTCGCGTCCCACCTATCTCGGCGGGCTCGGCTTCAGCCTCAAATGGAACATGGGCTGGATGAACGACACGCTCCACTATTTCTCAAAGAATCCCGTTTACCGCCGCTACGAGCACAACAAGCTCACCTTCTCTTTCCTGTACGCCTTTAGCGAGAACTTCATGCTGCCCTTCTCCCACGACGAAGTCGTCCACGGCAAAAATTCCCTTCTCCACAAAATGCCCGGCGACATGTGGCAGCAGTTCGCCAACCTCCGCCTCCTCTTCGCTTATCAGTACGGCCATTCCGGCAAGAAACTTCTCTTTATGGGCCAGGAAATCGCTCAACGCCGCGAGTGGAGCGAAGCTCACAGCCTCGACTGGCATCTCTTGGAACACCAATCCCATCGTGGCGTCCAGCGACTCGTCGCCGATTTGAACAAGCTGCTCGTTGCCGAGCCCGCTCTCCATCAGGTCGATTTCGATTGGCAGGGCTTCGAATGGATTGATGCAAACGACTCGGACAACAGCGTCTTTTCGTTTCTCCGCCGCGGCCGGAATCCCGACGACCTCG
>Ga0187780_10001742_pt1 | contig 16459 bp, 21 predicted proteins | sample 1015_Q2_SP10_20__FD_132429 | JGI IMG/M metagenome (GOLD analysis project Ga0187780, IMG submission 132429) | Tropical peat soil microbial communities from peatlands in Department of Meta, Colombia - 1015_Q2_SP10_20_MG | ecosystem: Environmental > Terrestrial > Soil > Wetlands > Peat | place... | reverse complement strand
TTCACCTATGAGAAGGTTTGCGTTTCATGCTATTTAACGTTGATGCGTCTCATGACGCACTTCAAAGGGGACCCTGTTGCCGTTGTGGTCGAAGACTCCGATGCAAGAGTCGTCGGAGTACGGGTAGCCCATTATCACCATTATCCTGCCCGTGGCGTGCAGCAGATCCTGATGGGAGGGGACCGCGTAGCCCGATGGGTGCGAATGGGCGACGCCGAGGTATGACATGTCCACGGGGAGCATCCACCAGTTGAATGAAGAATAGCTGCGGGAGTGGACGGCAGCGGGGGGAACGGCGACGCTGGTGACCTCGACAACCCCCTTCTTGGTCTTGCCCCGCAGGAGAAGAATCCCCTCGTCGGGGTGCGCCATCTTTGCGTATGTCAGAAGACTGTCGACGACCTCGGGGGCGAAGACGACGTTTGTGACTGGCATGGCATTCGCCTATGAGAGTAGGGTCAGGAAGTTGCCCACGACCCGGTTCCCCTCAGGATTCCCAGCAGTGTACCGCTCGGGGTGCGACTGCACTCCATAGATGGGGAGTCTTTCGTGTTTCATGGCAGCTATCTTCGAGGTCTCGCTCTGGGCTATGCGCACGAAACCACGGGGGAGCGACTCGACGACTTCCTGGCGAGACTCTACAAGCATTATCGATTTCGAAAGCCCATCAAAGAGGGGGTCGTCCGTGTTCACTTCGGTCCTGACGAATTCGACCACGGGGCGGACATCTTTCACGACCCTTGAGCCGAATGCCACGGCGGTCAGCTGATGACCGAAACAAACTCCTAGGACTGAAGTCTTCGTTTCCCTTATCGACTCTATTTCCTCCGAGAACTTCGATTGAGTTGCCTCGGTCGACGCCATGTCGGGGGAGCCGGACAGGACCACACCGTCGAACCGGTTGAAGACCGACGCCGAGCATCCTTTCCAGTCCGCCACTGTGACCCGCGCCCCGTTTAGTTCCAGGCACTTGCGAAGCCTCTCGAAGCGTTCAGTCGTAGGGTAGTTGTTGACAGCAAGTACCCTGACCATGGTCGTCCTGTCGCGACCTCGTCCCGATAAGAACTTTGGGGAGGAACAGATAATTAGCGGAACGGGGTTCGAGACCGGCCATGCCCACGTGCCCGAAGTGCGGCAAGCTCATCAGCGACTCGAAATACGCGCGGCACCTGAGGCGGTGCGGAAGTCGGCCTAGGCACGGCACGCGGCCTCTGGACAAAGACCCCGGCGCTTACTACATGAAAATGTAAGAGGCGACCTTCCCAACCCAAACAGTTTAAAAGCGGAGGTCGAGGCGTTGGTCAAAAGGAGTAAGAAGACACATTGTTTGCACCCTCTGCAGGTTACGACAGGGCGATTACGATATTCTCCCCTGACGGAAGACTGTATCAGGTCGAGTATGCCCTTGAGACAGTCAGAAGGGGGAGCCTGGCGGTCGGCATCAAGACGAAGCAGGGCGTGGTACTGGCCGTGGAGGAGAAGGGAAGGAAGCTGGAGAGTGACGACACGGTCAGGAAGATGTTCCAGGTCGACGATCACATCGGGGCCGTCGGTGCCGGTTACATCCCGGACGCTAGAATCCAGGTCGACAACGCCAGGGTGATGGCCCAGAGCAACCGTCTCATCTACGACGAGCCGGTGGACGTGGAGGCCATCGCCAAGAGGATAGCCGACCTGAACCAGCAATACACGCAATACGCCGGGGTCAGGCCCTTCGGCGTCTCGCTCATCATCGCGGGGGTTGACGACAACAACGGGCCCATGGTCTTCCTGGCCGACCCTACCGGAACCTACTCCGGGTTTCATGCAATCGCCATTGGGCAAGGGAGCGACCAGGTTAACGACTATCTTGAAAAGAACTACGAGGCCGACCTCTCGTTGGACGACGCGATAAAGCTGGCCATCGAGTGCATATACGTGGTGAGCGAGGACAAGTCAGGGACAGCCCACATAAAGGTGGCAGTCGTTGACGCCGAGTCAAAGAAAATGCGAAGGCTCACGGAGCAGGAGATTGGCAAGTACGCGTCAGGCGCAAGGACCAAGTCAGACAAGCCTCCAGCCAAAAGCTCCTAGGATCGATGCTTTCCGATGAGCGGCTTCGGACACACTTCAGGGTACACCAAGGCCAGGACCAAGGAACCGTCGAAGTACACGACAGTAAGGCTTGTCATCGAAGGAGAGCACTTCGAGGTGCTGGTGAACCCGGACTCTGCGCTCAGCTTCAAGCAAGGCAAGAACGTGGAGGCTTCGCAGGTCATAGTGGTGGACGAGGTGTTCTCGGACTCGAACAAGGGGCTTCGCGTCGGGGTCGAGAAGCTCAGGAAGTACTTCCAGACCGAGGACGAGGCGATGGTGGCACTAGAGATTCTGAAGAGGGGGGAACTCAACCTCACGCAAGAGCAGAGGAAACGGCTTACGGATGAGAAGAGGAAAGCGGTGATTGCGATAATCTCCAAGAACTTCGTCGACCCGAAGACGATGCTTCCGCACCCGCCCCTCAGGATTGACCAGGCGATGCAGGAGGCGAGGGTGGCAATCGACCCGTTTCAGGACGCCAACGAGCAGACCAAGCTGGTCATCGACAAGCTCAGGACGATTCTGCCCCTGAAGTCGGAGAAAATCAGGCTCCAGGTGAAGGTTCCGGCACAGTATTCGGGCCAAGCAATCGGGGTGCTGAAGAACTTCGGCGAGATTCACAAGGAGGAGTGGGGGGCAGACGGGACGCTGTCGGCAATAGTAGAAATACCAGCTGGCGGACAGCCCAGCCTGCTGGACCGACTGGGGTCCACCACCAAGGGAGCCGCCCAGGTCACAATAGTGAAGTGAGTAGATGCCAATGGTAGAAAGAAAGCAAGTGATTCCCGGAGACGTGATAGCAAGAGGAGACTACCGCTACGGGAGCTACGTTGAGAAGAGAGGAGACATGTACATAGCCCTCCGGGTGGGGCTGGCGGAAGTCAGCAGAGAAGGAATCAAGCTAAACCCCATGACGGGACCGTACATCCCCAGGCCCGATGACGAGGTCATCGGCAAGGTGATTGACATCAACGGGTTCGGGTGGGTCATAGATATCAACTCGTGCTTCGACGGCTTCCTACCCGCTTCCTTCGTCTTTGGGAGAGAGTTCTCCCCGGCCACTCACGACCTCACAACGAAGTTCAAGGTCGGCGACATAATCGGATGCAGAATCGAGTCCTTCGAGAGGTCCAGGGACCCGCAGCTGAGCATCAGGGGACACGGATACGGGAAGATTCCGAAGGGCGAAATCATTAAGATATCTCCTACAAAGGTGCCCCGATTAATCGGGAGGAGAGGCGCAATGATCAACATGATAAGCGAGAGGACCAGCTGCGACGTCAAAGTCGGGCAGAACGGTGTCGTCGTAGCGGTCGGACCTCCGGAGGGAGTCGTGAAAACGGCGGAGGCGATCAAGATGATAGAGAACGAAACGCATGCAGCAGACCTATCCAGAAAAGTCGAAGAGTATCTTGGAGGAGCTCCAATTGGAAGCCAAGCGTAAGCTCATCGGCGACGACGGCCTCAGGCTGGATGGAAGGGCCTGGAACCAGCTCAGGCCAATAAAGCTGGAAGTGGGCACCCTGAAGAACGCCGACGGGTCAGCCTACATCGAGTGGGGGAAGAACAAGATCATGGCCGCGGTCTACGGGCCGAAGGAGGTGCACCCCAAGCACCAGGTCCTCCCCGACAGGGCCCTAGTCAGGACAAGGTACCACATGGCTCCCTTCTCCGTAGACGAGAGAAAGAACCCCGCCCCGTCCAGAAGGGAAATTGAGATCTCGAAGGTCATCAGGGAAGCCCTCGAGCCAGCCGTGATCGTGGAAGACTACCCGAGAACGGCGATCGAGGTCTGGGTCGAAGTCCTGCAGTCTGACGGAGGTTCGAGGGTGGCGGGGATAACCGCATCATCCCTGGCCCTCGCGGACGCGGGGATCAACCTAAGAGACCTCGTCGTCGGATGCTCCTGCGGAATCGTGGATGGGCAGGTGGTCGCGGACCTTGACGACACGGAAGACAAAGAGGGGTCCGGAGACATGCCTGTCGCGATAATGCCGAACCTCGATCGCGTAACGCTGCTGCAGGTCGACGGAATCTACTCCAGGGACCAGTTCCAGAAGGCGTTCGAACTGGCCATTGAGAAGGGGAGGGAGGTCTACGCGATGCAGCGGGAGGCGCTCACGAAGAAGTTCTTCGGGGATGGCCAAGTTTCGACTTCGGAAGAGGAGGTGGCCGAGTAAGATGTCAATGATGAAGAAGAACTACGTAGTAGAGACCATAAGAAAGGCGCAGATGGTAGAGCTTCTTGCCAAGGGCAAGCGCATGGACGGCAGGGCTCTCGACGAGCACCGACCAATCAGGATTCAGACAGGCATCATCCAGAAGGCCAACGGTTCGGCGCGCGTGAACCTCGGGAACACGGAGGTCATAGCCGGGGTCAAGATAGCTACAGGCACCCCGTTTCCGGACACTCCGGACAAGGGTCTACTCGTTGTCAACGCTGAGATCCTGCCCCTCGCCTCTGCCTATGCGGAACCGGGGCCACCGAGCGAGGAGGCCATCGAACTCGCGAGGGTAGTGGACCGGGGCATCAGAGAGTCCGAAATGGTCGACTTGACGAAGCTCTGCCTAGTCGAGGGAAAGAGCGTCTACACGGTGTTCGTGGATGTGAACATAATGAACGTGGACGGCAACCTCTTCGATGCTACAAGCTATGCCGTCGTAGCGGCGCTCAGGACCGCTAGGATGAAGAAGTTCGTGGTCGAGGACGACAAGCCGAAGGCCACGGAAGAAGAAATCCCTGTGCCCGTCGAGAGGGTCCCCGTGTCCGTCACCATGGCGAGGATAGGGGATACGCTGCTCGTGGACCCCATGTCCGAGGAAGAGGCGGCGATGGACATGAGAATCACGATAACCACCGACGACGATGGGAACATCTGCGCGAGCCAGAAGGGGGAGGCGAGCACGATTGCCCCGGACAAGGTCCTCGAAGCCGCTGACCTATCAATCAAGCTGGGGAAGGAGATCAGGGAGAAGATCATGGAGGTGACGGGCTAATGCCGCGCTCGGATGAAGGGGTCAAGGGACTGGGGTCGAAGTACGGCGGCACCCTGAGGAAGAGGTACGCGCGAATCTATCGGACCCAGAAGGCGGCGAGGGAGTGCCCGTCCTGCTCCAGTATGAAACTCAGCGCCAGGCGTCCGGAATATGGAAGTGCGGATCCTGCGGATACGTCGTCGCTGGGGGTGCCTACGAGCTCGCCCAGGCAAAGGCAAGATAGGCCCGTCGGGCCTGTCGAACTTCGAATATCCTTCGCCACAGACCGCATGACTGTATCTAGAATCAAGAAGCTGTTTCCTTCCGCGTCCTTCAGTGGAAAGGTCTGCACGATTAGGATCGCGGAGGATGGACCCGCCGATGTCGCAGAGAGAATAGAGCGGCTCATTAGACTGGCGAAGACAGAGGGTCTCAAGACCCCGAAAGGCTTTAAGTAGTTAGCGGGGTCGCCGAGCCCGAATTGAGTCAACCGGAGCTCCCCCCAGCCCTCAGAGAGCAGCTGGCAAGGTACGACCAGATGCAGCAGAACCTTCAGGCCGTCCTGATCCAGAAGCAGCAGGTGGAGCTTGAGCTGTCGGAGACAGAGAAGGCGTTAGAGGAACTTGGAAAGGCGGCCGATTCAGAGGCCATATACAAGTTCGTAGGGAACCTGCTCCTGAAAGTGGAAAAGGGCGACATGGTCAAAGAGCTTACCGAAAAGAAAGAGCTTGCGACCACTAGGAAGTTGGTCCTGGCGAAGCAGGAGGGGAGGTTCAGGGAGAACCTGAAGGACCTCCAGACCAAGATTGACGATGCGGTGAAGGGAAAGCCGACGGCGGCCGCGCCGGAAGATCAATAGGCCGTGTCCTCCGTTTGAGCAAGGAAGTGAAGGGCGAAAGGTTTCCTTTCCTCGACCCCAAGAAGCTAGGAACCGCAATCGTGATCTGCCACCGGAATGCCGACGCAGACTCCTACCTCTCGGCCTATGCCGTCTCGGCACTCCTCAGGGCCATCTCCCCCAAGTGCTCGGTCGAGATTGCGACCCCAGAGGGGATGACGACCCTTACTACGAAGCTGAGCAAGAAGTTCCCGCACCCAGTGGCCGAGGAGGGGAGCGAGGACTACGACCTGTACGTTGTCGTCGACGTCGGCGACGCGGAGCTGCTGAAGACCTGGCTTGACAGGCTCAAGCGGGGCAGGGGTCGGAAGATCCTGATCGACCACCACCCGTTGAGAGACGCGTCCATGTACGACAATGTGCTGGTTGACGAGAACGCCACGTCGACAGGCGAACTGGTGTGGGCGCTCTTCGGGGAGCTGGGGGCAACGCCGGCCCCCAAGACCGCGCAAGCCCTCCTCGAGGCCATCATGTTCGACTCCTCCCACCTTTCTATCGCTGGAGAATCAGGACTGAGGGCGGCAGTGGGCCTGATCGACGCGGGAGCGGACCTGCGGGATGCCAGGAAGGACCTGAGATCAGAGCCGGACTATGGGGAGGTCCTCGCCAAGCTGAAGGGAGCGCAGAGACTGAAGATAATGAAGGGCGGCGATTGGGTGGTGGCCACGAGCCTGGTCGGCTCCTTTCAGGCCCATGTCGCCCGGTCCCTGTTGTTCCTGGGGGCCGACCTTGCCGTCGTGGCGGGAGATACCGATGATGAGACCCGCGTAAGCTTGCGGTCTACCCAAAAGTTCTACGATGCCACGAGAATCCATCTGGGTACCAAGGTTGCGACAGAACTCGGAGGCGCCCTCGGCGGACACGGAGGAGGGCACTCCACAGCGGCCTCGTTTTCCTGTACGGTGGGGGAGGAGAAGGCCCTTGCGAGCACCCTCGAGACGGTAGCGTCGCTGATAGGCACTCCGCTCACCGAAGTGGAGTAGCCTCAGTTCAGATACTTCTTGGAGGCCGGGCTCTTCATGAAGCCCTGGAGCGAGAGCCTGAACCACGGAGTGTACAGAGCGGGATTTCTTTCGAGGTCGTTTTCGACGTCCTTCAGGCGGACCCAACGCACCGCGGCAATCTCATCGGGGTTCGGCTTGATCTTTCCGTCGAACTCTCCAACGAGAAGCCTGCAGAACTCGTTTTCGGCGTTGGCCCCCTGAGGAGCAAAGTAGACGAAGGAGTGGACGTCGGCTAGGTTGCCCACCTGGGCGCCCAGTTCTTGGATCCCTTTTCGTGCCGCGGCCTTGCTGTACGTCTCTCCTGGATACACATGGCTGGTGTAAGAGACGTCCCACCCGCCCGGCCAAAGGAGCTTCTTCTTGCTGCGCTGCTGCAGGAGGAGCTTCCCGTCGTGGAAGAGGAACACCGTGTACGCCCTATGCCGTCTCCCGCCCCCCCTGTGGCAGTTCTCCCTGGTATCGGTGCCTATCTCGTTGTCCTTTTCGTCAACCAGCACCAGCATTTCGGGCCGCGTCAATCTGCGCCCCTGGGCGCCGACTTCGTAGATAAGTGATTCGATGACGTTGCGTTGGAAATCAATCAGTCCAGGCAGACGGTCACCGAGCAGTCGTCTCCGTCCCGCAGACCGAAGGTCTTCCGCAGGTTCGTGGAGGAGATTACCTCTATCACCGAATCATCGTAGTGGGTCCTCTCTATCCCCAGCACCGCTGCAGGGTGCTTGTTCTCTAGCCTCGCCCTGAAACAGGTCACCGGCCCGTAGGTCCTGCTCCCGTCCTCAAAGCCCTGAATCTCGATGCCCTTCAGGAATTGCAGCTGCCTTCTCTGTTCCATCTGGACAGGAGAGGACAGACGAAGATTGAGGGTTCCGGGAAACGGCTCGAAGCCGAGCTTTCCCAGAAACTGTTTGGCGTACCCGTGGAGCGAGACATAGTACCCACCCTCCCCGAGGCCGGTGAACACCTTCCCACTGAAGACGAACTCGGACGCGCGTCCTTCCATCGCACCCTTCAGGGACCCGTAGAAGGACCGAACGGCCTCCAACCCCTGATCGGTCAGCTTGACGCTGAAACCTCGGCCGGCATGCCTCCTGTCTATCAGTCCCCTCTTCTCGAGTTCAAGAAGCCTCCTGGAGGCCGCCTGCTGGGTCAGGGCCAGAGAGTGTCCCAGAGCACTGGACGAGATTGAAACGTAGCCGTACCCTGCCTGACTCTTGAAGAGCTCTAGCAAGGTGGTGATGTCCTGGGGGGAGAGCCCGCCGCCCGCGCGCTTCGTCATCTACAAATTCACTTTTAGCTACCAAACCGTTATAAGCGTAGCGGCCTGCGGACGGCCCGTATTTCCATGGAGAGAGGTCGCTTCGATAGCGTTTCACTAGCCGGGATAGCGGTCTTCAGTGCCTTGGCGACCCTGTTGGCGGCAGTGTCTCAGTCTCTCGGCCTGAACTTTCCTGTCGTCCCCTATCTCCAGTTCGACCTCGGCGAGGTCGCGATAGTGATGGCTTTCTTCATCTTCGGACCGCTCCCAGCGGTAGCGTCGTCCGTCGTGGAGTTCATTGCGCTCATGGTCTTTGGCCAGAACGTGCCCGTCGGCCCATTCCTGAAGCTCTTTGCACTCCTTTCGACGATTGGCGGAATGTGGATCGGGTCCAGGTTGGCCTTCAGACTCAGGACCCCAAGCGTAGCGAAGGTTGTGTCCCTGAGCGTCGTGTTTGGCTCCATTGCTAGGGCGATCATAATGACTGTTCCGAACTACTACATCATCGTCTTCCTGTATGGGCTTCAGGCAATCGAGGGGATCCTGAAGGGCACCTTCGCATTGGTCGGAATCACTCTCTCGGACCCGAATGCACTTGCGTGGATTCTCGGACTTACGGCCTTGTTCAACGTCCTGCAGCTGAGTATCGTAATCGGACTTTCCTACTTCGTGCTCCGGGTCCCCCCTGTCTCGAACATGAAGGTCGGAGGGAGGGCCCCCTGGTTTGTTTCTGTGGCCGGCGGGAAGGGGAAATCGGAGGGTGCCAGACAGTGAATTCGCACATCACTCTAGCAGGTCCCGGCACCAGAACGGGATAGGCGAGCCCGAGGGACGGCAAATGGCCGAAGTCGTGAGAGCAGAGGAGTACGGCTTCAGGTACAACGAGTCCAAGAAATGGGCAGTCAAGGACTTTAACCTGACGGTCAAGAGCGGAGAGATAGTCGTCCTCGCAGGTCCCAGCGGATGCGGCAAGTCCACATTGCTGCGGTCGGTGAACGGCCTCATCCCACACATGTACTCGGGTCAGACAGCAGGAAGCGTCTCGGTCGACGGGCGCGCCGTTGGGGAAACCCCGATGAGCGTCCTCGCCCAGGAGGTCGGCCTATTATTCCAGAACCCGGAGAACCAAATCTTCATGTTCAGCGTGGAGAGAGACGTGGCATTCGGACTCGAGAACCTGGGAATCCCGAGGGCCGAGATGAGAGAACGGGTCGACAGGGCGATGCACCTGATGGGAATCACCGAGCTTGCGGGCCGCGCGCCTCACGAGCTCTCGGACGGGCAGAAGCAGAGGGTAGCCTTGGCAGGGGTGGTCGCGATGAACCCTAAACTGATCATCCTAGACGAGCCGACGTCGCTCCTCGACCCCAGAACGGCGCTGGAATTAGTGGACCTGCTGCAGAAGCTTAGGAAGGAGAACGGGACCACTTTGGTGGTCGTCGAGCACAGACTCGACCTCCTTGTGACCGTTGCAGACAGGATTGTTGTCATGAACGAAGGGACGAAGGTCCTCGACGGTTCGCCGAAGGATGTCCTCTTCGGCGATCTCGCGGAGGGTTACGGAATCTCCGTGCCCGCGATCACTCGTCTCCAGAAGTTGCTTGCAAAGGACGGGCGGGTGGCTTCTGACCGGCTTCTCTCAGCCAAGGAGCTGGCCGGATTGATGGGAGGCGTTCGGTCTTGATTGAGTTCGAGAACGTCACCTTCGTTCATCAGAACGGCGTCAAGGCGCTCGACCAGGTGAGCTTGAGGGTTCAGCAGGGAGAGACACTGGCCATCGTCGGCGAGAACGGAGCGGGGAAGACGACCCTGGTGAGACACGTCACCGGGTTGTTGAAGCCCACGTCGGGGACCGTGAAGGTCAAGGGGCTGGAGACGACGAGGGCCAGCACGGCCCAACTCTCGAGGAGCGTCGGGGTTGCCTTTCAGAACCCCGACCACCAGCTCTTCTCGGAGAGTGTCTATGACGAGATCGCCTTTGCCCTTCGGAACTTCGGTTTCTCCCCGCAGCTCGTCGAAAAGCGGGTGAAGTGGGGGCTGGAGCTGTTCGGGTTGGAGGAGTACAGGGACTCGTCCCCGCTTGTGCTGAGTGGGGGAGAGAAGAAGCGGCTCACCCTCGCCTGCATACTCGCGTGGGACCCTGAGGTCATCATACTCGACGAGCCGACGGTCGGACAGGACGCGATCCAAAAGGAGAGACTGGCGGGCACAATCAAGCTCCTAGGGACCGCGGGGAAGACCGTCATTGTGGTCTCTCACGACATAGAGTTCCTCTGGCCGATCCAGCCGAGGGTCGTCGTGATGAAGTCGGGACGAATCGTGGCGGACGGGCCCGCACGCACCTTGATGCTAGAGAAGGAGGTTCTTGAGGGGGCGCGGGTTTCCCAGCCCGAGCTAGTCACTTTCTACCAGGAACTCGTGCGAAGGCCCGAGGCGCCGTTCGTCAATCCCTTGGAGGCGGAGAGGTGGGTGAAATAGGATGATGTGGCTGAGCGGCGGGTTCGTCTTCCGGAGAGGGAATTCGGTCTACCACAGGCTCGACCCAAGGGTGAAGCTCCTGATTTCTGCACTCCTCTTCACGACTACACTGCTGGTCAGGTCGATCACCCAGCTCGCCCTCGTAATCGTCTTCGCGATGGCGATCGCCGCCGTGGCGCGGGTGCTGAAGAGGGTGGGGCGGACGATGTTGCTGACCGCCACCTTCTCCGCATTCATCTTCGTCGTGAATATCTTCTTCACGCGCAACCTAGAGACCTCGGCAATCTACGCAATCAGGTTCATCGCCATCGTAGTTTCCACGAGCCTCTTCTTCATCACGGCCTCGCCGGACGAACTCGAGCAGGTGATGAAGACCTTCCGTCTCCCTCGCGATGTAGTCTTCGCCTTCGTCACGGCGGTGAGGTTCATCCCTGTGATGATGCTGGACACGCTCCAGATCATGGACGCACAGAAGTCGCGGGGGCTCGAGCTGGACAAAGGAAACCTCTTCCAGCGGGTAAGAAACATGATTCCAGTGCTGATCCCACTCGTGGTCAACTCGGTGATCAGGAGCGGAGAATTAGCAGAGGCGATGGAATCCAGGGCGTACGGCGCGGTCGCCAGACCCACCTCGCTCGTCGAGTACAGGGCCAGGGCCGCGGACAGGATCACAGCAGTCGCGGCAGTGGCGGTCTTTGCCCTCGGGGTCTACTCCTTTTATTTCGTGATGCCGACGTACCTGCCGTGATTCCCACTCGGGTTGTGGCCGACGAGAGGGAGAGGGCCAGTGGGGTCCCCGAAGAGCTGTCGAGACTAAACGTCCGCGTCGACTTCGGCAGGCTCCCGGTGGGGGACTACGTCCTCAACCCGGACATCGGGGTCGAGCGGAAGGCGGTCAGAGACCTCGTGTCATCGGTGTACGACTCGAGGCTCTTCTACCAGTCGGCTCGCATGGCGGCCTGCTTCGCCAAGCCCTACCTGTTGGTGGAGGGAGACTCCAAGGAGGTCGAAAGACTCGCGAGGAACCTGAAGTCATACTACGGGGCAATCGCCAATGTCACGATGGCCTACGGCCTTAGGATTCTGTTCACGGCAAATCAGAAGGAGACAGCGATTGCCATCGCTGAGCTGCTGAACCATGCGAGGGCGAAGCCGCTTTCGAGAATGCCGTCGGAAGCAGCACCTAAGGCCAAGAACCTGTCCCAGCAACAGCTGTACCTAGTGTCTTCCATGCCCGGGGTGGGGAGAAAGCTGGCGGAGAAGCTTCTGCTGAAGTACGGCTCGCCAAGAAGAGTCCTCAACCTCACGGCAGGGGAGCTGTCGATGACTGGCGGAATAGGATGGAAGCGGGCCGAAAAGATCAAGGAGATGCTCGACGCGAAGTACTCAAGAAGGGAAGAAGGGCAGAACCAATCGAGGCTGGAAGAGTGAGAGTAGCTATCTTGGGGGGGACGGGCGCAATGGGTTCCGGGTTGGCCGCGCAACTCGCCAAGAGCCACGAGGTGCGAATAGGGTCCAGGGAGGCCCGGAAGGCCCGGGATGCGGCTGCAGAGATTACCGGGGCGACGGGAGACACCAACGATGCTGTAGCTGCATGGTGCGGTGCCGCCGTAGTGGCGGTTCCGTTTTCAGCCATCGGGGCGCTTGCTCGGCTTTCTGATGCGCTTTCGGGGAAGCTTGTCGTGTCAATCATCAACCCACTAAGGACGGAAGGGAAGGTGCTCCAGTACGCCTCTGATGGGCCTTCTGCGGCAGAGCTTGTCGCCAGGGCGCTCCCTCGCAGCTCGGTCTCGACTGCCTTCAACAACGTTCCGGCCTCATTCATACGACGGCCTCCGAGGGCCGGGCTTACCATACTGGTGGCGGCAGACACGGCGGATGCCTACGAGAAGACCGCGGAGCTCGTCAGGAGCGTGCCCCGGATGGAGCCAATTTACGTGGGGCCGCTTTCGCAGGCGGAATCCGTTGAGAGGCTTACCGTGATGGTCCTGAACGCCGCGTCGCTCAATGGGGTTGCCAAGTTCGCCCCAAAATTCATCGCCAAGTAGACACTCGGCAGTCGAAGGGTGAACCCGAATGACTGCGCAGGCTCGCTGCATCAGGGTCCCGCGTAGGTACTCATCCCATCTCGCCATCCCGTGTAGAGTATGGGCCGGTACCTCTTGTACGCCCAAAAGTCGGAGAAGTCATCCGAGGCGTAGCACGCCTCGACCCTGCCGACCAGGAGGAAGTGGTCGCCATACCTTCGCCTCGACTGCAACGAACACTCTATTGTCGCCACAGAACCGGATACCACCGGCGCATCCACCTTCGTGCCCGCCGTGTGCCCCAGTCCGACCTCTGAGAGTTTGTCCTTGACCCTGGCACCGCTGACGGTCGCGAGTTTCTCCATGGCCCCGAGCCTGTCGGCGTCGAGGAGGCTCAGAGAAAAGGCGCGCGCCTTCACGCACAGCCTGTAGGTGAACGCGTGAGGGTTGCAAGCGACCCCAACAAGAGGAGGAGTGTCGGAGATCGAAGCGTAGGCCACGACAGGCATGCATGACACCCTCTCCCCGTGCGAAGCCGAAAGAAGCAGCGGGACCTGGGGGTAGAAGAGCCGGTGCAGCTTCGAGAGTTCAACCTTCAACGACTGAATCTGTTCCTGGCAATTAGATAAGTTGATGCTCGCCCCGGAGTCCTTGCATCGGGGCCTACGAGGCCAGGAGTCTGTCGCGCAGCTTGGTTCGTATCTCGACGGATTCGATGATGCGCCTCGAGGATATCTCGCGCTTCCGCATCTCCCCCTCTGAAAGGAACTCCTTGACCTCCCCCACCCTGCCGACTGCGCACCGCGGGATTACCATCTCGTAGTACAGCATGATCTGTTGAGAGCCAGCGTAGAGGGCCCACAATTTCCTGTGCCTCTTGAGTATCCACTTCCAAAGGACATCCCTGGCCATGGGGTTGGCAGACGCAAGCGTCAGGGTGTAGGCTGAATCGGACCTGGGGACCTGACCGCTGATTCCCAACTCCAGCGCCTTCTCGACGAGACGGGCGTCCTTGAATGACGTGAGCCCGGAGTAGATTCTGCTCCGGTCGGCTTCGCCCTTGATGGATCTTACGAGTCTTACGAGAGCGTCGAACGCCTCCTCGCCGTGCGTCCTGCCGTAGGCAGTTGCCACAGCGTCTTTGATGTCGGGGTCGACCTTGTCGTAGGACCCGAACATGGAAGCGAGTTTCTCCGTATAGCCTGTGTCCAACCTCGAAACGAGTGAGGCCACCGTTTCCCTCGCTATCCTGTCGTGGGGCGAGTCCTTCTTCTTCGACGAAAGACCGAGCCGTTTCAACTGCGCCACGGCGAAGGCCGTGACGACTCGGCGAAGGTGGTCAGACTCGCCGGCAATGGTGTGGAGCATGGACAGCTGGTCCGCGACAGTCTCGACTACGAGCGGGTGTTTTTCTCGGGAGCACAGGGAGACGAAGTCGTAATACGTCTCCAGATCCACCTTCCCTGCCTGGACGAATAGGTAGAGGTCGCTCATGAGGGCCCCCTTCTCGTAGGGGTTCGCGCGGCTGAATCCCTTCGAGATGATCCCGTAGATCTCAGGCGCGTAAAGGACGCTGTAGAAGCCGGTGTGCTTCAGGTTGATGCTCAGACTCTTCGGTTTAGGCGCGTCTACCTGCATTTCTGGCCTATCGAAGAGCACGGCAGCGCGCTCTCCGTTCAGCTCGTAGGTGAGCGGAATGGGCCAGACGTCCTTCGGCTCCTGGCCGTTCAGCTGGAAGCGCCTCTGGGAGAACGTCAGCCTTCCCTTGGAGTAACCAACTCTCACAAGAGGAAAGCCAGGCTTCGTGATCCACTCTCCCATTATTCTGGAGACGGGCCGACCCGACGCCTTCTGAACCGATTTCCAGAAATCCTCTCCCGCGGCGTTTGAGTAGCTAAACTCCTTCAGGTATGACGATACCCCTCTGCGGAAGGCGTCCTCGCCCACGTACGCCTCCATCATCCTGAGTACGGAGGCGCCTTGCCGTAGCTGATAGCATCGAACACCTGACCGGCTTCTTCGGGGGAGTTGACCTCGACCTGAATAGGGTGCGTAGTGGACAGAGCGTCAGTAGCCTGGGAACGAAAGGTCGACCCCCTAAGGAAGAAGGTCCAGGGATCCCAGTCCGGATGGAGCTTGTCGATGGCCTTGCACTCCATAAAGGTCGCGAAGCTCTCGTTCAGCCATAAATCGTCCCACCACTTCATCGTCACCAGGTCGCCGAACCACTGGTGAGCGATTTCGTGTGCCATCACGAGCCCCGCCCCCTGCCTGTCGGAGACGCTCGAACGGTCGTTGACCAAGACGTAGGCCTCACGCGAGGTGATTGCACCCCAATTCTCCATGGCGCCAGTGTGGTACTCGGGAAGGGCGACGAGATGGAGCTTCTTCAGGGGGTACGGGACCCGGAAGTAATCCTGGTAATATTGGAGCGTGGAGGCGCCCACGTCCAGCACGAACCTCCCGTTCCCTGACTCCTTCGGTCGGGACGCGACGATGACCTCCTTGCCGGCCTGCTTCTTCCTGATCTCCTCGAACTTCCCAACCCCCAGGAACAGAAGGTAGGTCGACATCCGCGGGGTCGGTTCGAAGACGAACCTGACCTTCGCCCCGACAGTCTTCTTTGACTCGAGGGGCGTGTTCGAGATCACGGCCAGCCCCTTTTGAGTGGTCACCGCGACTTTGAACACGGCCTTGAAGGCCGGGTGATCCTTGCACGGAAAAACCGTTCTCGCCTCGGCTGGCTCGAGGTCCGTCGCGAGAAGGTAGTCCTTGCCGTACTTGGACTTGTAGAGCCCGAAGATGACTTCATCGGAGACCTTCTTCGAGTAGGCTATTCTCACTGAAGACGGGCCCATCGGGACACCCTCCACGTGCAGTGTCCCCGCCTTCCTGTCCTGCCTGAATGGCGCCCCTGTCCCGTCCACCTGGACATCATGGACGTCGAGGTCCACTGCGTCCAGGACTAGGGTCTGGTCTCCCTTCTTGAGCTGAACCGTCGCGAAACCGTTCACACTTGCTTTGCGGAAGTCGACGTCCAAGTCTAGTTCGTAGGAGTCAATTTCCAAGTTATTCTCCCGCCTTGAGGCTCCAGGGAGCACGGCCTTAAGGATAGACAGGACTACTCTTTATCGATGAATTCTTCGGCCTTCGGAGGGTCGGGGGGAAGTCCCTTACGCTTCCTAATCTCAGTGACCAGCCCCCAGAGCATGTTCTGAGGGACGGCCTGCCAGGTCTTGAAGTGGGTGTTCCAGACGGCCTTGCCGGCTGTGGCCCCGCGCATCTTCTCGCTCAGGTCGAACGTCTCTGATGCGGGGATCTCCCCTTCGACGACGGTCATCACTTCCTTCTGGTCTATCTTCACTAGCTTTCCTCTCTTCGCGCTGATCACCCCCGTCACGGCCCCGATCAGGTCCGACGGGCCCTTGACCTCGATTCCCAAGATGGGCTCGAGCAGAGTCGGGTTGGCCGACAGCAGCGCTCCCAGGATCGCCCTCCTGGAGGCCGGCATGAGCTGTGCGTAGGTCCTGTGTGCCGCGTCTTCATGGGGCACGTAGTTGGTGAGCACAACCTTGGCGCCCCTCGTGAACTCATAGGCCAGAGGCCCGTTCTTCATTATGTCGTCGAAGCCAGCCCTGATGGAGTCCATGGACTCCTGCAGGAACTGGACTCCCTTCGTTAGCTCTGTCATTATGTTGCCCCTCTCGTCGATGGCCTGCCAGTTCCTCGCCTGGTCGGGGTCCCA
>Ga0187780_10001741_pt1 | contig 16464 bp, 14 predicted proteins | sample 1015_Q2_SP10_20__FD_132429 | JGI IMG/M metagenome (GOLD analysis project Ga0187780, IMG submission 132429) | Tropical peat soil microbial communities from peatlands in Department of Meta, Colombia - 1015_Q2_SP10_20_MG | ecosystem: Environmental > Terrestrial > Soil > Wetlands > Peat | place... | reverse complement strand
GGTCGGCCTGGTTATCGGGTTCTTCTGCGTGCGGTTGCGGGGCACGTACTTTTCGCTCCTGACTCTGGCCTTCAGCCAGTTCCTCTTCGCCGTGGCCCTCAAGTGGCGCGACGTGACGCGCGGCGACGATGGGCTCACCGTGACTCCGCCCGATCTCACTCTGCCGGGCGGCTTTGTGCTGAACATGGGCAACGCGCTTCACTTCTACTGGCTCGTGCTCACGATCGTGCTCGTCTGTCTGTGGCTCGCCTGGCGCTTTATCCGCACGCCGTTGGGCAACGCCGCGCTGTTGATGCGCGAGAACGACGAGCGGGCTGCATTTCTCGGCTACAACGTGTTTGGAACCAAGCTGATCGTGTTCACTTTCGCGTCGACGCTGGCGGCGGTGGCTGGCGCGCTGTTCGCGAGCTTCCAGCGCCTCGTCTCGCCTGGTGCGCTGGACCTTCAAACCGGCACCGAGGTGGTGTTCATGGCGCTGTTCGGAGGTACCGGCGCGTTCCTCGGGCCGTTCCTTGGCACCGCGGCCTACATCCTGCTGCAGAATTGGCTGGCGAAGACCACCGAGCACTGGCCGTTCGTGATCGGCTTCCTGTTCGTGGTCATGATCCTCTTCATGCACACCGGGCTCGTCGGCCTGCTCGGGCGGAGTGGCCCGGTGCAACGGCTGCTGCGCCTGAACCGCAGCCCAGCGGAAGAGCCACGATGACGACGACCGCACTCGAGCTGCGCGACATCCACCACGACTTTTCCGGTTTGCAGGTGCTGACCGGGGTGAATCTCGCAGTGGCGCCAGGCGAGCGCCACGCCATCATCGGTCCGAACGGCGCCGGCAAGTCGACGCTGTTCAACATCATCAGCGGACGTCTGCGTCCGCGCCGGGGACGCGTGCTGTACGGCGAACACGATATTACCGGGGTGCCGCCCCATCGCATCGCGCGACTGGGCGTGGGCCGGTCGTTCCAGATCATCAATACGTTTCCGCGCCTCACCGTCTATCAGAGCGTGCGCAGCGCAGTGGTCTCGCGCCGCGGCATGCGCCTCGACGCGTGGCGCCTGCTCGACGGCCTGGACGACGTGGCGCGGGAGACGACCGAAGTGCTGGACTTGCTGGAGCTCAGCGATCGGCGCGACACGCCGGCCAACGCACTTTCATACGGAGAGCAGCGCGAGCTCGAGATCGCGCTCACGGTGGCGGTGCGCCCGGAGCTGATCCTGCTCGACGAACCGACCGCGGGTCTCAACGCCGAGGAGACGCACAAAGCCATCAGCCTCATTCGCCGCGTGAGCGAAGGCAAGACCCTGGTCATGGTGGAACACGACATGGACGTGGTGTTCACGCTGGCCGACCGCATCAGCGTGCTCCATTACGGCAAGATGCTAGCCAGCGGGCCGCCGGACGAGATCCGCCGCAACGCGGAGGTCCAGCGCGCCTACCTCGGAACCAAACATTCTGTTGCCGGAGCGGATCGTGCTGCAGGTTGACGCTCTGCATGCCCACTACGCCAAGTCGCACATCCTGCACGGCGTGACGCTCACGGTCGAAGCTGGCGAAATCGTTTGCCTGCTCGGACGCAACGGCGTCGGCAAGTCCACCACGCTCAAGAGTTTGATGGGCCTGGTCAAGCCATCCGCCGGCAGCGTCAAGTTCAAGGGGCAGGACATCACCGGGTTGCCCGCTTACCGGGTGGCGCGGCTCGGCCTCGGCTATGTGCCTGAGGAGCGCCGCATCTTTCCCACCATCAGCGTGAAAGAAAACCTGCTCATGGGCATCAAGCCGCGCCTCGGCGCTGGCGGGCGTGGGAACGGCAAGGCCTGGACGTTGGAGCGCGTCTACGCGTTCTTCCCGCGGCTGCGGGAGCGGGAGAACCAACGGGCCGGCACGTTGTCTGGCGGGGAGCAGCAGATGTTGACGACCGGGCGGACCTTGATGGGCAATCCCGAGGTGCTCCTGGTGGATGAACCGACCGAGGGGCTGGCGCCGATGATCGTGGAGCAGGTCGAGCGCATACTCACCGAGATCCACCGCGACGGCACCCCAATTCTGTTGGTCGAGCAGGCACTGGAAACAGCGCTCGGCCTCGCGCATCGCGTATACGTGATGTCGAAGGGAGAAATCGTGTTCAGCGGCAGCACGCAGGAACTGAAAGCGAACGAACAGGTCAGGAAGCAGTATCTGGAGGTGTGAGGCATCGCGCCGTCCATTTGGGGCGCGCGGATCGAATAAGAGGAGATCGAACATGAAGAGACGAGTGAGCCGCCGATCGTTTTTGAAGGGCGCAGCCGCTGCGGGCGCAGCCTCCATTGGCCCCTGGGTCATCGTCCGGCCGGGCTGGAGTCAGACCGGGCCCATCAAGATCGGGATCACCGAGCCGCTGTCCGGTCCCGTGACCTACGTCGGCGAGGGTTACGCCGCGGGCGCGAGGTTTGGCGCCCACAAGTTGAATCAGGCGGGCGGGGTGCTCGGGCGTCAGGTCGAGATCGTGGCGGTGGACAGTGAGCTGAAACCCGACGTCGCGACGCGCCGTGCCAACGATCTCCTGTTCGGCGAGAAGGTGGACATTCTCGCGATGGGCACGGGGTCGGCGGTCGCCAAGGCCGTCTCCCAGGTGGCCAACCAGAACCGCAAGATTTTCATCTCGTATGGAACCGAGGCGGCGGAGCTCACCGGCGAGGAGTTTTTCGACACGACGTTCCGCTGTTGTCTCAACACGGATATGCATTCGGGCATGCTTGCGGTGTACTTCGCGAAGATGGCGCCGCAGAAACCCGCAAAGATCTATCTGCTCAACCAGGACTACAACTTTGGGCGGGCCTGCGCCGACGGCTTCAAGAAGTTCTTCAACCGGGTCAAGGGACCCAACCAGAACATCGTCGGCGAGGAGTATCACCCGCTGCAGAAGGTGCAGGACTTCGGACCTTACATCACCAAAATCGAGGCGTCGGGCGCGGAGGTGGTGATCACCGGAGATTGGGGGCAGGACTTGCGGCTGCTCCTGCAGCAGGGCAAGGCGCTGGGCTGGAAAGTGAAGACGGGGCAGTACTTCCTGAACGATCCGGTGGTGCTCCAGGCCGTGAAAGACGCGGCCGTCGGCCACATCACTGCCGACGCATACCACATGACGATCGATACGCCGGAGAACAAGGCGTACATACAGGAGTGGCGCAAGTTCTATCCCAATGCGCCGCTCAGCTCCAAGTACCCTGATCTTTCCTGGACTCGCGCATTCAACTCCGTCCTGTGGGTGGGCGACGCGATCAAGCGCGCAGGAAGCCTGGACACCGAGAAGCTGATCAAGGCCTGGGAAGGATCGAAGTTCAAGGCGGTGTGGGGCGAGGTGGAGATGCGCGCCTGCGACCACCAGATGCAGACGCCGGGCTATGTTTCACAGATCCTCGAGCCGGAGCAGATTCCGTCCGACATCCGCTACTGGGGCAACGAGTTTCCTTACATCGGCAAGCCGACCCGCATCGCCATGCAGGACATGAGCGTTCCGCCCAAGGAGACGGGCAACAAGCGCTGCGCCTGACGTAAGGTTTCCCTGCCCTGCTCGCGGGGGAGGGTCAGGGTGGGGGTGCTGATTTCAAAGGCGACGCCGCGCGCGGAGCGCGGCCTGTCCAGCGCTTGAAAGCTCGCGAGAAGCTGCTGACTTCGGCGAATCCGAGCAGGTAAGCGATCTCCGACACCGACAGTGTCGAGTCCTTCAGGTACTGCTCGGCGAGCTGTTGACGCGTGTCGTCCAGAAGCTTGCGGAAGGTGACGCCGCGCTCTTCGAGCTTGCGCTGCAGGCTGCGCAGGCTCAAGTTGAGCGCGCGCGCGATGAATCCTTCCTCCACTTTACCGCTCGGCAGCAGCTGAATCAGCTTGGCCTGCACCTGCACGGTGACCTCGGCGCGCTCGAGGCGTGCCAGGTAGTCGGTCAACACCTGCTCGTTCACGCGCAGCAATACCGCGTTCGTCGTGGGTAGCTGCGCATCCAGGTCGGAGGCGCGGAATACGACGCGATTTTCCGCCGCACCGTACTCAACCGGGCAGCCAAAAAAAGTGCGCAGCCGGCTCGAGCATCCGGGCTCTGCCCGGACCAGGCTGACGCGGACAGGATCGATCGGCTCACCGCGGCCTGCGCGGCACAGGATCACGACAGTGGCGACGCCGGCATCGACCGAGGCGGGAACGAACTCAGCCCCGGGGAGCAGACCGAGCAATCTCAGCGCGACTTCATCGCCGCTCTGCTCGAGGTCCACGCGTGCGCCAGTCGTTACGACCCGGCCGTACCGCACCACACGCAGCAGCGCGTCGCGCAGGGTCTCGCTTGCCAGCGCGGAGTAGCCGAGCGCGTGGAATGTGGTCGGATGCCAATGCTGTGCCACTTCCAGTCCGAAGCACTCGTCCCCGCTGGCCGATGTGGCGAGCGCCCACAACCGCTGCATTCCGGTCTGTGGGTAGCGAGCGTTCGGATCGTTCATCCGGGCTGGATCCAAGCCCGCGCGGCGGAACAAGGCGTCGCAGTCGATCCCGCGGTCGGACAGTGCGCGGTGGATCAGCAGCGCCCAGGACGTCAAAGTCGAGGTTACCAATCACCCCTCCAGCCGCCTTGGCGCGATCGGACAACCGATTGGCGCAGCGCGACCTGTGCCTGTGCGCGGCTGCCCCTTAGGATCGCCGACGTATGCGGTGCAGCACTGGCCGCGAAACGAAAAAGGAATATGAGATGGCGACGAAGGAAGGCGACACCATTGCGCAGCGCACGCTGGCCGCAGAGTTCCGCATCTTCGGAAAAGGGGCGCATACAGGTCAACCCGTTTGCGTGACGCTTTACCCGGGTGAACCCGACACCGGGATTTGTTTCCTGCGCTCCGATCAGCCGCCGTCGCGCGGATTGATTCTCGCACGCTGGAGCAACGTGGTCAGCGCGTATTACTCGGCTGACATCGGCAATCACGCCGGGGTCGGAGTGCGCATGGTCGAGCATCTCCTGGCTGCGCTGCGCCTCGCGGGCGTCGACAATGCGCTGGTCGTTCTCAACGGCCCGGAAGTCCCGGCGCTCGATGGCAGCGCTGCGCAGTTCCTCGCGCAGATCGATCGCGTCGGTACCGTCGTGCAGGATGCGCCGGCGCGGACCATCGTGCTGCTGCGGCCGGTGGAGGTGCGCGAGGGCGACCGCTACGTGCGGCTGAGCCCGAGCCTCAGCCCGAGGCTGACCGTAACGATCGACTACCCGAACACCCCGTTGGGGATGCAGTCGGTCGCAACGGCGTGGGATCGCGACCTTCTGAAACGCGAGATTGCTCCCGCCCGCACGTTTGGCTTCGTCGCCGATCATGCCGAGCTCATGAAGCGCGGTCATGCCTTTGGAGCGGACCTCGCCAACACGGTGGCGGTGGACGGCGAACACATCCTCAACCCGGACGGCTTGCGATTCCCGGACGAATTCGTCAGGCACAAGGTGCTCGATGCGATCGGGGATCTCTATCTTGCGGGCTGGCCCATACGCGCCAACTACGAGGGCTTCAAACCGGGCCATGCGCTCAATCTCAGGCTGCTCAACAAGCTGATGGGACAGCAATCGGATGCCTGGGTGCTCGTGCCTTCGCGCGATGTGAAGCGCACCCCGTGCGCGTCTCGCACCGCGCTTGTTTCAGCTTCTGTGTGACGTTGGTGCGCAGATGATAGGCCGAAACAGCATCAAGAGCTTGAGGAGGTTCGCGCGCGTTGCCCATGCGTGCCTGAGCCTTCTCCTGGGTTGGCTCGCCGTGATCTTCGGGTTCGGGCTTCTTGTCGTCGGCATCCTCGGCGTAGTCGCGGGTCAGGTGATCTGGTCGATCGCCTGGGCCGTCATGGCGGCGGCCAAAGTACGACTGGCAGACCTGGTATCCGAGAAAGAGAAGCCCGAAACGGAAAGCGATTTAGAGGGCCGTGCATTGCCGGCTTCACAGACCCTCGAGCAGCGTCGCGACATGCAGGCGATGGAGGAGCCTTTCGGTTAGTCCGGGCCCTCGCAACTGGGCAGGCGCAGACAGCCTGGCCCTGCGATACTAGGCGGGTCAATCCACGAGACCGCCACGTTCGCGACAACCCGTGCCGAGGAAACTTCGCATCGGCGTCCTGGGGGCAGGCCCGGCCGGGCTCCTCTTCGCGCTGCTCGCCAAGCGCGATCGCCCGGAGCACGAGATCTTCGTGTTAGAGCAGAACGCGCGCGACGCCACGTTTGGCTTCGGCGTGGTGTTCTCCCAGGGTGCGCTGAGTTTCCTCGAGCACGACGAGCCGGAAGTCCATCGTGCGCTGGTTGGAGAGATGGAATCCTGGCCGATCCAGAAGATCGTCCATCGCGACGAAGCCGTTGTCATCGATGGAAACGGTTTCTCGGCTGTCTCGCGTATCGGGCTGGTGCAACTGCTGCAACGCCTCGCGCAGGCGCGGGGCGTTCGCATCGCGTTTGATACTGCGCTCGATTCTCTCGCGGCCTTCGAAGGCTGCGCTCTGGTGGTTGGGGCCGACGGCGTCAACTCGCTCGTCAGGCGCCTGTACGACGAGCGCTTTCGGCCACGCATCGAGTACCTCACCAACAAGTTTGCCTGGTACGGCACTGGGCGTGTGTTCGACTGTCTGACGCTCACGTTTCGCGGCACCGAGCACGGCGCCTTCGTGGCGCACCATTACCGCTATAGTCCGCGGATGAGCACTTTCATCGTCGAGTGCGATGCGGCGACGTGGTATCGCGCGGGGCTCGATCGCATGGGCGACGAGGAAAGCCGAGCCTATTGCGAGCGAGTTTTTGCGCCGGACCTCGGCGGGCAGGGCCTGGTGTCGAATCACTCCTACTGGCGCAGCTTTCCCCTCGTCTACTGCCGCAATTGGACCGCCGGGAACACGGTGCTGATTGGCGATGCGCTCCGCACTGGTCATTTCTCGATCGGCTCCGGAACGCGCCTCGCTTTCGAGGACGCGATCGCGCTCGCACGCAAGCTCTCATTGGCGGGCGACGATGTGCCGCAAGCGCTGCGCTTGTTCGAACGGGAGCGGCGCCCGGTCGTGGATAAGCTGATCGCCGCCGCGAACAGGAGCTCATTCTGGTACGAGCGCATCGCCGACAAGATGCAGCACGAACCGTGGGAGCTCGCCTATGACTACATGACCCGCAGCGGCCGCATGAGCGACGAGCGCCTGCGCGAGACGGCGCCCGCGTTCATGGCCGGCGTGGAGGCGAGGCGGCGCGCCGATCCTGATTGGAAATCGCGACGGGACTAGCAAGATCGACCGCCAGGCGCTGGGCGTAGGTTCTAATAATTCTCGCGCAGGAAGATGAAGCGACTGTTGTAAGTCCCGAAGCGGATAGTCGCCGAGGGATTGGTGCCCGCCGTGTCGTTCGGCCCCAGCTTCAGCCAGCTGGGCGCCTCGACCGACATGCCGATCGTTCCGGCCGCCTTCGGCGCGGTCAGTATCACGTTGCGTTGCCCGAAGGAAAATTGGGGGGAGCTGTACGACAAGGGTGCAACGGCGTTGGAAGCCACAGTCTGGATGCGTGTGGTGTAGATGCTGCCCACGCTGCCAGTTGAAACCGCCGTGCACCCGTTGCCAAAGCAGGACGACGCTGTTCCGTTGCCCGCAAAGGCGGTCGGTGTCGTCGCCAGTCGCGTGCATGTTGCATCGAGCGTGTTCAGCGCCCAGCCGCTGCCCATCCAGTATTCGAGGAAGACCGGGACCGCCACCGGCACCTGTTCAGATCCCGAGACGTTCTGGACGCGCATTCTCCCATAGCGCTCCTTGATCGGTGTGGCCCCGCTGATGCTCTGGTAGGTGTCGCCGTTCAACACGAAGGACTGTCCGGCGGGAATGGTCAGCGTCGAGCCGTCGGAATCGGACACGGTCAGCCCGATGTAGAGATTGTCGTACGGGCCCCAGGTCGAATCGGGCGTGGTCGCCGTGTCCTTCGGCGGATCGAAGTAGAACGTCGTCGCCGGTGCCGTGTAGACACCGCCGACCCAGCCGGTGGAGCCGCCGGTCTTGTAGGGCAGCGTGGTCAGGTTGCAGCGGTTGGCCGAAGTGTTCTGAACCGAAGAAACGCACTTGATGAGGTCGGTGGTCGAGCCGATCCCGTTTTCTGCCGCGAACCACAGCGTCGAGAGGTTCGAATACCCCGTGGTAAAGGACGGCAATCCCGGCGCGCTCGCAAAAGTCTGCCCGGATGCGAGCGCCTTGACCTGGATCGCCCCTGAACTCGCCGAGGTCATCGAGAACGGTTGCCCCATGTACGTAAATCCATCCGTGGAGCAGCCTTGAGTCATTGCCACCGACGCCTCGTAGTGATCAGGGTAGAAGCGATAGGGGGCGGTAGTCAGTGTGCCGCTGCCGATGTCGCACGAGTATTTCCCGCTGGCATCCGGGTTCCAGGGAGTGGCGTTGGTGCACGATGCCCCTGAGTAGCCATAGCAGATGTTCGGTACGTAAGGCGTAGTCCCTGTACCTGGGTTGCAATCGCCGTTCGTCCTGTCCTGTGCTTCACCCGCGGCGTTGCCAAACTGCGCGTCGTAAATTGCATTCTGGGGCAGAGTCAGGACACCGACGTCGTTGTAGATGAAGGTGCCGAATGCGGCCCCCGCGCTCCACGATTGCAGGAGCAGAGTCTGATTGCCGCCCGCCGTGGGTGCCTTGGTGCTGTCCAGCGTTGGCGACCCCGTCATTTGCGTCAGCGATGTGTTGTTGACATCTCTGGGCGCGGCGGTGATCGTGAACGCCGTTCCGGCCTTCGTGTTGGCGGCGATGCTGCTGGTAAGCGTGTAATACGCGGGTCGCACCGAGAAAGCATCGACGGAGCAGCCCGTCGTCGTGCCGTCGCTCATCTGGACGATCAGGCGCTTGTAGGCGCTTGCCACAGTGAAATTGCCCGAAGTCTTGAAGCCCGCGTCGGCCGCCGTGAAAGTCATGGTCTGCGTCTGGGTGGTGAGCACCGTCTTGGCGCACGCGGTGCACGCCGCGGCGGACGAGTTGCAGGAGGTACCCGGCTGGCTGTCGTCGATCAGCTTGACGGTTACTGTCTTGGTGCTGCCAGCCGGTGAACTCGGGACATAGGCGGTGTTCACGCCCTGCGATACCCCACCCACGGGAGGCGCCAGCGCGGCGACGTTGAGCTTGAACGGGACGCTCGCGACTTTCATGTAGATGTGGCCGAACAGCGCGTTCTGCTTGGTGTTGGGCAGCGCGCTGTCGATGGCGTTGAAGCCTGCGGCGGTGCCGTTCGACGTGGGTGGGATGAAGGTCTGCGCGCAGACTTTGAGACTGCCGATCTCGTGGACGTTGGTCGAGCCGCCGGTCGAGCCTGTGAATGAGATCTGCCAGTTCACCGGCACCACCGCCTGAGAGGGGTTGACAACATACGCATCAAACGGCGCGACAACCGACGTGTAGTTCGCACCCGTCTTCGTCGTCGCATCCCGATTCACAGAGACGAGAGCCGTCTTCGTGGTCGCAGTGTAGTTACGAGCGTCGACGATGATCTGGTACATGTAACCGGGGCCGGCCGTTGCTCCGGGTTGGTCGATGTTGCCGATCGTAGTGTTGCCAGCCAGCCAGGGGTAGTTGCCGGCCGTGGCAGCGTTGCCCGAGCCCGAGCCGCGGATGCCGACGGAATCAGGGCACAGACCGCCGCAAGCGCCGCCGACACGCCCCTCGGTTGCGTTCTCGTAGTTGCCGTATTCGTCCAGCGCCACGCCGATCCAGCCTCCCGCGAAGCCGTTGATCCCGGTCTTCTGTGCGTAACCGAGCGAGCCACCGTAGGCGCCCGGTGTCGGGGCGACGGAGTAGTCGGACAGCGTCATCGCGATGCCGTCCGCCCCGGTTCCGTTGTAGGCGTACTGCTTGAACTCGACCGAAATGTAATTCCCTGCCGCGGGAAAGATTCCAGGCACGGTCGCGGCGGTGGCGTTGTTGCCGGTATTGTCCGTGAGCTCCAGCCGCCCCTGGTTCACGATCTTAGGGATGCCGAACGTGCCGCTGCTGGTGGACAGCAGCCAGTTGGAGTTGAAGATCGTCGATGGATTCAGTGTCGCACGCCCAAAGTTGTCGCACACGCATACGAGGCCTGCCGGCGCATTGGCCGGTGGAAGGCAGGCGTAGGGCTCACCCACCACCAGGTCGGCCGGCGTGGTAAATGCCGTCGCGATGCCGCTGGCGACGATCGAGGTCGCGGTATTGGCGCTGGTGGTCGGAGCGGGGACTAGCCATCCGCCCGTGCTGGTGTATTCGCCAACGATGAAGTTTTGGTAGTTGGCGCCGCCCTGAACGTCGGCTGCCGCCCAGTTCATTGTCGCGCTATAGCTTGTGGCCGTGAGCGTGTCCGTAGCCGAGCCCAGCGTCCAGTAGCGATTGACGTACTTGGTGGTGCTCAAGGGCCAGGTCGCGTTTTGCGGGTGGATCGCGTTGGTCACGTCCGCGGTGAGTGTTCCGCCGGCGCCACCGGTCGTCGAAATCGCGATCGGGCTGTAGACCGTTGCGTCGCCAATCGGGAAGGTGCAGGTCTGCGGAGGTGCCGCGAAAGTGAGGCGCAGATTCCCGTTGACCCAACCTGGTCCTGTCTGCACAACCGAGGCAGGGCATGTGTTCGTGACCGTCAGGAGGTTGGTACCCGACATCGTCACGATACCTGCGTTCGATGCAGCGAAAGTCAGCGTCGCGGTGCTGACGGCACCTGTGGCCGTAGCCGCTCCCCCGCTCTTGCTGATTGTCAGGTTGTTGTAGGTGTATGCCCCGAGGTTCTGCGCGCCGCTGCCGTTGTATACGACGGTGCCGGTGCCCCGCGTGAACGTGCCGCCGTTGCCGAAATCCCCGCCGACGTTGAGCGTCCCTTGCCCTAGAAAAGTCACCAGCGCGTTGGCGGTTGTGCCGCCAAAGGCGATGCTCCCGGTCACGGTCACGGTGGTGGCGGCGTTGTTCCCGAGTCGAAGCAGCGCCTGGCGCGTACCCGAAGTGCCGCCGTTCAACGTCAAACTGCCATTGATGGTGAGCTGAGCGTTGGCGAGAACGTCGATGAGCTCGGTCGTGTTGTTGGCGGTTGGCGCGCCGATCGACACGGCGCCATTTATCGTGAGGCTTACGCCGCCATTGACCGTCAGTGTGGAGTTATTGCCGCCACCCTGAACGGTGAGCGAATCGGCGACGGCGTTGGCCGTAACGGTTACGGCGTCGCCATTGGTGATGGTGACCGTGTCGCCCGCCGCCGGACCGCCCGTGCAGCCCGCTGCCCAGGTGGCCGTAAGGTTCCAGGTTCCGCCGGTGCCGGTCGAGGTGCAGGTGCGCGCGAAGGCAGACGAGCAGCAGATGCTCAGGCAGAGAAGCGAGATACCGATCGCTCCATGGCGAAGCGGCATTAGCTGCACCCGTACGGAGGCTGCGCCGCGGGATTGCCGTTGGGATCGCGGCAGTAGGACACGCGCGCGGACAGCTGACGCTCGACCTGTCCTACGCCACCGCCGAACGTGGCGGTGGATTTCAGCTGGTACACGCGAACGTTTCTTCCGGACTCGGTGAAATCGGCGCAAGAGCATTGAACCGTGACGACGTATCCGGCCAGCACCGTCGAAGCAAATGGACCGGACGGCACAGTCGAAGAGGTCGGCGCCGCGGCGGTAGGGCAAGCGCCGGCGACACCGGGGCAGTTAGGAAGAGGCGCGCCGCCGGAAGTCGCCGTGACGTTTGCCGGGTCCAGCACTTGATACGCACCCCAGTCGAGTCCCGCACGCGCCGCCTGGTACGCGCGCGACCCGGAGATGTCGCGCGCGTGCCCGGTCTCGGTCTGCGTAGTGAGCAGCGTGATGCCAAGCGCCAGCGCCGCGAGAACGACCAGGATGAAGATTGCGCTCGCAAGTGCGAATCCGCGCTGGCCGCGAAAACTATGGAGTATTGTCAACATGGATCTGGTGCAGAAGGTTGACGGTCTCTCCGCTGATTTGAAGCGTGATCCATGCCGAAAGCAGGCTGTAGCGCTCGGACGCGCCGCTGGAATAGGAGAAACGCGGCGGGGTCCCGGCGCCCGTCACCGGGCAGGAGACGTTGGTCGCAAGCGGAACCTTGCTCGAGGCTGTCGAGAGTGGAGCTGCTGCCAGGGTGACCGGCTGCGCCGCTTGTCGCGTATAGCCCGAGATGCGCCACAGCGTGTTCGTCGCTGCCTCGCATGCGTAGGTCACCGGAGAGGCGGCGATGATGAATACTCTGCGCGTGGGCGACCCGCCCGGCGGGAGGAACACGGTGTTGGCGAAGCCGAGGGTGTCGCTCGTCGTGCCTGCGCCGCTGGCCGAAGCGAGGACACTGACTCCCTGGCCGCAGTACACGCTGTACAGGCCCGCCGTCGTCGGCGCACAATCGGCGCCGCTGTTGTTGTATTGATTGTAAATTGCGACCAGATCAGAGCCAGTAGCGATCTGAACGTTGGTCAGCATGTCGCCAAGGGTGGATAGGGTGCTGCACCCGGTGGAGAAGCAGGCATCGCTCTGCTGGTAGCGGCCGCCGGTCTTGATGGGGATCAACTCCAGGAACAAACCGCTTCCGCCGACTCGCACCGTGTTCGGCAGCGCGAGGCGCACATCCCGTCCGATGCGGCGCAGCGCCGTATCGGCCGTGTCAGCCATTGCCGCGCGCGTCGTGCTGCTGAAGTAGCCTTGAATCGGACGCTGCATGAAGATGGCCACTGCGGCCACGATGATGCCGCTGATGATGATCACGGCAATCGCCTCGAGCAGGCTGAATCCGCGCATCGCGCTGCTGGTCATGATCAGTCGATCAAGTTGGGTGAATGCCGGAATCGGAAGCCGGTCAACGTTACGTTGTTGCCGCTCCCGCTGACCGTTACATCGACGCGCAGGACATTGGCGTTGGGGAGCCCGAAGCCAGCTCCGACCTGCGTGACCGCCACGCTCGCGCTGTAACCGGACAGTGCGGAGCTGGATTGCTGAAAGATGTCGTTCAGCGTCCCGGCCATGGAGAAATTGTTGTAGTCGGCGACGTTGTCAAAAAAGTTCGCTCCGTAGCGCGACTTCCCCGCGCCCCAATTACCGGTGTTGTCCATGGAGAAACCGGCTGCGCTGCAGCCGCCCGCCCCCACGGCCGAGCTGGTTGCCGTGGTGGCGGAGGGATCGTTCGGATCACAGTAGGTGAAGGGCTGCAGCTCGACCTCTTCCAGCAGCGATTCGGCTGCGGCGAGCACTTGCTTGCGGATCATCGGGTCCGCGCTGTGCTGCACGCCCATGTTGATGGCTGTCAATACACCGGCGAGACACACGCCGACCACGATGATGAACATCAGCAGCTCGATGAAGCTCAGTCCGAGCTCCCGTCGGATTGCGCGCGGTCTAGTGCACATAGCCGGTTTCTGCCTCCACCGTGATCGCGGGGAAACCCGAAACGGTGACGACGACCTGCGCAGCCGCGCGGCCGCGCGGATCGAACTGGAACGTGGCTGAGGTCGTCGAAAAGGACGTCTTCTTCGCGCAGGTCTGATTGGCCGCGCATGAAGCGTCGGGTGCCGGTAGCGTCAGGGCGTTGCCAAATGGGCAGGTTCCGCCAAACGGCGTCGCGGTCGATTCCGGTGGATTCGGGTCTATGGTCAAGGAGACCGCTGTGGCCGACACCGACACGCACACGTATCGACGCTGAGCGACGGCGGACTTCCGCGCGTACTCGATCGCCGAGACGACCTTGTCGTACTCGGTGCGCTGCTGGAGGGCGCTCATGTTGCTGAGCTTCGCGATCGCGAATACGGCCAGGATTCCGAGCACGAGCAGGGTCACGACCAGCTCCACGAAGGTAAAGCCGGCGCAGCCTCTCGAACTCGGCGAAACTATGATTTGGCCTGTCTTCACAAGAAGTTAGAGATTATCGGCGGCGTCTCAAGCGAGCTTGAGCAAAACCCGGACCCGGCCGATGCCGTTGACGAGTGCCTTACTTAGGCGGCTCGGGGTGAAGCCAAGCGCAGTGCGCTCAGTTGCTGCGGTGGGAAAGTTCGCGCGCCCGAGCCAGCAGCGTGTACTTGGTCACGAGGTCCGGCCCGAGGTTTTCTGGCCACTGGCCGCGATCGGCGTAAGCGAGAAACTGGTCCAGCACCGCGGCGAAATGCTCTTCGTGCGTCGTGCGCAGCGCTGCGGGGATCGTGACACGGAAGACGGAACCGGAGGCTTCGAGCCCCAGGCCGGGGTAGAGGTCATGCAAAGCCACGATCGCGCTTTGCAGCGCACGGGCGTAGCCGGGGCCGACATTCGTGGGATGAACCGTCAGCTCGGTTCGAAACGCCGTGGCCGGCCCCTGATCAACGATCAGATCGGCGTCAGTGCCGCGCATGATCGCGCGGTGCGTGTCCCCGCCGCCCTCTGGGATAGCGAGCTGCCAAAGCGTTTCCAGCCGGACGGGGACACCGCGCAGGCGATAAGACAGCTGCGCGTTGCACAGATAGGACAGCGCACCGTCTCGCACATTCGCGCGCAGGGTCGCCGGAAAATCATCCAGGCCTGTGATCCGCTCGAATGTGTCGAGCGGAACAGCTGTAGGCCACTGGCGTGCGGAAAGCAACTCCACGTCCCGGTCGTACGCAAACGGCCTGCCCCCGCCGACCATCCACTGCGTCAAGTCGACGAGGTGTGTGGTGACATCGGTTATGCCCTCGCCCTGGATCGCCACGTCGAAATACCACGGCGGCCGCACCAAGGGCCGCTGGTTGACCACCTTGTAGAGATGGTGAACGCTTTCGATCTCGATCGCCGGCTCGCTCCCATCGATGCGAAACCGCCCGAATATCTCCGGACGTGCTGCGAGCGCTTGCTGCACTCGCGTTGCGATTTCGTGGCGCTCCGTCATGATGTCCATGGCCAGTGGCGTGGCGGTCGTAACCTCGTGCAGCGACGCGATCTGGTCCGACCCGATCAGCCACGGCTTGTCGCCGAGAACGAGGAAGCCGTCCGCGTGCAGTAGCCGGATCGTTGCCATGCGGTCGCGGTTCTTTCCGGCCATGATCACGACGTCCCCGCGGCGCTCCGCGCGCAGCCGATCGAGGAAGCTGGTACCGCGATACACGTGCAGCTTCCAGTGCGTTGGAGCCTCGCTGCGCCGGTTGAAGCTTTCCACCATGCGCAGGAAGCTGTCGACGTCCGGGCCGTCCTCGGCGTACACGTAGACGTCATCGCTCAACCGCGGGTGGCTGCGGCGTAGCGTGAGCGCAGCATGAAAGTGGCCAGGGTTCAGCACCAGCAAGGTGTGCTTCTCGGTAGTCACAATCTGTCCGGTCGGAGTTTGAGTCGAGGAGTCGCGTGATGTTAGACCATCGGACCGCGCACGCGCTACCATCTCGAGCGCCCCCGTTAGCGCGATCCCCCTTCAATGACCTGCCTTCAAGTTGCCGGCCACCGTCTCGAGTACAAATGGGTCGATCCCGGCGGCCTGCCTGCCGGTGCAAGAGGACCGGTCCTCGTCTTTCTGCATGAGGGGCTCGGGTCGGTCGCCCTGTGGAAAGATTTTCCGGAACGGGTGGCGCGGGCGACGAGCTGCGCGGCGCTCGTTTATTCACGCTACGGGCACGGCAGGTCCGACCGGCTAACCGAACCGCGTAGAGTTGACTACATGCACAGGGAAGCTTCGGAAATGCTTCCTGGCGTGCTCGACGCGCTTTCCGTTCGTGACCCGATTCTCATCGGCCACAGCGACGGCGCGTCCATCTCGATCATCTATGCGGCCAGCAACGCGGTTCAGGGCCTCGTCCTGATGGCGCCACATGCATTCGTCGAAGACATCTCGGTCGCGAGCATTGCGCAGGCCAGAACGAGCTTCGAGGCCACCGATCTCGGCGCGAAGCTCGCCCGCTATCACGACGACGCAGCCGCTACCTTCCGGGGCTGGAACGACATCTGGCTGCATCCGGATTTCCGCTTATGGAATATCGAAGCCATGTTGCCTTCGATCACAGCGCCGGTTCTACTGATTCAGGGCGAGGACGACCAGTACGGGACAATTGCGCAGGTAGAGGCAGTCGCGCGCGGAGTGAGCGGACCCGCACAGGTCCTGATGCTGCCGCGCTGCGGTCACTCACCGCACGTCGATCAACCCGCGCAGACGCTCGAGGCGATCGCGCAGTTCGTGACAGGCGTGAAAAGGTGAAGAAGTGAAAAGGTGAAGAGGTGAAAAGGTGAATGGTGAATGAATAAGCGAGTGGCATCTATCGTCTGAACATCTTCGTGCACATGCTTCCGGCTTCGCTGTTGATCGCCCCAATGCGCCAGCACAAGGGGCGTCTCCTGGCATCCATCATCGCCATCGCGCTGGGCGTGGCGCTCGGGTACGCCGTGCAGCTCATCAACCGGGCGGCGGCCAATGAGTTCGCACAGGCGCTCTACACGCTGTCGGGCGACGCCGATCTCACTGTGCGGGGCGCACGCGCCGGCTTCGACGATGCGTTGTATGCCTCAATCGCGCGGCTGCCGGAAGTTGCGGTG
>Ga0187780_10001740_pt1 | contig 16467 bp, 13 predicted proteins | sample 1015_Q2_SP10_20__FD_132429 | JGI IMG/M metagenome (GOLD analysis project Ga0187780, IMG submission 132429) | Tropical peat soil microbial communities from peatlands in Department of Meta, Colombia - 1015_Q2_SP10_20_MG | ecosystem: Environmental > Terrestrial > Soil > Wetlands > Peat | place... | reverse complement strand
TCGAGTTCGACTCGCGCTCATGCGCCTGCTCTATCGGTGAATTCTGGTCACTGGGACGCTCGGCGCAGGCGGCTCTGCACGCAACAGCTGAGAAGACTGACGCGGTCGGTGAAGTGCGCCGCCTCCTGGAGCAAGCTGTCTCCCGGCAGCTCGTAAGCGACGTGCCGGTGGGGGTATTCCTTTCGGGCGGCGTGGATTCGAGCGCTATCGCGGCCTTTGCGTCGCGGCACTACGCGGGGCGACTCCGCACGTTCTCCGCCGGCTTTGACTTTGCCATCGACGGTGATGAGCTCCCCAAGGCGAGGCGCGTGGCAGCACTCTATGGCACCGAGCATCATGAGTTCCACATTGGCGGGGGCGATGTCGGCGATCTGGTTGAGCGCATGGTCGTGCACCACGACGGGCCCTTCGCCGACGCCGCCAATATTCCCTTGTACCTCATGGCCTCTGAGATCAGTGGGCATACCAAAGTCGTGCTTCAGGGGGACGGGGGCGACGAGCTGTTTGGCGGCTATCGCCGCTATGCGACGTTGCAGTACTACGGACTGCTGCACGCCCTGGCGGTGGTCGTTGAGCATTTGCCAAACGCTTTTGGCCCACGCGTCGAACGCTATGTGCACGCATACGGCGCAGCAGACCTTGCCACTACGATGGCTCTGTTACTGACCCCCGAGGATCGGTGCGCGGAACCGCTCAGCGTATTTGCGTCCGAATTCAGGCGCCAGCTCGCGCTCAACGACCCATTCCGGCGAGTAAAGGAGCTGCTTCCTTTGTTTGCCGGACACGACATCGGGAATCGGATGTCCTTCGTCGATATGTCGATGGTCTTGCCGGACACCTACCTCGAGAAGGTAGACCGATCGACGATGGCGGCTAGCCTTGAGGTTCGCGTGCCTTTCCTGGATAACGATCTCGTCGACTATGTATTGCGTTTACCCGGGCGCATCAAGATGCCCCATGGCCGCAAGAAATGGCTGCTGAAACACGCACTCAAAGGCGCGGTACCGGACGACATACTTTTCGGTCCCAAGGTCGGGTTCAACGTGCCATTCGGGCGCTGGCTTCAGACTTCACTTCGGGAGCAGTTTTTCGACCATCTGGAGAGCTTCGCTCGTCGGCGGCCTGGTATCTTGGACATCGAGCGGATCAAGCTGCTGTTTGCGCGCACAAAGGCGGGTCATCAGGATCACTCGCCACTGCTCTGGAAGGTGCTGAATCTGTTGATCTGGGCAAATGGCTCGAATGTCGAGTTCTCGTCGCAGGGCGCGTGGTAGCTGAATGTGCTCGGCCCGCAATCCCACGTTTCCGCGGCTCGTGTGTCCCATCGATCTCTCACCGCTGCGACTTTTCCCCGACGCCTCGTTCAGCTGCGCAAAGGGCCACAGGTATGGCAACACCCGTGGAATTCCCCGGTTGGTAACCTCCGATCGCAGCTACGCCGATGGGTTTGGTCAACAATGGAAGAAGTTCCGTGTGACCCAGTTGGATTCGTACTCGAGAACCACGATTTCGAGAGACCGGTTGAGGCGTTGTCTCGGCGATGGCCTTTGGCAGTCGCTTCAGCACAGTGGCCGACTGGAGGTTCTCGAGGCTGGCTGCGGTGCCGGACGATTCACGGAAGTGCTGCTGCAACTCCCGTCCGTCTCGCTTACATCGACAGATCTGAGCGCCGCAGTGGAGCCGAATCAAGATAACTTTCCCCAGTCCGACCGGCACCGAATCGTTCAGTGCGATGCAAATGCGGCGCCCTTCGCACCTCGTCAATTCGACGTCGTGATTTGCCTGGGCGTGATCCAGCACACTGAGAGTCCGGAGCGAACCATTGCTAGTCTTTATGAGCAGGTCAAACCAGGCGGGTGGCTCGTCATTGATCACTATGGGCATACCCTGTCCAGATATTCGAAGGTGACCTGGCTGTTGCTGAGGCCAATTTTGAAGCGGCTTCCGGCAGAGCGCAGCTTGGCTGTAACTGAAAAGCTCACCCGGGCGTTCTTTCCGCTGCATCGAGCCGTGCGCAATCGCAGGCTCATGCAGATCTTGCTGTCGCGAGTGTCTCCGCTTACGACGTTCTTTCACTCACTGCCGCAACTAGACGACCGTTTGCAATACGAGTGGGCACTTCTCGATACGCATGACGGACTTACCGACTACTACAAGAGGCTGCGGACGGGATCGCAGATCCGTAGTACGCTGACGAAGCTCGGCGCGCAAGACGTCTGGGTTGCCAAACAGGGAAACGGAATCGAAGCGCGCTGCAGGCGCCCGCCGCCGTCCGCAGAGACCTAGGCTGCTGCCCATCCTATGCGTGTGCTGTGGACTCACAACTTCGATCCTGACGCTTCGAACAAAGGATCTTTCTTGCGTGCCGCAGCTGATGGCCTGCGTGCGCGAGGTATCGAATTGCACGTGCAGTACTTGGGTAACTTGCGCTCACCTTGGCAGTTGCTGCGTGCACGATCCGAAGTGAAGCGCCTTTCACGGCGCTTCGACCTGGTTCACGCCCAATTCGGATCCGCGTGCGGACTTGCGACCGCGGCCGTTGAGCATGTGCCGAAGCTTGTCACGCTCAGAGGTAATGATTGGGCAACGCATGATGCGTCGTTGGGGTTTCTGTACTTCCATACACGTGCCGCGGCTGCGTTTACGCGAGCCGCAATAGGGTCGTACGACTGCGTTTGCACAGTGTCGAATCGTCTTGCCGGTGAGGTCTCTCGGCTACTCCCGGGCGTGCGCACGGTTGTGCTACCGTCACCGATCGACCTCGCGACGTTCACTCCACGTGACAAGCTCGAGACAAGGGCTGAACTGGGTTCCCCGGGATGCACCGATAAGTGGGTCCTGTTCAACTCCGTTCATCTCTACAGCCCAATCAAACGTTTCGCCCTCGCGAAGGCCGCGTTCGACCTCGCGCAGACCGCGCGCGGGGGGCTTCAACTGCGACTCGCAACCAATCTGCCGCACGCAGCGATGGCGCGGTTCGTCGCGGCATGTGACGTGATTCTCTGCACGTCCGAATCAGAGGGCTGGCCGAACTCGATCAAAGAGGCCCTGGCTTGCAATGTCCCATTTGTGGCGACCGACGTGAGTGATCTGCGCGTCATAGCGGCGCAGGAGCCCAGCTGCCGCGTCTGTGCGGCGGATCCCGAGGTAATCGCCGCAAACCTCTGCGAGGTGCTAGCGAGACCGGAGCCTGCCGGTCTACGCAGGCACGTCGAAGGCATGAGCGTCGATGCGATCGCGGATCGGCTGCTGGCCACGTACCAATCGGTGCTTGAGGAATACCGTGACAGGCCCAATCGCAGCGCTGTTAGAGTTGGAGTCGAGCATGCAGATTAGACGTTCTCCGATTGTCGGCCGGAAGGTCCGTCTCGCGCTTGTAGGGTGCGGGCGCGTGGCGGCCAATCACTTCGCCGCGATTCAGCAGCACGCGGCCCGCTGCGAGCTCGTTGACGTTTGCGACACCGACGCACAGCGGCTGGCCGAGGCGGTGGCCAAGACCGGTGCGCGAGGGCACACCGATTTCGTGCAGATGCTGGGTACCACCCATGCGGACTGCATCGTGTTGGCGACCCCCAGCGGCCTGCATCCGGTGCAAACCATGGAGGCTGCTCGCGCCGGATTCGATGTTGTGACGGAAAAACCGATGGCCACGCGGTGGCACGACGGTCTGGAGATGGTGCGCGTTTGCGACGCGGCCGGTGCACGTCTGTTTGTGGTGAAGCAGAACCGGCGTAACACCACTCTTAGGTTGCTGAAGCAAGCGGTCGAGGCCGGTCGCTTCGGCCGGATCTACATGGTTAACGTAAACGTGTTCTGGAGCCGTCCTCAGGGGTACTACGATAGCGCGCCTTGGCGAGGGACCTGGGAGTTCGACGGCGGGGCATTCATGAATCAGGCGAGCCACTACGTCGACCTGCTCGATTGGATCTGTGGTCCTGTGGAAAGCGTGATGGCTTACACGGGAACGTTGGCACGGAATATCGAGGTGGAGGACACCGGCGTTGCAGCTCTCAAGTGGCGCAGCGGAGCGATGGGATCGATCAACGTGACGATGCTGACCTACCCGAGGAATCTGGAAGGTTCGATTACGATTCTGGGTGAAGCCGGCTCCGTTCGCGTCGGGGGTGTCGCCGTCAACCAGGTGCAGCATTGGGAATTCCGCACGCCGCACGAAATGGACACGCAGATCCGCGACGCGAGCTACCAGACCGCGTCCGTGTACGGCTTTGGTCATCCGTTGTACTACGACAATGTCATCAGCACCCTTTGCGGTCAGGCGCAGGCCGAGACCACGGGCCGTGAGGGCCTGAGGTCACTCGAGCTGCTGATCGCCATCTACATGTCGGCGCGCGACGGTCGGCGCGTCAGTCTGCCCTTGGCCTACTGACATGGGCGCGACAATCCACCCCACGGCCATCGTTGACGCGGGCGCGGTGCTTGGTAATGGCTGTCGAGTGTGGCACTTCGCCCACATCTGCGGCGGGGCTCGCATCGGCGAGCGGTGTACGTTCGGTCAGAACGTCTACGTCGGCAACGATGTGCACATCGGAAGCAACGTCCGGGTGCAGAACAACGTTTCAGTTTATGACGCCGTAACGCTGGAAGACGACGTGTTCTGCGGTCCTAGCATGGTATTTACCAACGTCTACAACCCACGCGCGGCCGTGAGCCGCAAGGCAGAGTATCGCCGCACATATGTGCGCCAGGGGGCGACACTGGGCGCGAACAGCACGATCGTCTGTGGGGTTACTGTCGGTCGGTACGCCTTCGTCGGGGCCGGAGCCGTGGTTAACCGCGACGTGCGCGACTTCGCGCTCATGCTAGGCGTACCCGCACGTCACGTCGGGTGGTTCAGTCGGTTCGGAGAGCGCTTGGCACTGCCGCTGCGCGGAGAGGGGGAGGCGGTGTGCCCGCATACTGGTGACCGGTACCGGCTGCTCGCAGATCAGTTGACGTTGATCGTGGCCGATGGGTCAGGGTTCCGCTCCGCATGATAGCGCTGCAGTTTACGGCGCGTTGAGCATGAGAAGACTCATGACAGTCGTGGGTGCGAGGCCGCAGTTCATCAAGGTGGCCATGGTGAGTCGGGCGCTGCATGAGCACGGCGGGATCGAGGAAGTGATGGTTCATACCGGACAGCACTTCGATGCGAACATGTCCGCCGTCTTTTTCGACGAGCTCAATATACCGAAGCCTCAATACAATCTCGGCGTGGGCGGCGGCACTCACGCGCAGAATACCGGTCGAATGATGGAGGGGCTGGAGCGTGTGATCATGGAGCGCTCGCCGGAACTCGTGGTCGTCTTCGGCGACACCGACTCGACACTGGCCGGTGCATTGGCCGCCGCAAAATTGTGTGTGCCCCTTGCGCACGTGGAAGCAGGTTTGCGGTCGTTTAACCGGAGGATGCCCGAGGAGATCAATCGCGTCCTCACCGACCATGTATCGGAGCTCTTGTTCGCGCCGTCGAACCAGGCGGTTGCAAATCTGGCCCGCGAGGGCGTGGCTGGCGAGCGCGTCAGGATGGTCGGCGATGTGATGTATGACGCCGTCCTGGCTTTCACAGAAATATCGCAGCGAAAAGTCGATCCGCTGGGCCGGAACCGTCTTGAGCCCGGGGCATACGTGCTCGCGACGCTGCATCGACAGGAGAATACCGACGACCCCGCAAGACTGGGTCCCATCTTCGAGGGCCTGGCCCGCTCTTCGTGCGACGTGGTCATGCCGCTGCACCCGCGTACACGCAGGCGACTAGCTGAATTCGGAATCGAGCCTGGCGGTGCCGTGCGAATCATCGATCCCGTTGGGTATCTCGAGATGCTGCTGTTGGAGCGTCACGCGAGGCTGATCGCTACCGACAGCGGTGGTGTGCAGAAAGAGGCGTACTTTCACGGAGTTCCGTGCGTCACTCTGCGCGACGAGACAGAGTGGGTCGAGCTGGTCGAGCTGGGCGTCAACGCTCTGGTGGGAACCGACGCGAACGCGATTGCCGCAGCGCTGCAAGGCCACCAGTTCCGGACGACTTCCCGCAAGGTCTACGGCGACGGAACGGCCGCGAGGCGCGTCGCGTCCATCGTCTCGGAGTACTGAGCGATCCGCGAAATGTGCGCGACTTCCCCTAATCGATCATGCGAATAATCTATCTCCATCAGTACTTCGTGACGCTGCAGATGGCGGGCGGGTCGCGCTCGTATGAAATGGCCCGTCGACTCGTGGCGGCCGGACACGAGGTGCACATGATAACGAGCGATCGGGAGCCCGCGGACGCCAGGACCCCGTGGCGCACCACGGTCGAGTCGGGCATTCAGGTGCACTGGACTCCCGTGGCATACGACAACCGCATGGGCTTTGGCCAGCGGGTCCGTGCCTTCCTCAGATTTGCGTGGCGGGCTGCACGCAAGGCCACCGAGCTCGGGGGTGACATCGTCTTTGCTACCAGCACGCCGCTCACGATCGCACTCCCTGCCATCTACGCGGCGCGACGTCTCAAGATTCCGATGGTGTTCGAGGTGCGTGACCTGTGGCCGGAGGTGCCGATTGCGATCGGCGCCATCCGCAGCCCGCCGCTCATCTGGGCCGCAAGATGGCTCGAGCGCCTCGCCTACCGAAACGCCGCCCGAGTCGTCGCTCTGGCCCCGGGGATGCGCGACTCGGTCGTGGCGACGGGCTATCCGAGGGAGCGCGTGACCGTCATACCCAATGGGTGCGACCTCGATGTCTTCGCTGACTTGGGTGCAGGCCGCAAGTTGCGGGAGGAATCCTCCTGGCTTGGTAACCGCCCGCTGCTGGTCTACTCGGGGACCTTCGGTATCGCGAATGGCGTGGACTACCTTGCGCGTATGGCAGCCGCGATGCTTCGAATCGATCCAGAAGTGCGTGTCGTGGCTGTCGGTGGCGGCAAGGAGTTCGATCGCACGCGAGAGCTAGCGCTCGATCTCGGCGTGCTGGGTAAGAATCTGTTCCTGCCCGGCAAGCTGCCCAAACGTGAAGCGGCAGCGTGGACTCTGGCGGCCGACATGACGATTGCGCTGCTCACAGGTCCGGAAGTGGTGTGGCGCGATGCCGTGCAGAACAAGTTCTTCGACTCGCTGGCGGCCGGTAAGCCCGTGGCAAACAACTTCGCGGGCTGGCAGTCAAGGTTGGCGGTGGAAGCCGGTGCGGGGCTGATACTGAGTGCCACCGATGTCGAGGCAGCCGCTCACGATGTCGTGTCTGCTCTGCGCGACCGCCGCTGGTTGGAGGGGGCCGGCGGTGCAGCCCGGAAGCTTGCCGTCAGTCGCTTCAATCGCGATATCCTGGCCGCTGATCTGGCTCGCGTTCTCGTCGAGGCTCGCGGGAGTGCGATCTGACCCATGCGTCCGGGAGATGTGGCCAAGCGGGGACTGGATCTGTTCGTAGCCGTGCCGGCTCTGATCGTGCTTTCCCCGGTTGCGCTCCTCGTGGCCGTTGCAGTGTGGGTGCGACTGGGGCATCCGGTATTGTTCCGCCAGACGCGACCCGGGCAGCGCGGGGTGCCTTTCGTCATGCTCAAGTTTCGTACGATGCACGAGGCGGTCGACGAGGTGCAGCGGCCGCTGCCAGATGCCGCGCGGCTGGGTTCACTGGGCCGCTTTCTGCGCGCGACGAGTCTCGATGAGCTGCCGGAACTCTGGAACGTGATCAAGGGCGACATGAGCCTTGTAGGCCCGCGCCCTTTGCTCATCGAATACCTGCCGCTGTACACACCGAAGCACGCCCGGCGGCACGACGTTCGGCCGGGCATCACGGGTTGGGCTCAAGTCAACGGTCGCAACGAATTGTCGTGGGAGGCCCGGTTTGATCTCGACGTTTGGTACGTCGACAATCGCTCCTTTCGCCTCGACCTGCGCATACTGCTGCGAACGGTTGCGGATGTGGTTGCGCGCAGAGGAATCTCCTATCCCGGCGAATCGACCATGCCCAAATACACCGGTCCCTCAAAATGACTGAAACCGCTCGAGCAGCGCCGCGGTTGTTCGGCGTGTACGGGGCGAGTGGCTGCGGGCGCGCAATCATGCCCGTCGCCGAGATGATGCTGCGCCGGCAGGGTAACCACAGTAACTGCGAGCTCGTGTTCGTGGATGATGCGCCGCAAGCGCGGCTTGTGAACGGGCGTCGGGTGCTGACGTACGCCGAGTTCGTGAGCCAGCAGGCGCCGCCGCGCGCCGTCTGCATCGCGATTGCGAACTCGCAAACCAGGCAACGCTTGGCCGAACGCTGTTTAGCTGATCGCCTGGACAGCTTCTCAATCGTCGCTCCAAACGCGCTAGTAATGGATGATGTGCAGATCGGCGAGGGAGCGATAATTGCGCCGTTCGTAACACTGACCGCTAACATTCGCATCGGCAGGTACTTCCACGCGAACCTGTATTCGTATGTGGAGCACGACTGCGTGATTGGAGACTTCGTTACCTTTGGACCAGGAGTCCATTGCAACGGCAACGTCGTAATCGAAGATCACGCATATCTCGGTGCCGGTTGTGTGCTTCGGCAGGGCCGGCCGGACGCGCCACTTCTGATCGGACGACACGCTGTCGTTGGTATGGGTGCGGTCGTCACCAAGGACGTTGCTCCAGGAACGACGGTCGCGGGCAACCCTGCTCGGCTACTCGGTATGGACCAATAGGCTGTATGCCGGACACACCGATTTCGCCTTGGCCCAGTTTCACTGCGGAGGAGGTAGAGGCGGTCTCCTCGACGCTCCTGTCCAATCGGGTCAACTATTGGACGGGGCAGCAGTGCCGAAACTTTGAGCGCGAGTTCGCAGAATGGATCGGCACGCGGCACGCCGTTGCGCTCGCTAACGGAACCGTTGCGCTGGAGGCCGCGCTCCGGGCACTCCAAATCGGACCTGGGGACGAGGTCATCGTGACTCCCCGATCGTTCATCGCGTCGGCGTCGTGCGTCGTTTGTGTCGGCGCGCGCCCGGTGTTTGCCGATGTCGACGCCAATTCGCAGAACATCACGGCGGCGACGATCGAACCCGTTCTAACTGCCAGGACCCGTGCGATTCTCTGCGTGCATCTGGCGGGAATGCCTTGTGACATGGATCCAATTCTCGAGCTGGCGCAACGGCACAGCCTTAAAGTCGTGGAGGACTGCGCCCAGTCGCACGGTGCGAAATATCGCGGGCGCATGGTGGGTAGTCTCGGACACATTGCCGCGTGGTCATTCTGTCAGGACAAGATCATGACAACCGGCGGCGAGGGGGGCATGGTCACGACAAACAATCGCGAGCTTTGGTCCCGCGTGTGGAGCTATAAGGATCACGGCAAGTCCTGGGAGGCCATGAACGCGCCGCACACCGGTGAGGGGTTCCGCTGGGTTCACGAATCCTTTGGCACGAACTGGCGCATGCTCGAAGTGCAGGCCGCGATCGGAAGGATCCAGCTGCGGCACATGGCTGCATGGATTGCTCGCCGAGCAGCTAACGCAAACCGCATCGCCGAGGTTTGCCGCGAATTTGACGTGCTGCGAGTGCCAGACATACCGGCACACGTCCAGCATGCGTTCTACAGGTTCTACGCATTCGTGAACGCGGAGCGCCTCGCCGAAGGCTGGAGCCGCGACCGGATCGTGAGCGAAATCGTCGCTCGAGGGGTGCCCTGCTACTACGGGTCATGCTCAGAGATTTACCTGGAGAAGGCCTTTGAAGGCACTTCATTTCGGCCGCAGGCCAGGCTCGCGACCGCCCGTAAACTTGGCGAAACCAGTCTGGCCTTCCTCGTGCACCCGACGCTGACCGCGGATGAAATAGCACGTGCCTGTGCGGTGATTCGTGGTGTGCTCGCGGAAGCAAGTGCAGCGCAAGGATCCGGCTGATTCACGCCCGCATCGCTCGGGCTGTCAACGCCGTCGTTGGAACCGCGTTGGATCGAATACCGAACGACGCTTGTTGCACTCTGTACATATCGAACCAGACTGCGTTTCGAGTACACTAACAGCAAGACGAAACTGTGCATTCCGCGACAGCAGCCGAAGCACTCGGCAGCAACGTCTGTCGCCGGACGGAGACAGGATGCTTCGATGGTGAAGGGACAACGCACATGAGCGAGCCCTCGATGCCTGGTTTCCCAGGGTTCGCCGAGTCCCTTCTGACCCTCCCAAGACCTGCGAAGCGGCTGATCATGATCGCGGCGGACGCGGTGATGCTGCCGGTGTGCCTGTGGGCTGCGCTGGTCCTGAAATTCGACGAGTTGCGCATAGACCTTGTGCGCTACGGGAGCCTCCTTGGGGTGGCTGTCGGCGCGGCGCTCATTATTTTCAGCGCCTTGGGCTTGTACCGGGCCGTAATCCGGTTCATGGGACCGAAGGTGATGGGCACGGTCATCATCGGTGTGAGCCTTTCCGTGCTGGCGCTGGGCGCCTACGACCGATTGTTTGGTGAGTTGCGCCTGCCGCTCACGGCGTTGATCATCTATTGGGCTCTTGCCCTGCTGTACGTGGCCGGTAGTCGCTTCATCGTCCGATATGCGGTCTTCTATAGCCGCAATGACCGCAATGCGCGACGTGTGATCATTTACGGTGCTGGCGAGGCCGGGGCTAAGCTTTCATCCGTCTTACTCGGCGGCCCCGACTTTGAGCCTATCGCCTTCGTCGACGACAAGCGCGCCCTGCAGGGCAGCCGCATTAATGGGCTGAAGGTGTTTAGCCCTGATTCACTCCCCGAGCTGGTCCGCGACCACGTGGTGGAGCGAGTTCTGATGGCCATGCCCTCGACCTCGAGGCGGCATAAGCGCGAGATTCTCGAGAAACTCGAGCCCCTTGGAGTGCACGTCCAGTCGCTCCCGGATCTCTCGGACATCATCTCCGGCAAGTCGCGCATCGATGAGCTGCGCGAGCTCGACGTGGGGGATGTCCTCGGACGGGATCCCGTCCCGCCAGATGCAAAACTCTTCCAGGCGTCCATCCGCGGCAAGTCGGTCATGGTCACCGGTGCCGGGGGGTCGATCGGGGCGGAGCTGTGCCGGCAGATCGTGCGGCAAGGACCCCGACGCTTGGTGCTGTTCGAGATGTCCGAGATTGCGCTCTATCAGCTTGCGCGCGAGTTTCAGGGATCGGCGGAGCTGACACGCAGTGGCATCGAGATCATTCCCCTTCTGGGAAATGCGCATCATCGGCACCGCATGCGCGAGGTACTGAGCTCGTTCGGGGTACAGACCGTCTACCACGCCGCAGCTTACAAGCACGTACCGATCGTCGAGCACAACGTGGTCGAGGGGATTCACAACAATGTCGTGAGCACGTGGTACGCGGCGGAGGCGGCCCTCGAGACCGGCGTCGAAACCTTCGTGCTGATCTCAACCGACAAGGCCGTGAACCCCGCGAACGTGATGGGAGCCACCAAACGGCTCGCCGAGCTGGTCCTCCAGGGCCTGCAGTCGCGCTCGAAGGCCACGCGGTTGTGCATCGTGCGCTTCGGCAACGTCCTCGCGTCCTCGGGCTCCGTAGTGCCTCTGTTCCAGGAGCAGATCCGGCGTGGCGGACCCGTGACGGTGACCCACCCGGAGGTGATGCGCTACTTCATGACCATCCGGGAGGCCGCGCAGCTGGTCATCCAGGCCGGCGCCATGGCGCGGGGCGGCGATGTGTTCGTGCTCAACATGGGACAACCCGTGCGAATCGCCGATCTGGCGCGGCGCATGATCAATCTCATGGGCCTCACGGTGCGCGATGAGCACAACCCGGACGGGGACATCGAGATCAAGTACACGGGCCTTCGGGCCGCCGAGAAGCTGTTCGAGGAGCTCCTGATCGGCAGCAACGTCATGGGGACCGAGCACCCGATGATCATGCGGGCGATCGAGCACTCGATCCCCTGGGATCGCATGCAGACCCTGCTGAATGAACTCCTGAGCGCTCTGGGGAACTTCGATTGCCGCCGGGGGATCGCCCTGCTCGGAGAAGCCGTGGCCGAATATCGGATCATCCCCGAGATCCATGACTACGTCTGGAACCACCGAGCCGCACCCGCGGCGGCAGCCGACGGCAAGGTCACCGACTTTGTCTCCAAGCGTCGGCATTCGGAAATCGCGCCGCGTCCTTCCTGAAATCTCACTATCATTCCTCGGTCGAGTGACGAGCCGGCCCGAGGCTGCCGCACCGGCCGCGCGGCGTGCTATCCTATCGTCGCATTCATTATATTTTTCAATGGCTTACGTTAAATGAAGGTCACAATCTTTGGCTCCGGCTACGTGGGGTTGGTAACGGGCGCGTGTCTCGCCGAGGCGGGTAACCACGTCGTCTGCGTCGATATCGATGCGGACAAGGTCGCCCGGCTCAATGCGGGTGAGGTACCGATCCACGAGCCCGGGCTGGACGTGCTGATCAAGCGCAACATGGAGGCGGGGCGCCTCGAGTTCACGACGGATGCCGCGCGGGGGGTCGACCACGGTCTGTTCCAGATCATCGCCGTCGGCACTCCTCCGGAAGAGGACGGATCGGCGGACTTGAGCCACGTGACGGCGGTGGCGCGCACGATCGGTACGCATCTCAAGCGTTACTGCATCGTCATCACCAAGTCGACCGTTCCCGTCGGGACCGCCGATAAGGTCCACGCGACCGTCGATGCGACGCTCCGGAACCGGGGGGCATCGATCGAGTTCGACGTGGTCTCCAATCCCGAATTCCTTAAAGAGGGTGCCGCGATCCAGGATTTCATGAAGCCCGACCGCGTCGTGATCGGCACCGACAATCCCCGCACGATGGAGCTGATGCGCGCGCTCTACGAGCCTTTCACGCGCAACCACGACCGCTTCATCGTGATGGACGTGCGCTCCTCGGAGCTCACGAAATACGCGGCGAATGCGATGCTCGCCACCAAGATCAGCTTCATGAACGAGCTCGCGAACCTCGCCGAGCGCGTCGGCGCGGACATCGAGAAGGTACGCGTGGGAATCGGCTCGGACCCGCGCATCGGCTATGGGTTCATCTACCCGGGGACCGGGTACGGCGGGTCCTGCTTCCCCAAGGACGTGAAGGCGCTGGTGCGCTCGGCGCACGACGTCGGTCACGAGCCGACCATTCTGACGGCAGTCGAGGCCGTCAACGCCCGGCAGAAGGAAGTGCTGGTCCACAAGATGCGTCGACACTTCGGCGACGAGCTGCGCGGGCGCACCGTCGCCTTGTGGGGGCTTGCGTTCAAGCCGAACACCGATGACATGCGCGAGGCTCCCGCGCGCACGATCATCGAGCTCCTGCTCAAGGCCGGGGCGCGGGTGCGCGCGTACGATCCGGTCGCGAGTCAGGAGGCGCAGCGTCTCTACGGCTCGCGAGCGGATCTCATCCTCTGCCGCGACGCCTACGAGGCCGCCGAGGCGGCAGATGCGCTCGCCATCGTCACCGAGTGGCAGGAGTTTCGCAGCCCCGACTTCGATCGCCTGAAGGAACTGCTGAAGTCGCCCCTGATTTTCGACGGGCGTAATCTGTACGATCCGGCGCTCGTGAAGCGCTTCGGATTCACCTATTACGCGATCGGACGCGGCGAACGCGCCTAAAGCGCCGCAGACACGCAGTTTGGCGAATGAGGTTTGCGCACCCATGCTGACCCCCGTGATCCTCTCCGGCGGAGCGGGCACTCGCCTCTGGCCGCTCTCGCGCGAGCTCTACCCCAAGCAGCTGCTGGCGCTCCTGGGCGACCGGACGATGCTGCAGCAGACGGCGCTGCGCCTGGAGGGCCTCGAGACGGCACCCCCGGTCGTCGTCTGCAACGAAGCGCATCGCTTCCTCGTCGCCGAGCAATTGCGCCAGCTCGGCATTCAGCCGCGTGCAGTGGTGCTCGAGCCCTTCGGCCGCAATACCGCGCCGGCGATCGCGCTCGCGGCGCATGCGGCCCTCAAGGCCGATCCCAAGTCCGACCCCTTGCTCCTGATCCTCCCCGCCGACCATGTGATTCGCGACGTGGTGGCCTTCCACAAGGCGGTCCGCGTGGCCCTCGCGGCCGCGCAGCAGGGCCACCTCGTTACCTTCGGCGTGGTGCCCCGGACCCCCGAGACCGGCTATGGCTACATCCAGCGCGGTGCGCCCGAGGGCGAGGCCCATCGCATCGCCCGGTTCGTCGAGAAGCCCTCGCTCGCGACCGCCCAGCAGTTCCTGAAATCCGGAGAGTTCTTCTGGAACAGCGGCATGTTCCTGTTCCGCGCACGGCGCTATCTCGAGGAACTCGAGGCGCACGCACCGCAGATCGCGCGCGTGTGCCGGCTCGCCTTCGAGTCCGCCACGGCGGATCTCGACTTCACGCGCATCGATCCCAAGGCCTTCGAGGCCTGCCCGTCGGATTCGATCGACTATGCCGTCATGGAGAAGACCGCCGATGCCGTCGTCGTGCCGCTCGATGCCGGCTGGAGTGACGTGGGATCGTGGGCGGCGCTGCACGAGGCGAGCGAGGCCGACGGCGCGGGCAACGTCGCCCGCGGCGATGTGATCGCCGAGGATTCCAGCAACTGCTACCTGTACTCGGAGAGCCGGCTCGTCGCCGCCGTGGGACTCAAGGACCACGTCGTGGTGGAGACCAAGGACGCCGTGCTGGTGGCGCCGCGCTCTCGCGTGCAGGATGTCAAGAAGCTGGTCGGGCGCTTGAAGGAACAGGGCCGCTACGAGCACTCGCTTCACCGCGAGGTGTATCGCCCCTGGGGCAGCTACGACAGTATCGAGAACGGGACGCGCTTTCAGGTCAAGCGCCTGAAGGTGAACCCGGGTGCGACGCTCTCGCTGCAGATGCATCATCACCGGGCCGAGCACTGGATCGTGGTGTCGGGCACCGCACGCATCACGCGCGGGGAGGAGGAGTTCCTTCTAGAGGAGAACCAGTCGACCTACATCCCGATCGGCGTGAAGCACCGCATCCACAATCCCGGCAAGATCCCGCTGCACATCATCGAAGTGCAGTCCGGCTCCTATCTCGGCGAGGATGACATCGTGCGCTTCGAGGACCGCTACGGGCGCGAAGGCACGAGCAAATAGCAAGGAAATCGCACAGCATGGCCAAGCTCACCGCCTTCAAGGCGTACGACGTCCGGGGCCGCATCCCGGATGAGATCAACGAGTCTCTCGCCTATGACATCGGGCGCGCGTACTGCGCATTCGTGAAGCCGAAGAAGGTCGCCGTGGGCTATGACATCCGCCTCTCGAGCCCGGGTCTCGCGGCGGCGCTGAAGCGCGGCCTCAAGGAGTGCGGCGCGGACGTGCTGGACATCGGACTGTGGGGTACCGAAGGCTCTTATTTCGCCACGGCCGCGGAAGGGCTCGATGGCGGGATCATGGTGACGGCGAGCCACAACCCGCCCGACTACAACGGCATGAAGTTCGTCCGCGAGGGGTCGCGGCCGATCAGTGCGGACACGGGCCTGAAAGACATGCAGGCGCTCATCGAGTCCGGCCAGCTGCCCAAGCCCGCATCCAAAGCCGGCACCGAGCAGCGCCTCGACATCCGCGGCAAGTACATCGAGCACCTGCTGAGCTACGTCGATCGGGCCAAGCTCAAGAAGCTCAAAGTCGTCTCCAACCCCGGCAACGGCGGGGCGGGTCTCATTCTCGATCTGCTCGAACCCCATCTGCCGTTCGAGTTCGTGAAGCTCCAGCACCAGCCGGACGGACACTTCCCGAACGGTGTCCCGAACCCCATGCTCGAGGAGAACCGCGCGACGACGAGCGATGCGGTCAAGCGTGCGAAGGCCGACGTGGGGCTCGCCTGGGATGGCGACTACGATCGCTGCTTCTTCTTCGACGAGCAGGGGCAGTTCATCGAGGGCTACTACCTCGTGGGACTGCTCGCGGAAGTGTTCCTGAAGCGCGAGGCCGGTGCCCGCATCGTGCACGACCCGCGCCTCACCTGGAACACCATCGACATCGTGCGCCGCCACGGCGGCGTTGCCGTGCTGTGCAAGTCCGGTCACGCTTTCATCAAGCAGAAGATGCGGGAGGTCGATGCCGCCTACGGCGGTGAGATGAGCGCGCACCACTACTTCCGCCGCTTCTTCTACTGCGACAGCGGCATGATTCCGTGGCTCCTGGTGCTGCAGACGATCTGCGAGCGCGGCGAGCCGCTCTCGGCGCTCGTGGGCGAGCGCATGCGGGCCTTCCCGGCGAGCGGGGAGATCAACCTGCACCTGACGGGGGAGACCAAGGCCGTGCTCGAGCGGGTGCGCAAGCGCTACGAGAGCGGCGCCACCTCCATCGACTTGACCGATGGACTGTCGATCGAGTACCCCGAGTGGCGCTTCAACCTGAGGGGCTCGAACACCGAGCCCCTGGTGCGCCTCAACGTCGAGTCGCGCGGGAGTGATGCGCTGATGCGCGACAAGACGGCGGAGCTCCTCGCGTTCCTCAAATCTTAAGGAAACGCTTAAGGCTCTCCGCGGCCCGCTGCGCCGTGTGCCCGTCCCAGTACTCGATCGGCCGGCCCCGGGGCCAGCGGCCCTCGAGTGCCTCGCGCGCCGCGGCCGCCACGCC
>Ga0187780_10001739_pt1 | contig 16469 bp, 15 predicted proteins | sample 1015_Q2_SP10_20__FD_132429 | JGI IMG/M metagenome (GOLD analysis project Ga0187780, IMG submission 132429) | Tropical peat soil microbial communities from peatlands in Department of Meta, Colombia - 1015_Q2_SP10_20_MG | ecosystem: Environmental > Terrestrial > Soil > Wetlands > Peat | place... | reverse complement strand
GCGGGAGCTTTGGCGGGCGATGTCGAGGCCGAATGCTGGGCGAGGGAAATCGGCAGAACGCCGATACCTATCGCCAAGAACAAAGCGACCATTCGAATCGATACTCCGACCGGAACTGTGCGGTGCACCATGGTGTGCTGTGCCTCCCAACTGAAATGCGCAGTCTATCACGCGGAAGGAACCCCGGCGGTTGAAGAAGCCGGATTTGACGGCTCGGCGGCCACCAATGATACGATTACCCCGACTATGCGGATCATTGAGAAATCACAACTGATGTCCGCGCCCGAAATCGACCGCACACTGCAGCGGCTGGCGCACGAAATCGTCGAGAAGAGCGGCGGGACGAAGCATCTCGCGCTGATTGGAATCGTGCGGCGCGGCGTGCCGCTGGCGCAGCGCATCGCGCAGGCCATGCGTGGAATTGACGGCGTAGAAGTGCCCGTGGGAATTCTGGACATCACCCTGTACCGCGATGACCTTTCAAAGGTGGCGCCTCAGGCGGTGCTCCGCTCCTCCGACATTCCATTCGGCGTGGACAGCATGGAACTCGTGCTCATCGACGACGTGCTGTACACAGGTCGCACGATTCGCGCGGCAATGAACGGGCTGTTTGATTTAGGACGGCCTAAGCGTGTAGCGCTATGCGTGTTGATTGACCGCGGGCACCGTGAGATGCCCATCGAGGCGCAATACATTGGGCGGCACGTCCAAACCAGCGAGACGGAAATTATCGAAGTGCGCTTGCGGGAAGTGGACAAAGAAGAGCGCGTGATGCTGGTGGACCGCGTCGACTAATTTGGGATTCGAAGTTGGAACTGGCAAAATTATGAACTGAGTGAGGACATTGGCCTACCGCTTCCGCGATCTGCTGGCTCTGGAACCGCTCACGGCGGACGAACTCAATTTTCTTCTCGATCAGAGCAAACCTTTCCAGGAAATTCAAAGGCACCCACTGAAAAAGCTGGCGACGCTGCGCGGAAAAACCGTGGCCCTGGCGTTTTTCGAAACTTCCACGCGCACGCGCATCAGCTTCGGCACGGCAGCGTCGCGCCTCGGCGCGGACACGATGAACTTGCAAGCCGAGGCCTCGAGCATCAAGAAAGGTGAAACGTTGCTCGACACGGCGTTCAATTTGAATGCCATGAAACCCGATTGCCTGGTGATGCGGCACTCGGCTTCCGGAGCGGCGGATTACGTTTCGCGGCACCTGGATATTCCTGTCGTGAATGCGGGCGACGGGACGCACGAGCACCCTTCGCAGGGATTGCTGGACGCGCTGACGATTCGCGACCGTCTGGGAACGATCAAAAATCTGAACGTCACGATTCTCGGCGACATTCTGCACAGCCGAGTGGCGCGTTCGAACATTCATCTGCTGGGAAAATTCGGCTGTCGGTTCACGCTGTGCGGGCCGTCCATCTGGGTGCCACGCGAACTGGAAAAAATCGCTCCAGGCACGCCAACCCGGTGCGTGTACAAGATGGAAGAGGCGCTCGAGGACGCGCACGTCATTATTATGTTGCGCGTGCAAACCGAGCGGCTGAACGATCCGCCGCTTTCGGCGAACGATTACATTTTGCTTTATCAGCTCAATGCGGAGCGGCTGAAGCGCGCGAATCCTAACGCGATTGTGCTGCATCCCGGGCCAATGAATCGCGGCATCGAGATTACCCCGGACGTCGCGGACGGTCCGCGGTCGTGCGTCCTGGAGCAGGTGACGAATGGCGTCGCAGTGCGCATGGCTATTCTGTATTTGCTGATTGTCGGCGCAACGGAAAGCGGCACCCATCCGGCGCTCGAAGCTAAACCAAAGGAATCCGCCAGTGCTACTGATTAAGAACGGACGCGTGATGGATCCGGCGAGCAAGACGGATGCGGCGCTGGACGTGTTACTGGACGGCGAAAAAATAAAAGAAGTGGCGCCCGCAGGGAAAATCGGCGTAGCGGCGGACACAGAGGTCTTCAATGCCAGTGGAATGATTGTGGCGCCCGGATTCATCGATATTCACGCGCATTTGCGCGAGCCCGGGCAGGAATCCTCGGAGACGATTGAAACGGGGACGAAAGCGGCGGCGCGAGGTGGCTTCACGGCGGTGTGCTGCATGCCGAACACGAAGCCCGTAAATGACAACGCTTCAGTGACTCGATTCATTTTGGATCGCGCGAAAGTCACGGGAAGCGTACGGGTCTGGCCGATTGGTGCCGCGTCGGTTGGAAGCAAGGGCGAAGCGATTGCGGAAATCGCGGCGATGAAAGACGCCGGAATCGTCGCGGTGTCGGACGACGGGAAGCCGATTGCGACGGCGAAGTTGGCGCGGCAGATCATGGATTATTGCCGGTCGCTTGATTTGCCGGTCATTGAGCACGCCGAAGATGTTTCGCTGGCGGCGGGCGCGGTGATGCGCGAAGGTGTGACGTCGACGAAGCTCGGTTTGCGGGGAATGCCGGCTGCGGCGGAATCGGTTTGCGTGGCGCGCGACGTGCAACTGGCGGAACTGACCGGTGCGCGGCTGCACATCGCGCATTTATCAGCGAAGGCCTCGCTCGAACAGGTGCGCTGGGCGAAGTCGCGCGGCTTGCGCGTGACCTGCGAAGTAACCCCGCACCATTTCACGCTAATCGATGAAGATGTGACCTACGATTCGCGGTTCAAAATGAATCCGCCACTGGCGGCGCGAGAAGACCGGGAAGCGCTGCTCGCGGGCCTGGCGGACGGGACGGTGGACGCCATCGCCACCGATCATGCGCCACACGAGCCCGCCTTGAAAGACGTTGAGTTCGATCGCGCGCCATTCGGGATTTCGGGATTCGAAACGGCGCTGCCGCTGGCGCTCGAACAATTGGTGCAATCGGGACGGCTTTCTTTGATGCGGATGATCGAGCTGTTTACAAGTGGCCCTGCGCGCGTCTTGGGGATGGAGCGAAAACTCGCCGCGCGGCAGCCTGCCGATCTGACGATTTTTTCACTCAATCGCGAATGGACTTACGACGTGAACGACTCCCCCAGCAAATCACGGAACTCTCCGTTCGACGGACGCAAATTCAAAGGCGCGGCAGCAGCCACCATCGTCGCCGGACGCGTTGTCTACCGGGCCTCGTGAGCTCGAATGGGCTGACGCTTTCTTAACATTCTCAGAATGCAGAAGCCAGCCAGGCCCGCCGCCAGATGCTTGAGAGTGTGCCCACTGACAACTTGCCCGAGTGAGAAGATTTGGCGATCTGCGATTTCGCATACCTTAGCGAGTACATAAAAGAAGGACACGACTATCAGGTCTGAAGTTCGCGTGTAGCGCGGCGGCAATAACGAGGCGACGAGAATCGCGAGCACTGCGTAGACCTGCACCGCTGCGTAGAATCGAAGGTCGCCTGCGCCTCGTGTTTCTGTCCAACTCCAATACAAGACGCTTGCCAAGTCCATTCCGATGAGAATGGGAAGGAGCTGGAGACCGAGCTTCACACTCAGGCGTTCTCCTACCATCGCTGCAACGAGAGGCATGAATATGAGCGTCATCGGCAGGCGGTCCCAAACCAAGAGAACATTGTCGGGAGCAAGGTGATAATAGGCAGATCCGGCGGCGGTCAAGAGCAGGCCGAAGAAGAGCAGAAAATAGAACCATTTTTCTCGCCGCTCGATGAAATGGGACTGGCTGGAGTTCCCGCACAAGAAAACGAGGCCGACTACGCCGAACAGGGCGAACAAGAAGTTAGAAGCAACGTCGCCGAAGTTGGAGATGCCGAGCCAGCTCCGCCGGTCGGCGAACTCGTGATACCAGAGAGGCTGCGGCGTGCGCGGCGCGAGTACCGCCGCGAGAAGTACCAGTGCTCCGGCGGCTGCAAATAGCCAGATGCCGAGGCGCCTCGAAACATTCAGAAGCACAGTGTTCAGTGGGCGGCGGGTTCGGCGGCGGGATGCAAGCCGTGCTGCGGGACTTCGTGAACGCCGCGCGGAGGCGGCTCGATGCGCTGACGGTAAAAATGGTCGAGCGGAATGCGGCCCTTGCCGATGGGATAGCCCTTTTCAATGGCTTTGGTGACGTAAGCTTTTGCGAGCGTCGCGGCTTCGAAGAGCGAGCGGCCGACGGCAAGTTGCGCGGCAATGGCCGAAGCGAAGGTGCAGCCCGTCCCGTGCATGTGGTCGGACTTTACCTTGTCGCCGGTGAGCTGCACCAATTCATTGCCGTCGAAAAGGACATCGACAGCGCGCTCCATGTGCCCGCCTTTGAGAATCACGGCGCGCGCGCCCATCTCGACAAGCTTGCGGGCGGCAGTTTCCATGTCGGCGACTTCTTTGATGGTCAGACCGGTGAGAACTTCAGCCTCCGGAACGTTTGGCGTAATGACGCTGGCGCGCTTGAGAAGTTCCGTTGCGAGAAACTTAATGCCGCTGGCGTCGAGAAGCTCCGCGCCGGAGGAAGATTTCATCACCGGATCAAGAACAACATGAGCGAACTTGTGCGCGTCGAGAAATTCGGCGACGACGGCAGTATTGCCGCGGTTGCCGAGCATGCCGATTTTCACAGCGGCAATTTCGCAATCCTTCGCGAGCACATCCAATTGTTCCCGCAATTCGGCGCTGGGCGTGTTGTGCACGGTTTCCACGCCTTGCGTGTTCTGAACCGTGAGGGATGTGACAGCCGCAACGCCATAGCAGCCGTGCGCGGCGAAAGTTTTCAAATCGGCGGCGGTGCCGGCGCCGCAGGAAGGATCAAAACCGGCAATGGTCAGAAGAATTGGAGGCGTTGTGTGCGAGTGCCCGTTCGTACTCATCGAAATTTTTGTTCATCCGAAGAAAATAGCCGGTTGCGCCCAGTGGACGGACCGGCAATTGCGAATGTACGCGCGTTGTCGTGTTAAGTGCAAGAAGAAAGTTTTAAGAATCGAACTAGTCGATCTTGGCGAGAGGAGCCATAGCGAATCTCTGCCGCACCTTTGGGCGGTAAAGGTACGACAGTGCGAGAACGCTTAGAATGCAGATCGCAAGACCTGCCCCAAAAAACTCCTTGTCCTTCATGTGATCGAGAATTCCAACTACCACGAAAAGCGTTCCAAGAAGACACATAAAAATCATTGAGACAATGGTGAGCGAGCGCCCTCTTTTTCTGAGCCGTAGGAGATCGGCCCCTGCCACAGAGGAGATGGTCGCGAGGGTCAGAATGCCGATCAAAGTGATGCTGAGCCCAATGTACGCGGAGAGGTCCTGTGGGTACTCACGACGCTCTCGAAACATGGAAAGCAACCCGATTGCCAAGTAAATCGCCGCTATAACTAGGACTGCCGAGGCACAAAAAGCCACGCAGGCCAAAAGGGTGACCCCTGGCGGCCGTTCTCCATTCGCCACCGGTGGTGCTCCCAGTAAACCTCCGGCGGGATGTTGTTCGTTCATTGGGATCTTACGGGAACAGCCCGCGGACGAGAGTCGCTTCGGCGACGCGTCCGACGGCGAGAATCATGGCGCCAGCGCGCGGCGGAACGTGGTGCTTGCGCATGGTCTCGACCATTTCGTGGAAGGCGCGCACCATGATCTTCTGCAGCCGCGCATTGACTTCTTCCACGTCCCACATCAAGCCTTCCTGGTTCTGCACCCACTCGAAGTAACTGACGGTAACGCCGCCGGCGTTGGCAAGAATGTCCGGCAGGACGGTGATACCTCGGCGCGCAAGAATTTCGTCCGCATGCGGCGTGGTGGGACCGTTGGCGGCTTCGGCGACGATGCGCGCTTTCACCGCCTCAGCGTTATGCAACGTAATGACGTTTTCCAGCGCCGCGGGAATCAGAATGTCGCACTTCATGGTCAGCAGTTCGTCGTTGCTGATGCGAGAAGCGCCTGGCATTCCGACGACGGTGCCGGAGCGCTCCTTATAGCGAATCGCTTTGATGGGATCGATGCCGCGGGAATTTGTGACACCGCCACGCGTGTCGCTGAGTGCAATGATTTTGGCCTTCTTCTCCGCAAATAGACGAGCCGCCGTGGCCCCGGCATTGCCGAAACCCTGAATCGCGACAGTCGCTCCGCGAAGAGGAATCTTTTTAACTTTGCAGGCTTCTTCTACAACGTAAAGCAAGCCGCGCGCGGTAGCTTCGCCGCGTCCCTCAGAGCCGCCGATGGAGACGGGCTTGCCGGTGACCACGCCATGCGCAGCATGGCCGATGGTCATGGCGTACGTGTCCATGATCCAGGCCATGGTCTGCGCGTCGGTGTAGACGTCGGGAGCGGGAATATCCTGCGCAGGCCCGATGAGCGGCAGAATCTCGCTGGCATAGCGGCGCGTCATGCGCTCGAGTTCGCTCTTGGACATGCGCTTTGGGTCGCAGATGACGCCGCCCTTGGCGCCGCCGAATGGCACGTTGACCGTCGCGGTTTTCCAAGTCATCCACGCGGCCAGCGCTTTCACTTCGTCGAGCGTGACGTTGGGGTGGTAACGGATACCGCCTTTTCCCGGTCCGCGCGAAATGTTGTGCTGCACGCGGTAGCCGGTGAAGACTTTCACCTGGCCGTTGTCCATCTTCGTGGGCAAAGAAACTTCCAGTACGCGCTTGGGAGTGCGAAGAATTTGCCGCAGACCTGGGTCCAATTTCAGAAACTCCGCCGCCATATCGAACTGAATCTGCGCGATGCGGAACGGATTCAGATCCTCGCGGGGAGCGATGCGGGGCACCATCGGCGGAGCGGCAATCTGCTTTATCGGAGTTGTGGGCTTTGCGACCGTAGCCATCAGCGTTCGGTCCTTTCGTCTGCTCAATTTATCTAAGAATTTTGGGTGATGCACTTGGCCCAAGTTCAAAACCGCTCGAACCGAAATTCGTTTACGCGTTTGCCGCAAACTTCTTCGTGCCGCCGGTATACGCGTCGCGGCACGCGATCGAACAAAAGTGGAGGAGTTCCCCGCCTTCCCGCATCGGGATGGCGAGCGTCTCGTCCACGTGCATTCCGCAAACCGGGTCGCGCACCAAACGGCGCGAAGCGGTGGAGCTTTGCGAAGGAGCGGCGGCATCCTCATTTCGCGCTGGCGCGGAAGCGGCACTTTGCAACATCCAGCCGATGACGCGGCGAAGGAGCCAAACGCTCCAGGAAACTACCAGAAGCCAAAACAGAAATCGTACGACCCGAGCAAGAAATGTCATGGGAGTCTAAGATAGCCCTATTCAGTGGAACCCCCCAGTTCCACTGAGGCGAGTGTATGCAAGGGGAAAAGGGGTAGTCAAACGAAAAGGCGTGATTTCAATGGGTTGCGAGGCATTGGGCTTGGTCCGGGGGGAGGTCAAAAATAAGTCAATATCATCATAAGTCTTTTATTTACATGATCTTGCGGAGATAGAGCGGGGTCTAAGAACCCTATTGGCAAAGAAGAACAGAATCACCCCACAAGGGCTTAGAAAGTGTCCCTATCCTGCAACTGGAATTCGCTCGATGCCCATGTATGGGCGCAGCGCCTCAGGAATCAAAATGGAGCCGTCCGCCTGCTGATAATTCTCCACCACGGCGATCCAAGTGCGTCCCACAGCAAGCCCGGAACCGTTCAGCGTATGCACGAAGTCGTTTTTCCCGCCGCCTTTGGGCTTGAAACGGATTCCGGCGCGCCGCGCCTGGAACGCTTCGCAATTCGAGCACGATGAAATCTCGCGGAATTCGTTGCTGGAGGGCAGCCAGACTTCGAGGTCGTAGGTCTTGGACGAAGCAAAGCCCATATCGCCAGTGCAAAGCAACACGGTGCGGTGGTGCAGTCCCAATTTCTGCAAAATGGCTTCTGCGTTTCGCGTGAGCTTCTCATGCTCTTCGTAACTTTTTTCCGGATGGGTGAACTTGAAAAGCTCGACCTTTTGAAATTGGTGCTGGCGCAGGATGCCACGGGTGTCTTTTCCTGCGGCGCCCGCTTCAGAGCGGAAACAGGCAGTCCAGGCAGTGACGTTGATGGGCAGCTTATCTTCGGGGATGGTTTCGTCGCGATAGAGATTGTGCAATTCGACTTCGGCGGTAGGCGTGAGCCAGAAATCAGTGCCTTCGAGGTGAAAAAGATCCGCGGCAAATTTAGGCAATTGGCCCGCTCCGGTGAGCGAGGCGCTGTTCACGACGAAAGGTGGCAGGATTTCCGAGTAGCCGTGCTCCCGCGTGTGGACGTCCAGGAAAAAATTCGCCAGTGCGCGTTCGAGCCGCGCGCCCCATCCCTTGTACACCGCAAAGCGCGCGCCAGTGATCTTGGCAGCGGCTTCAAGATCGAGAATCCCCGCCCGTTCACCGACTTCCCAGTGCGGCTTTGGCTGAAAATCAAACTTCGGCGGAGCGCCCCAGCGGCGGACCTCTTTGTTGTCCGCAGCAGTGGTGCCAACAGGAACAGAAGCATGCGGCAAATTCGGTATGGTGAGCAGCACCTCGCGCTGCTTGGCATCGAGCGCCACAATGCGCTCATCCGATTCCTTGATCCGCTCGGAAACCTTCTTCATCTCCGCGATTAGCGCGTCGGCGTTTTGTTTCCGTTTTTTGAGGCGGGCAATTTCCTCGCTGGCTTTATTGCGCTCGGCCTTCAGCCGTTCCGTCGCGGTGATAAGTTCGCGGCGCTCCTTGTCGAGCGCGCGGTAGCCATCCAAATCGAGTGTGATTCCACGCTTCTTCGCCATTTCGGCGAACACATCGAGATGGTCGCGAAAATAGTTGAGGTCATGCATGACAACAGAAGGATACCGTAATCGGCTTAGTCCTTGTAGGGGCGCGCTTCAGCGCGTCCCTCAAGAAGGAGCGCCTCTAAGGGCGTCATCCCGAGCCCGGTCGCCTGCTTTCGGCGAACGGGGGCGAGGGATCTGCGTTTCCTAAGCTTCGGGAGAATAGCGGCGCCCAGGCTAAACACACCTTCGGAATGATATCTTGCGTTTGTTTGGGGTGGTCACGCCGGCCGTGGCACTTCGCTCATCAACGCGAGCAAGTTGCCTTCGGTATCGCGGAAAAAAGTCATCCACAGATCGTATTTGGGCATTTGCGCGATGATGTGCGGCTCGTCTTCGAATTTGGCGCCTGCGTCCTTGATACGCTTGTGCGCGGCGCGAATGTCTCCGACCTGAAAATAGATGATCGAGCTTGGATGATTGAACTCCGGCTTCTCCGCCTTGTCCAGCATGAGCCGGACTCCGCCGCAATCGAAAAACGACAGTTGCCCCGCCCGAAAGAGGTGCTGCAGCCCCAGCACATCGCGATAGAATGCCGTGGCACGGTCCACGTCGTGAGCATTGATGGCAATCTGCCCGATCCGGGCCAGCGCGCTGTTTTCTTGGGGGCTCATAGGGGTTTTCCTCCAAAGTAGATTTTGTTAGCATAGCTAACTATATTCCATGACGCATGTCAAGCAAAAAGGTGCGGCCCATCCGGCGCTTTTGGAGACCGCCGACAAGCTGCATTCCGCGGCCATCCACCTCCTTCGGCGGCTGCGCGTGCGCGACCGCGAAAGCGGCATTGGCCCCGCGCAGCTCTCGGCGCTGTCTGTGCTGGTGTTTGGCGGGCCGCGCTCGCTCGGTGAACTCGCCGACGCCGAGCAGGTGCGTCCACCAACGATGAGCCGCATCGTGTCGGGACTCGAACGAGCGGGACTCGTAAAGCGTCACGCGACCGAAGACGGGCGCCGCATGCGGCTCGTGGCCACCGCGAAAGGCACAAAAATCTTGTGGGAGGGCCGCCAGCACCGCGTCGAGTCGCTGGCCAAGACGCTGGAATCCCTCTCCACGCGGGAACAGCAACAACTGAGCGATTTAACGACGCTGCTTCAGCAAGTCCTTCGAAAGCTCTAGAGAATTTCCGCGATCAGCTCAATTTCGACGCAGGCTCCCAGCGGGATCTGCGCGACCCCGAAGGCGCTGCGGGCATGCGGACCCTTCTCTCCGAACACCTCGACCAAAAACTCCGAAGCTCCGTTGGCGACCAAATGCTGTTCCGTGAATGTCGGAGCGCTATTCACGAGAACGAGGAGTTTGACGATGCGGCTGATTTTGTTGAAGTCGCCCAAGGCTGCATGAAGAGTGGCCAGGAGCTCGATGGCGATCCCGCGCGCAGCTTCCTTCCCTTCGGCGGTGGAGAAATGCTCGCCCAATTTGCCGGCCAACGGCTTGCCGTCTTTCCTGGCGATGTGGCCGGACACGAAGAGAAGATTGCCAGTGCGCACCGTGGGAACGAAAGCAGCGGCGGGCGATGCGACCGCCGGGAGAGCAATGTTCAGCTCCTTCAGACGATCGTAGATGGACATGACAACTCCTCAGATAGATTTTGCGACGTCTTGCATTGGCACTGGCGAGACGGCATCAGTTCGTGCGCCGGCAGCAGCGCGATAGAAATCCACGGCCGTCGTATTGCCTCCGCAAAGCAGCACACCAACTCGCCCGCCCGCTTTCGGGACGTATTGCCGCGAGAGAAGCGCGGCGAATGCAGCGGCGCCGCCGGGTTCGGTCACCACTCGCAAGACTTTCCAAAGCGCTGCCTGCGCGTCTTGGATCGCCTCGTCCGAAACAAGCAGGACGCTTTGCACGTAAGTCTGGGCAATCGGGAACATCAACTCCCCAACTTGCTTCGGGGCCAGTGAGTCGGCCGCTATTCCGCCAGCCGGGCTGTCCACGGGACGACCTGCCTTGAGCGCATAGGTAAGTGTAGGGGCCTCTTCCGGCTCGACGCCGACCATCTTGACGCGATTCGCGTACCAGGCAGCGACGCCGCCAATTAAACCTCCTCCGCCGACGGCAACGAGCAACGTATCGAGTTGCGGAAACTGTTGTTCAAATTCCAGGCCAACCGTACCTTGCCCGTGCAGCGTCTCAGCTTGATCGTAAGCATGGATCCGCAGAGCGCCCGATTCAGCAGCCCAGGCCTCGCTTGCCGTCAAGGCGTCTGCGTAACGCTCCCCCGTGACCACCAGTTCCGCTCCATAGCCGCGGATGCGTTCCATTTTCTCCGGGGAACACACGACGGGAACGAAGATTCGCGCGGGCTTGGCCAACTTCCCCGCCGCATACGCAACAGCAGCGCCATGATTTCCGCCGGAGGCGGCGACAACTCCGGCTGCGGGAACGGAGCGCGTCAGCAAATTCGTAAATGCGCCTCGCGCCTTAAATGAGCCGGAGTGCTGCAGGAGTTCCAGCTTGAAAACGAGATTGCCGGCGGGCAGCCCGAAATCCGCCGCGGTCACTTCCACGACTGGCGTTCGGCGAATGTAGCCGCGAATCTTCTGATAAGCCGCGGTGATATCCTCCTGGGTGATCTTGTTCATGGTCATGGCGGCCAAGTTTCGCTGACAGAGACTGGTGAAACGCTGTGTCTATTCCGGATTCAGATGAAAAGTGCTTTTCTCCGCGTTTGACAAGTGCTATTGTACTTAGGGAGTTGGCTAATTGTCTATATGAAAGTCGAACGGGTCCTGCGCGCCCTAGCGAACGACCGCAGGCTGCAAATCTTGGAATGGCTGAAGCAGCCACGCACGCACTTCCGGCCCCAGGTCGACGGCGATTTGGTCAAAGACGGCGTTTGCGGGGTGCTGATTGCCGAAAAACTGCGGGTCAGCCAGCCCACCGCCAGCGAGCACCTCAAGATTCTTCTTCTCTCCGGCCTCGTGAAAGCCAAGCGCATCAAGCAGTGGACGTTTTACAAGCGCGATGAAGCCCGCATCAAGGAATTGAAGCGAATCATCCTCAACCACATTTAGCCAAAGTACTTCCGTACCGCAGCAAAGTACATTCGTTGCCTGCCGAAGTACTGGGAAAATGTGCCTCGCGGCCTATGGACGGGGGACCTCCTGCAAACGAAACTCACGCAGTAGTCGGGAGTGCTTTGGACCTTCTGGAGCAAGGCAGAGCTACTGGCGCTGCATCTCCTGTGTGCGGAATCGCTGCTCGCGAGCGCAGCGGAACGGACGGAAAGGCCCGATTCATTCTGGATTACAGTACCCTCCATCCCCCACGCCCGAGCGGCCGGTCCCCCCACCGGCCGCTCACTTTTTCAGCCCATAGTTTGCCGTTGGCCGTGAAACCCGGTAAAAGAGAGGACGTCAAGGACATGCGCCGGCCGCATTATGGTTTTTTTCTGATAACGGAACGCTGAAAACTGAGGACTGAAAATGAAAGAGGGGGCCGGTGCAAGCCCCCTCTTTCTCAATTGACGCCCCAAACCGGTAACCGAGTCGAGGATCGGTTCCGGCCACCCCGGGAAGCCAATCTTGTAAGTTGCTGGAGGAAAAGCAATTGGGGTGCCAGGAATGCGAAAACCAGGGAACAAACCGAAGCTCACTGAAAGAAAAGCGCTTACGCGAAAATGTGACCCATGAACGTCTTTTGCGCCTACGTGCAGCCTACAAAATCTCACAGAACCCTCGCGTGCACTCTCCATTCTTTGGGAGCCAACTGAGGAACCCGAAGACTTTGCAACATTGGAATATCGTTATTGCAATTGCCAAGCGGTTTGGGCCTTCTCTTTCATGCAAAGAACCCCCACACCTCTCAAATGGAGTTCCCGCGGTAGGCCGTTCCAGACTTTATGCTCCTGCAAGCGACCCGACCGACGAGTGCGCCCGGCGATAGCGCCTCCAAAGCAGCCAGGCCGGCGCTCCCAGAATAGCAAGCCATAGAACAATCGACGGCCCGGATTCCACAACGAAAAGCACGATGCCGAGCAGCGTCTCGAAGGCGTTGCGGAAGCCGTTGACGCCCGCGTTGTGCAGTTGCGTCCACACGGACGGCGTTGGCGGGCTGAGTTGTGCTTTGTACTCTTCAGAGAGCTTTAGGTCGATGGTGGCAAACTCGACGCGGTGCTCCAGGGCTTTTTGTTCCGCCTCCATCTGCTCAATCTCTCCGCGCACCCGGGCCGACTCCTTTTCCACTTCGAGAATGTCCGTCACCTTTCCAGTTCGCTGCTGAACCACGTCATTGAGGCGGGTCTCCGTCGTTTGCGCATTCTTTAGCCGTGCAGCAAGGTCCACATACTGTTTCGTTACTTCTTCCCCTGTTTGGAGTTCTCGGGTTACGCGCCCGAGTTTCTTAAGTTCACTAATGCAGGCGTCTAGTCGATCAGCGGGAACGCGCAATGACGCAGTCAATGTGTGCATTGACTTCGTTTCGGCACTTGCAGAAAGCTCCGCAACATAGCCTTTGTGTTGTGTCAGAAGCCGGTCCATTCCCGTCCGTGCTTCGTCTAGTTTTTCGACTGCGATTGTTAACTCTGCTCTTCGCGCAATCAACGGACCGGCCTCGGCTGTTGTGACGGCATTGGATTCAGCCTCACTCCTGACCGCACCAGCTCCGTCACGCGCCGAGCCAGACCTGTCAAGTTCTTCTCCGTTTGGACCTAGAAATCGAATCACACCCGTTTGGTCAGTCGAAAAGTGACGATAGCCAGACTTGCCAGGGTCCTCAGGCTCAGCCTGAATTGCATAGGCTCCTGCCCGAGACGCCCCGAATCCAGCATAGGAGTGGTAGATGAACAAATAGCCTGACTTATGTCCTTCCGCGAGCACTTCATCGATGAGATCAGCGGCCTCCGCGGAAGGTTTTCCATCTCTCGAAGGTCCAAAGTTCCTCAAGGAACGAGGAAAATGTCCGTAGGTAGTGAGATAAGCGACCGCTGCAGTATTGAGCGTCCGCAGTGCACCAACAGCACTGGCTTCGTTTGCGGCCATCCGAGAGCGCAGCAGGTTTGGCACAGAAATCGCCAACACAAGCAAGAACCCGAAACCCGCAGCAGCGAATGTCAGTACGCGGCGCTTCCAGGTCCAGCGAGGACGCTCCGACAATCTTCGCCCACTAATCCATGCGGACTGCCTTTGCGCACCAGTGATCGCCGCAAAGACGCGCTTATCGAGTGTAGACGGGGCGCTCCTCACTTTCCACTCTGCCAATAACTGACGTGTACTGCGCAACATGCCTTCAATCACACGGCATTCCCGGCAGTCTTCAATGTGGCCTGCAACAAACTTTGCGCGATCCGCGGAAAGCTCGCCGTCAAGATGAGCCATCAACTCCTCAGAAACAGGATGTGTTGCGGCAGTCATGGCTGGCCTCCTTTCTGGACATTAGGCTGTGCGGTTATTTGAGGGGTTTTCTCCTGAGCAGTTCTGCGTGACGGTTCGAGCAACTCGCGCAAGGCGCCGCGAGCGGACGGTATTAACCGGAAGCTCGAGCAAATCCGCAATTTCCGCGTAGCTCAATTGTTCGAATTCTCGCAGCATGACAATTTCACGATCGACGGGATCGAGCTTTTCTACGGCACGGCGCACCCACAACCCAGCCTCTGTGGCATCTTGCTTCGCGGGATCGTTTGCGGAGTTCCGATGCCCAAGAAACGTAGCGCGAAAGGCCGCCTTGCGCCGATGTGCCCGCAGAATTTTGAACCCGACCGCATAAAGGTAAGTCCGAAAGAGCGCGCGAGGTTGATACCGCGAGCCTGCCCGCAGCACTGCCAGAAACGTCTCCTGTGCCAGCTCCTCCGCATGCAGTGAATCGGCAACGCGCCGGCAAAAGAATCCGTACACTGGCTGCTTATATCGCTGAAAGAGTTCGGTGAACGCTTCCGCCGAGCCTTGGCAAAACGCCAGCATCAGCCGCTCGTCGCTCAGCCCAGATGCCGCCGAGTCTGATGTGCCAGCCAAATTCCTGTGGGTTGAGGGCGCTTCGTTCGTCATGGTTCGCGGCGGACCCTCCGAGTTTAGAACGAGCGCCGGCACTGCGTCCTGCATCGTAAGCCGCCTGTGTCCTTCAGTAATGGTAATGTCGCGAACAACGAAAAAGTTCCCTGCTAAGGAAAAAAAGGCCGCGCGCTGGACGCCCGTCCCCCGCACAGTTAAAGTCCGGCACAAAAGAAACAGGGCCGCGAATGCAAGTTCGACCCGCATTCGCGGCCCTTATGAGGGTCAGAAGAAGTTAAGCGCCAGTTGGCGTTGGCAGCGCATTTGCGTTCCGAAACCGCCGCCACAACATCCGCGCTGGGAAGTACAGAAACGCCGCCCAGAGCAATAGCGATGGTCCGTAATTCACGCAGAATAGCAGGATGGCCGAGAGAGCGTGAAAGGCGTCGGAAAACCCCGCGATGGCCGCGCTGCGAAGTTCCGCCCCAAACGTCACCGCTGGCGCGACCTTTTCTTCGCGCATCGCGAAATAAATATTGGAGAAAACGGCGCGGTCATCGTACGCGCGCCGCTCCGCTTCCAGCCGCCCGATTTCCCCGCGAAGCATGGAGAGCTGTTGCTCGATGGGCGCAAGAGCGGCGCCCGTATCGGAGGAATCTTTCAGCCATTGCTGGAGCCGCCGTTCGTTGTTTTGCGCGTTTTGCAAACGGGCCTCGAGGTCGCCGTGCTGGTGCGCAATTTCGTCGGCAGCTTCTTCGTCGCGTTCCACGTCGCCGAGGCCCTTCAGCTCCGCAAGCGCACTGCGATACTCAGTCGCGGGCACACGCAGCGTCGCCGAAAGAGTGCTTCCCGCTGGCTGGCCCACCATCCGCAGCTTTGCCGTATAGCCGCGGTGCCGCTCCAGCACGTCTTCCATCGAAGATCGCGCGCGCGCAAATTCTTTGGTTACTACGGAGAGCTCCGCCGAATACGTTATGCGCGGGCCGCCTGCCACGCCAGCCACTTCGCCGGCGTGCAATTCATAAGCCATCGAGGGCATCGGGATGGCCGCAGGCTCCTTAAGCATATTCGACTTTACGTCCACCGAAACCGGCGAAGACGTTGCCGTGCCCGCATTGGAAGCCCCAGTCGGGCCAGTTTGAGGGCTCTTATTACCCGTACTCGCCGCGTGAAATGTCAGCAGGACCAGTCCCAGCAAAGACGCTGCTGCAAGCAGGATTTGGCGCTGTGCCGGGGAAAGCGAGCGAAAACCGGGAATCTGCGATAGCCAGGAAGGTTTCATTGGTATGCCTCCAGTTCGTTCAGTGTTTAGAACGGGAAGGCTGTTCTTTCTTGCAAGTCCGAAGTAGTACGAAAGTAATGCTGGTTCGACGGGCAACTACGTGTTTGACGTAACGGGCAATGGGAGCTGGACTCCCCAAAACTTCCTAAACGCCAATGGAGGAACGCAGAGCCTTGGCCAGTGATTGACTGAAGCGCTGCACGTCCGCTTCGTGCTCGGCTTCGACCATGACGCGAGCGAGTTGCTCGGTGCCGGAGTACCGCAGGACAACGCGACCGTTATCCCCCAGGGCGGATTGCGCTTCGGCAAGCGCGCGGGAAACTTCCGGCAGCGAATCGAGCGGCGGCTTCGAACGCACCTTCACATTCAGGATGAGCTGAGGGTAGTCCTTCAAGCCCTCGATGAGCGATTCGATCTTTCCGTGCATCGAAACCAACGAGGCGATCTTCACTGCGGTAACCAAGCCGTCGCCCGCCGAGCTGTCCTCCAGAAAAATAATGTGGCCCGACTGCTCGCCTCCCAGGACGTTGCCGCTGCGCAGCATCTCTTCGAGAACATAGCGGTCGCCAACAGCAGCGCGCGCCAGGGAAATGTTCTCGCGAGCCAGG
>Ga0187780_10001738_pt1 | contig 16471 bp, 14 predicted proteins | sample 1015_Q2_SP10_20__FD_132429 | JGI IMG/M metagenome (GOLD analysis project Ga0187780, IMG submission 132429) | Tropical peat soil microbial communities from peatlands in Department of Meta, Colombia - 1015_Q2_SP10_20_MG | ecosystem: Environmental > Terrestrial > Soil > Wetlands > Peat | place... | reverse complement strand
TTCGCCGCCTATCTCGGCGCCGTGGTCCGCCCGCCGCCGCACGGGATCGCCGGCGCCATTATCGGCCTGATCGCGATCTTCCTGCCCGGCATACTGATCCTGGTCGGGACCTTGCCGTTCTGGGACGCGTTCCGCAGGCGCACGGCAGCCCAGGCCGCGATGCGCGGCGTCAATGCCGCGGTCGTCGGCCTGCTGGGCGCGGCCCTCTATAATCCGGTCTGGACCAGCACGGTAAAGGAGCCGGCGGACCTCGCCGTCGCGCTCGTCGGCTTTACGCTCTTGACCGCCTGGCGCGCGCCGCCCCTTGTCGTGGTCTGCGTCAGCGCCCTGGCCGGAATGGCGCTCGCCCAAATGCGGCCGTGACCGCCTGTCGGCATGGGGCGCGGGCGTCGCCCGTACAATGAATATCGCTTTGTAGCCCGGATTGCGTTTGCGCAATCCGGGAACAGCGCCGAGGCTTGAACGGGACTCCCGGGTTTCGCTGCGCTCAACACCGGGCTACGCTTGCTATGACGGCCCCCGCCGCGCTGGGCGTTAGGGTCGTCTGTACATAAATATAGCGGCAGAACGGTCGCAGGGCTCCAAGCCCTTGCGCTCGGCCGCTGGTATGCTATCGCCGAGCAGTCGTCGATCGGCAGACGGCAGACCCCCTCCAGCCAGGAGCCAAGGCATGTCGGTTACTCAAGGCGCGGCAATGACGGCCGAAGGCTTTTTCTCCGCCGCGCTCGCCGACAGCGACCCGGAGATCGCCGACGCGATCGCGCGCGAACTCGGCCGCCAGCGCGACGAGATCGAGCTGATCGCCTCGGAGAACATCGTCAGCCGCGCCGTCCTCGAGGCGCAGGGCTCGGTGCTCACCAACAAATATGCCGAGGGCTCGCCCGGCAACCGCTATTACGGTGGCTGCCAGTTCGTCGACATCGTCGAGCGGCTGGCGATCGAGCGGGTCACGCGACTGTTCGGCTGCGCGTTTGCCAATGTGCAGCCGCATTCCGGCGCCTCGGCCAATGCCGAGGTATTCATGGCCTTGATGCAGCCCGGCGACACCTTCATGGGGCTCAATCTCGCCGCCGGCGGTCACCTCACCCATGGCTCGCCGGTGAACCTCTCCGGCCGTTGGTTCAAGGTCGTGCCCTATGGCGTGCGGCGCGATGATGATCTGATCGACATGGAGGAGGTCGCCAAGCTGGCGCGGCAGCATCGGCCCAAGGTGATCATCGCCGGCGGCTCCGCCTATCCGCGCGTCATCGATTTCCGCCGCTTTCGCGCCATCGCCGACGAAGTCGGGGCCTACCTCATGGTCGACATGGCGCATTTTGCCGGCCTGGTGGCCGGCGGCGTGCACCCCTCCCCATTTCCGCACGCGCATGTGGTGACGACGACGACGCACAAGACGCTGCGCGGACCGCGCGGCGGGACGATCCTGACCAATGACGAGGAGCTGGCGAAGAAGCTCAATTCCGCGGTGTTTCCCGGCATGCAGGGCGGCCCGCTCATGCACGTCATCGCGGCGAAGGCGGTGGCATTCGGCGAGGCGCTGCATCCCTCCTTCAGGCTTTACGCGAAGAACGTGATCGAGAACGCCAAGGCGCTTGCGGAAATCTTGAAATCGCGCGGCCTCGCAATCGTCTCCGGCGGCACCGACACCCACCTGATGCTGGTCGATCTGCGCCGCAAGCATCTGACCGGCAAGGTGGCGGAGGCGGCGCTCGGGCGCGCCCACATCACCTGCAACAAGAACGGCATTCCGTTCGATCCGGAAAAGCCGACCGTCACGTCCGGCATCCGGCTCGGCACGCCGGCCGGCACCACGCGCGGCTTCGGCATCGCCGAATTCCGCCAGGTCGGCGACATGATCGCCGAGGTGCTCGACGCGCTGTCGCAAAAGGGCGCCGAGGCCGACCCGCAAGCCGAAGCGAGCGTGCGTGAGAAGGTCAAGCGCCTGGTCAGCCGGTTCCCGATCTACGAGGGGTAGGGGCGAATGCGCTGTCCGAGCTGTGCAAGCCTCGACACCCAGGTGAAGGATTCGCGGCCGACCGAGGACTCTTCAGTCATCCGCCGCCGCCGCGTCTGCCTGTCCTGCAATTTCCGCTTCACCACCTTCGAGCGGGTGCAGTTGCGCGAACTGATCGTGATCAAGCGCAACGGCCGGCGCGTGCCGTTCGATCGCGACAAGCTTTTGCGCTCGGTGCAGATCGCGCTGCGCAAGCGTCCGGTCGAACCGGAACGCATCGATCAGATGGTGTCGAAGATCGTGCGCGAGCTGGAAAGCCAGGGCGAAAGCGAGATCTCGTCGGAAACGATCGGCGAAACGGTTATGGCTTACCTGCGCGACCTCGACGATGTCGCCTATGTGCGTTTCGCCTCGGTCTATCGCAATTTCCGCGAAGCCAAGGATTTTGAGGCGGCGCTCGCCGAACTGTCGGGAGAAGAGGCCGCCGAGTGAGCGCGCAAGTCCGCGCGGATGCGCGCGTTGAAGCGGGCGCCGCCGACGGAAGCGATGATCGCCGCTTCATGGCGCTCGCGCTTGCGCTCGGACGGCGCGGACTAGGCCGCACTTGGCCGAATCCCGCGGTCGGCGCGGTGATCGTCAAGGACGGCATCATTGCCGGCCGCGGCTGGACGCAAGCCGGCGGGCGGCCGCACGCCGAGATCGAGGCGATACGCCGCACGGGGCAGCTCGCGCGCGGCGCCACGCTTTACGTCACGCTCGAGCCCTGCTCGCATCACGGCAAATCGCCGCCCTGCGCCGATGCGGTGATCGCCGCCGGTCTCTCGCGCGTCGTTTCCGCGCTCGAGGATCCAAATCCGGAGGTTGCCGGAAGAGGCCATGCGCGGCTGCGCGCCGCCGGGATCGTCGTTGATGTCGGTATCGGCGCGGGGCAAGCGCGGCGCGATCACGCCGGCCATATCCGGCGCATGCGCGAAGGCCGGCCGCAGGTCATGCTCAAGCTCGCGATCTCGGCCGACGGCAAGGCCGGCGCGGTCGGGCGACGGCCGCTCGCCATCACCGGCGAGGCCGTGCGCGAGCGCGTCCATCTCCTGCGCGCCCAAAGCGACGCGGTCATGGTCGGGATCGGGACCGTGCTCGCCGACGATCCGCTGCTGACCTGCCGCCTGCCGGGCATGGCCGGCTCTTCGCCGGTGCGCGTCGTGCTCGACAGCGCGCTTCGCCTGCCGCTTGCTTCGTGCCTCGTGCGCAGCGCGCGGGAAACGCCGGTCTGGGTGGTCGCCGCGTCAGCGGCGTCGCCGGCCGCGGCGGCGGCGTTGCAGGCGCAAGGCGTCGAAATCTTGAGGGCCGCAGAGCGCGGCGACCGGCTCGATCTCACCGACGTGCTCAAGTCGCTCGCCGCGCGCGGCATCACCAGGCTCATGGTCGAGGGTGGCCCGATCCTCGCCGCCGCGTTTGTCGCCGCCGATCTCGTCGATGAGGCGAACCTCTTTCAATCCTCGACGCCCGTCGGCGCCAAGGCTATCGACGCGCTCGAGGGTTTGCCGCTCACCGCGCTGACGCAATCGCCGCGGCTCGACTGCATCGGGAGCGAGCCGGTCGGAGACGACACGTTGGCCGTCTACGAGCGAAAATAAAGCCATGTTCACCGGCATCATCAGCGACTTAGGCGAAGTCCTTCAAGTGGCGAAGAGGGCCGAGGGATTGCGCCGCCTGACCGTCAAATGCGCATACGATCCGGATGAGATTGCCATCGGCGCGTCGATCGCCTGTTCCGGCGTCTGCCTGACCGTCGTCGCGCGCGGGCGAACGCGGCAGCGGCGTTTCTTCGCCGTCGACGCGGCCGCTGAGACGCTGCGCGTCACCACTGCCGGAACCTGGAAGCCCGGGACCATGCTCAATCTCGAACGCGCGCTGCGCGCGGGCGACGAGCTCGGTGGCCACATCGTCAGCGGCCATGTCGACGGGCTGGCCGAACTCGTCGCGCGTGAAGATTTGCCGGACATGGCGCGTCTCGCCTTGCGCGCGCCGAAGGAATTGGCACGCTTCATCGCCTCAAAGGGCTCGGTTGCGCTTGACGGCGTGTCGCTTACCGTCAACGAGGTCGATGGCGACGAGTTTTCGGTGCTGATCATTCCGCACACGCTGAAGGTGACGACGTTCGGGGCGCTGCGCGTCGGCGCCCGCCTCAACCTTGAAGTCGACCTCATGGCGCGCTACGTCGCTCGGCTGTTGCAGGCTGCGCCGTCGGGCGCGTCACGCTGAGCAGCATCGGGGGCATCACGTGTTCAGGGCGTGTACTCGCGCGAACCGATAAGCCCTCGTGGAGCGGTTGCAGCTCGTGCTTCGACCTGGAATTGCGCGGGGACGACGCTTGGTGGCGCGAAGGTCTGATGGTATGGTGTTTCAAGCCAGTCGCGGCATCTAAAGCAGCGGGGAGACATGCAGGCCTCTCCCATTTTCATCGCGGCGATTGCACTATCGGTGGTGGTGGCGCCGGCCCCCGCCCAAGCGGAGCAGCCGAAGCGCCTGCCTCAAATAGGCGTTTTCGTTCCGCCGCCACCAGCCGGTTACGATCCGGCGAACAATCCATTTTCGCAAGCCATGCAGGAAGGATTGAAGGCCCTTGGTTATGTCGAGGGACAGAGCATTCATGTCGAGCTTCGCGTCGCCGCAAAACCGGAAGAAGCTGCCGCCATGGCTCGCGACCTGGTCGAACGCAAGGTCGATGTCATCGTCACGGTCGGGCCGCAGCTGACGGAAGCCGCCAAGCACGCGACCGACAGCATCCCGATCGTCATTTTGGATTGCGACCGAGCCGACAGGGTTGTCGCCACTCTGGCCAAGCCCGGCGGCAACGTAACCGGAATGGCTTGCATCTCGTCCGACCTTGCAGCCAAGCGACTGCAATTGCTGCAGGAGATCGTACCGCGATTGTCGCGGGTGGCGGTGCTGTTCAACGGCGGGGTGCAGGCCAAATTGGATGAATTGCAGGATATAATCGCTGCGGCAAAGACATTGGAAATTGAAGTGCAGCCCGCAGACGTGCGGGATGCCTCGGGGTTTGCGGGCGCGTTTGCCACGATAAAGGGCCGCAACGCCCAGGCGCTCATTGCCTTGGCCGAGCCTCTGACATTCCAGAACCTCAAGGAGATCGCCGCGTTCGCTGCGGAACAGCGTCTGCCGTCGACCTACGGCTTCAGAGAGTTCTGCGATGCCGGCGGATTGCTGTGCTATGGCTCGAATCTCAAGGTTCAATTTGGCCGCTTTGGTTATTTCATCGACAAGATATTGAAGGGCGCCAAGCCTGGAGAGATTCCGGTTGAGGAGCCGACCGAGCTGGAGCTGATTGTCAATGCTCGGGTGGCGAAATCGCTCAACATCACCCTCCCGACGTCGATCCTGATCAGTGCGCACGAGTTGATCGAATAGCCGATTGAACGATTCCAACCCGCGCGTCTCCGCGGGCGGCAGCGGCCGGCTTCGCGGCGCTTGTTCGCGCTCGCCGCGCTTGCTACGACCGCGCCCGAAGTGGAGTGCAGCAATGGCCGGGCCGCGGCAGGGCAAGCGCGAAAAAGGTGACGGCAAGGGCGCGCGCATCCTGCTCGTCGAAGCGCGGTTCTACGATGATATCGCCGACGCGCTCCTCGCCGGGGCGCTGAAGGCGCTTGCCGAGGCGCAGGCCGAGGTCGAGCGCGTCAGCGTGCCGGGCTCGCTGGAAATCCCCGCCGCCATCGCCATCGCGCTCGATGCCGCGCAGAAGCGGCGGCGACCCTATGACGGCGTGGTTGCGCTCGGCTGCGTCATCCGCGGCGATACCATCCATTTCGAGATCGTCTCGCATCAATCCGCGCGCGGCTTGATGGACCTCTCGATCGCCCGCAGCCTGCCGATCGGCAATGGCATCATCACCGTCGACACCAAGGCGCAGGCGCTGGCGCGCGCCCGGATCGAAGAGCAGGACAAAGGCGGCGATGCCGCGCGCGCCGCGCTGGCGCTCATCGGCCTCAAGCGCCGGCTCGGCGGGCGGCAGAAATGACTCGCGCCGCCGAAAAATCAGGCGAGCCGCGCAAGGCCAACAAGCGCGGCGTGGCCCGGCTCGCCGCCGTGCAGGCGCTCTATCAGATGGATCTCGCCGGCACCGGCCTCAACGAGATTTTCGCCGAGTTCGAGAGTCACTGGCTCGGCGGCGAGGTCGAGGGCGCGCAATACCGGCCGGCGGAAGCGGCCTTTTTTCGCGACATCGTCGGCGGCGTCGTGCGCGAGCAAAGCCTAATCGATCCGCAGATCGACGCGGCGCTGGCGCGGGACTGGCCGCTCAAGCGCATCGAGGCATTGCTGCGGGCGGTGCTGCGCGCCGGCGCCTACGAGCTCGCCTGCCGGCGCGACGTGCCAGCGCGCGTGGTGATGTCGGAGTATGTCGACGTCGCCGGCTCCTTCGTCGAGGCGGAGGAGACCGGCATGGTCAACGCCGTGCTTGACCAATTGGCGCGCCAGCTCCGCGCCGACGAATTTGGCGGTGCCTCCGGCTAGAGCGTGTATTCATAGATCCGCCGTGTCGGCTTTGCCCCAAAAGCGGACGTTCAGCAGACATCTTGGAATGTCCGCTAAGTGCCACTTTCAGACTCATGCACTGCAGCAAAGATGCTAACGAATGCCCACGCTTCCTAGGTGCGAAGGTTTTCGCTAGTTCGCGGCACTAAACCGCTCAGCGCCGTCAGCGCATACGGATGCGACGATCTCGCAGGACTTGCCGCGTTTGCGGCACTCCAAGAGCGCCGATTCTCTGGCTTTCCGAATTTCATCCCGTGTCGTGATCGCCCAACCTGATGCCGAGTGGGCGAATACGCCGCATTCGGTGCCAAAAAAGCTGACTTCCGCCGGACAGCTGCTGAGATCGCCGCATGAGGCGCGCGCCCGCTCGACAGCCGCCTTCCGGGTCCCTTCACCCCAGGCCATCCCCCATTTGCCAGTGGCCTTGCCATAGACGATCGCACCCCACGGCTTGAGGCCACCGATGTCGCGCAGGCGCCGCAACAGTCCCATCGTCGCCGTTCCGGTCGCCTGCAGATTGCTTTGTTGCTGATATTCCCGGATCGCCTGGCGCGCGGCCTCGGTGGACGGTCCCTCAAGCGGTCCCGGATCGAAGTTCAATTCGTAGAGTCGCTCGCGCAACTCGTTAAACAATAGAAGCTCATTGATCTCGACGTTATCGTCAGCCCGTTGAGGCGGCGGTCTCATCGCCACGGTCTTTAGGCTTTCCAAGTTGATCCGGGCGATGTCGGCGAAAGCGCCATTCGGATAGCGCTTGAGATACGCTTCGAACAGGCGTGGATTCTTGTCGTCTTTTATCGAATTCCAGAAGGTGATTTCGAGGCCGGGCGGCTCGGTTGCCTGCGCGCCGCCCGGCGGCGCCGAAATGTCCGCCTTCGCAGGAACGAGTGCGACGACCGATCCTCCAAGTGAGCCGTATATGAACGGCTCCTGCTTGTTATCAGTCTTCAACATGACCTCGTCACGAACGCGTCCAAACGCGATCCGTAGATCGAGGCCGGGCTCGGCAATGTGGTGGAGAAGCGCGGTTGTAAATGGGCTGTTTGGTCCGGCGCCATCGTATGCCGTCAATCCAGCCTTGGCCGCAAAGGCAACCAGTGTATCGGTCGTCGTTGGCTCTACCTTGGCAAGGCCTCGGCCGATGGACCGAGATACCATCGTGCGCCTCATTGTCTGCCTGAAAGGGTTGTCACGACACGCGTCGAGAATGACGAGGCGCAACTGTTTCGCTGGCTCAACGACGCGTAAGAAGCGATCCAGCGAGATCGTTTCGTCATCCACGTCGATGTCGCGCTCGAGCACTGCATCGACCGGAATGAGGTAATTCTCGCCCTCGACCTCAATGCCATGGCCAGCGAAATAAAGCACGGCGACATCGGCGTTTCGCGTCCGGTCGGTGAACTCACGCAGTGCGCGTCGCGTGTCGTTGATGCCGGCATCGCGGAGCAGCTCGACTCGAAAGCCGGCGCCTCGCAATAGGGCGGCCATAGCGGCGGCGTCGTTGACCGGATTGGGCAGAAGCGGAGCCCGCTTATAATCCGAATTGCCGATAACAAGCGCAACCCGCTCCTCCGCAAGCGTGGGAGCAGGAAACAACGCGGCCAAAAGGATGATGGTCGCGGCGAATACCAGCGGGAACAAACCCCGGCTGCTCATGAGGCAGTCCTCAAACTGCAACCCCAATAATATTAGATCGCGTCAAGGTTACAATACATCATCGTTAAAGGACCACGCTTGTAGCCCGAACCGGATGGCCCGACCAACGTCGGGCCCACTTTCATTTCCGATCCCTCATTTGTCCTGGAATGCAACCGCAACTTCCAGTCTTTCCGATCATGGGCTATAGATTGGTCGGACAACGGTTGACGACTGCACCGTTACGTCGGCATCGAAACGGCCGATGATGTAGCCGACGAATCGTCGCTTGTGACTACTTCGAGGCGATGATTTCGTAGCGGCGCGACGGATCCAGCCAGCCTCCCGTCCAGGGCAGCGCCGACCTTCTGATGATGGTCCGCGAGGAGAGCAGAGATGACCCCGAAACACATTGTACTTCGATTGGCGTTTTTGCTCGTCGTGTGGTTCGCGGTTTCCGCAAATGGAGCGCTGGTTTTTGCTCAACCCGGAAGCACGGGTGGAACGGTCGGCAAAACTAACAAATCTGTCTCTGAAGGCGAGGACGCCGCCGCTTCACCCGCTCAACGTTCGACAAACAGACCTCACTCTGAGGGGAATGAGAGGAAAAGCAAGTCGGAGCGCAAACGCATCACGAGAAATTCCGAGGGCTCGCGCCCAACTCGTAGCCCGGCCGCAGCGTCGCAAGTCCCGCTTTCGCCGGGAGACCACGGCAACAAGCCTCCAACTACCGGGTGCTCTGGGCAAATTGCAGGAGATGCGCGAGCCGTTTCGTTGCCTTGCAACTAACGCGCTCTGCCAACTTGTCTGCCTCGTTGTCCTCCTTAGACGAATTTGAGATAGGTTCTAAGAAACAGTTCGTCTTTCAACATTGCTGGTGAATCGCCGGTGCGAGGCGCGTCTAATCCTGCTTGGGTACGTGGCGATCGACGCTCCATGGGCCGCCGCCTGCGAACAAGATGTAGAGATAAACGAACGCCGAGCGCCGCGAGGGCGTTGGCCAGATTTGCATACCTGGCACGTTTAGCTTCACATTGACGACCTGGCGAGAGCGGCCCACGGGTTTCTCTCTCATCGACGACCACACTCTACCACATCGTTGAATGGGTGCGGCGTTCTGCATCACAGCAAAATTTGGCCGCCGATGGCAGCGATGGGTCTTTCGCGACGTTTTGGGCGATCTAGCCGGATGTCAGCTTTGCCCCGGAGAGCCGACATCTTGCTGCGACACTGCAAAGGCCGCCAGACATTGGCGATTATTCGATCGCCTGATCGGCAACAGCAAATAGCTCCAAGGTCAGGCCGTAGTTGCGGTACAATCGTTCCACCCGGCCGCGCGGCCGGGCGGTACGGTTTGCTGTGATGGCCTTCGACGTCTTCCTTAGCTATGCCCATGAAGACAAGCCGGTCGCTGACGCGGCTTGCGCCGTTATCGAGAAAGCCGGCATCCGCTGCTGGATCGCCCCGCGCGACATCGCGCCCGGGGCAGATTATGCCACGGCGCTGATGGAGGCGCTCGATCACTGCAATGCGTTGGTGCTGATTTTCTCCGGGAGAGCCAACGAATCGCCGCACATCCGCCGAGAGGTCGAGCGGGCGGTGAGCAGGGGCATTCCGATTATCCCGATGCGGATCGAGAATATCGAACCGAATGCAGCACTAAAATATTTCGTCGGCTCGGTGCACTGGCTCGACGCGCTGACGCCGCCGCTCGAACAACACCTTGCGAACCTGGCGACAACGCTCGGCGTCATCCTCAAGCAGCCGAGCCAGAACGCCGCTCGGCAAGTGACTGCGCCGGCTTCCGTCCCCGGCGATCGGAAGGCGGAGTCGCGGCTGTTCCGCGCGCAGGCCGCCGGCATCGGCTGTCTCGTTTGCGGCGGTATCAATCTCGTGTTGCTGGTTGCCATGCGCGACACCATCGACCTTCTGCTCGACGTGTTTGGCGCTGGGTTGTTCTACGTCCTGGTGTTCCGGAACCTGACCCGAGACCTGGCGATGGCCCGGACTATCATGATCGTTCTCACTGCTCTTCTCGGTATTTCTTGGCTCAGCGTGACAATTCAGGGACTCTGGCCGTTCGCCGCGACCGAGGGCATCAATCTCCTGCTTTCGCTGTGGATAATTTACGAGGTCAACGCGATGATAGGGGAGCGCAAATTTTAGAGCCGCAGCTGTAATTGATTGCTACCGGCGTCCCGGCTTCTCTTGCGGAGTGCCTCGGCTGCAATTCGCGCTGCTGTTGATCCGTCGCTTACGGTGTCAAGTGTTTGCTCCGGTTTCCGGACCAAGTGCACCGCAGCAAAAATCGCATCATTCGACCACGTCGGCGGCGACCAAATTGTAACGCGTGGCGACTGTATCTAGCCGAGATCCGAGCGCAGTTGGTTAGCAATAGCGATCTCAGGTCCGTCCCACTCGTCCAGCCTGATTGCGTTTACATGATCGAGAACCGACTTCGCTTCCTGTCGTCGACCCCCTTCAGCAAGCGTTCGAGCGAGCGGTATCCCGGCATTCAAACGAAAAACATTTGCACCCTGTTTATCAGCAATGCGTAGCGCGGTTCCGAGAAAGCGCTCCGCCTCTTGAGAATTGGCAGCTGATTGCCGCAGCGCCATCTCTCCGCGAATCCGCCATAGCTCGGAAATAAAGGGGCCCCGTTCCGGCGTACTCGACTTTTCGAGAAGCCGCGTGACCAGCGCCAGCGCGTCTTGGTTGCGGTCTGCGCTCGCCAGCGCATCGGCCAAAATGACGCCGGGCAGCACACCCGTAAATCCGTAACCAAGTGTCGCTTCGTAGGATGGCTCCATTTGCTTGAGCGCATGGGCGACGTCGCCTTGCAACGCATCGGCCGCGCCCCGCGTGAATAATCCGACCGCGTGGGTAGCCGGCAAATCGTATCTGGCCGATATCTGCGTGAGCTGTTCGGCGAACTCCCGGCATCCATTCGAGTCCCGAACAAGATACATCGCGTAGCACGCGAAGCTTTGAAAGAACGCCAGCGTCAAGGGATGTTGCAGGGACGTTGCAAGCGCAAGACCTGCGTTCAAAGCAGCCCTTACGCTCCTGGAGCGACCCGCTATTCCTAACCCCACAGCTTGTGAGCAATAGGCGCAGGCCCCCGGATCATGGCCGGCAAAGACGTATGAGAACTTGTGATGGCGATCGCGATCATAGTGCTCCACACCTTCCGCCGCGTATTCGATCAACTTCGCCGTTTGCCCAAAGAAGTATGCGGTGCCCCAGCGGTGATGCAACGCTTCAATCTTGAAATCCTCGTCGTCAATTTCCTGACTGATCGTCGTCAACTCCTCACTCAGGACCTCGACCTCGTCGAGCCGTCGGTTCCGCGCCGCATTCAGGTACAATCCCCAGGTCGCCTGAAACAACTGTGGTCCCGCATTCGCCTCTTTGGCGAGCGCTTTTGCCTCTTGCAGCGCCGATCCTGCTTCACTTGTTTGCGGCCCCTTGTGAATGGCGAGCGTGGCGCCGAGTCTCAGCTGAGCATCAAGCTTGAGGCGTGTTCGCAGTTTCGGGTCGGTGACACGCTCCGCTTCCGCGAGCGCCGAGGTAAGATTGGCGACTGACTCGGCAAACGCCAAGCGCTGACCGGACCGGTCCGCCGCGAGCATCCAGTACTGGAACGACTTCTCCGCTTCTCCAGCGCGGCTGTAATGTGCGATCACCGTCGGTTCGCTTTCGCCCGCCCCGTTCGATTGAGATTCCAGATGATGGGCGATTTCCTTGTGCAGCGATTGACGCCGGCTTCGCGAAAGACTTTCGTAGGCCGCTTCTTGAACAAGGGAATGGTTGAAACTGTAACTCGATTCACCATCGTTCCCCGCCTCGAAGATCAGGCCGGATTCACGTAAGCGGGCCAAGGCGGATCGAAGTTCAACGTCGCTTGCGCCGGCAATTGCTTCCAGCAACGCATAGGAGAATTGACGCCCGATGACGGAGGCGATTTGCGCGATGTCTTTGGCACGCCCTAGCCGGTCAAGGCGCGCCATCAGCGTATCCTGTAGGGTAAGGGGCACCGCGCCGGGACCTAGTGTGCTTAGATCCAGCACGGCTTTCGTCAATTCCTCAGCAAATAGCGGCACTCCGTCACTGCGCGTCGCGATCTCCCGGATCAGTGCGTCGTCCAGTTTGCGTCCGGTTGGCGACGTTCCGGATCAAGGCTGCGCAGTGCTCGTGCCCTATTTGCTTGCAGGTGATAAGCGTGCCCTGGGGATGTTCGGACCAGTTCGTTTTGAGTTCCGGACGATGGGTAATCAGGACCAGAGCTTGTTCTCTTCCGATGCGCTTTAGCAAGCGCTCAATCAATGTTTGCGTCGTCTGGTCGCTCCAGTGCGCGTCCTCCAGCAGCATCAGCACGGGCCCGTCCAGAGGCGCCATTAACAGGTCTTCGAGAATCGCAAGAGTTTCATTCTTGCGCTGATTTGGCGTCATCTCGATCGGCGATAGCTTTTCCTCTGAAGGAACATCAAGCAATTCCGCGAGCAGCAACGTCGACGAGCGTTTTTGCCGACCGAACCGGCTCAACATTCTTTCGATACGGTCCAGATTTTCCTGAGAGGATAGATCGTGACTCAGAGCCAGTCCGTGATGCAACGGTTTCTTGAACGGAAACAAAACGCTGTTGCGGTGATAGGGTGAGCATTGGCAGCGGAGCAGACGATGTGGCTCTTGTCCCACACGCTCGGCGACCGCTTCCAGCAGCCGGGACTTGCCCATCCCAGCCTCGCCCACCACGAGCACCACATGCCCGTCACCGCGCGTCGCGCGCTGCCAGCAATCATACAAAAATGTCAGCTCTCGCTCCCGTCCGATGATCGGACCGGCGGCTGCAGCGTGAGCGGCTGCGAACCGGCTTTCGATTGTGCTCTCACCAAGCACCTTCCAGATCGAAATCGGGTCGCGGAAGCCCTTGATTGCGTGCTCTCCTAAAAAAGAAAATTCAAAAAAATCTCTAGTGAGTTGATGCGTCGTGGGGCCGACAAGGACGCAGCCGGGCTCGGCCCGGGACTGAAGCCGAGCCGCCAGATTGGGCGTATCGCCGACAACTGTCTCCTCTCCCGCTGTGCCGACGCCCGTTGCGCCTCGCGTAACGACGAGACCCGTGGCGATACCCACTCGTACTTGTAGCGCTCTTCCGTCGGGCTGCCTCAGCCGTCCGACCTTCTCCACGATTTCCAGACCGGCTCGGACGGCCCGATCGGCCGCGTCCTCCTGCGCCTGCGGAAAACCGAAATACGCGAGGATGCCGTCACCAAGGTATTGCGCGACATGTCCTTCGAATTTGCCAATCGCCGCTACGCAGGCTTCGCGGTATTGGCCCAACAGCCGGATCAAATCTTCCGGATCCAGCTCTCCTCCGAGCACCGTGGATCCAACCAAATCAATGAACGCCACAGTAAGCTGGCGGCGCTCGTCGGTGGCTTCGACGGTTGGGGTAGAAGTTGGTAGTCTGGCAGAGTCTTGCGCCGTTGCCGTTGTCTTCGCGCTCTCATCGGCGCGCAATGCAGCAATGGCATCGAGGAGCTTGCGGCGATGACCGAGGGCGGTGACGCCAAGTTCCTTCAAGTCCTCCGCCGTTAAGTTCGGCAGGACATTATCGTCTACTTCGTTGTCGCGGAACGCTGCCTCATATTTTCCGAGGCCCAGGCTCCGCAGCCAGACCGCGACGTCCATGACGATCGCACTCTAGCACATCGGGGCGCGAGCAGGCTCATGACAGCTCTCGGTCATTTCCAATCGATTCGGGCCCGGCGACCGGTTCGCTCAGCCGCGGGCGAACGGCAGCGCCGTCGGGCTGCGGAAGTTTGACGATGAATTCCAGGCAACCTTATCGACCGTGAGGTGATAATCCGGCACGCGCTTAAGGAAGCGCCGCATGGCGACGTCGGTGACGAGCCGCGCCATCTGGCTGCCGAGGCAGAAATGCTTGCCGGAGCCGAAGCCGAGATGGCCCTGCGGCCGGCGGTCGATGTCGAATCTGTCGGGGTCAGGGAATTTGCGCTCGTCGCGATTGCCGGAGCCGAAGGCGAGCGCGACCTTGTCGCCCGAGCGCAGCGTCTGTCCGTGCAGATAGGTTTCGCGCATGACGACGCGCTTGAAGCGCTGCGCCGAGGTGTTGAAGCGCAGCGACTCCTCGATTGCCGGCGCGATCAGGTTCGGATCGGCAGTAAGCCGCCGCCGCGCCTCCGGATAGTCGTGCAGATTGAGCGCAAACATGCTCATGAAGCTCGACAGCGACTCGACGCCGGCCATGACGAAAGTCGCCGTGGTCAGCACGACCTCGCGCTCGGAGAGCCGGTCGCCGTCGATCTCGGCCTCGGCGAGATGGGTGATCAGGTCGTCGGTCGGATTGGCGCGCCGCACCGCGACTTCCGCGGTCAGGAACTCGCGCAGCCCCTCAAACGCGGCGATGTGCTCGGGTGTGCGGCCCTTCGCTGCCTTGTCGGTCGAGACGGCGAGGATCGCCTTGCGCCTGATCTCGGCATGGTCGCGCTGCGGCAGGCCCATGGTGCGGAAGAGGAGCCCGACCGTGACCTGGCTGGAGAAATCATCGATGAATTCGAAGCTCTCTTGTTCGAGGATGCGGTCGAGCGCGCGGTCGGCGATCTCGAGCGTCGGTTCGATCAGCGCCTCGAGATTGCGCTTGAGAAACGCAGCCTGGCTCAGGGCGCGCAGCCGATCGTGGCGCGGCGGGTCGGTGGTCCCGAGCGTCGCGCCGGCGCGGCCGGGAAGCTCGTCGATCATGTTGCCTTGCGAGGACGAGAAGGTCTGCCAATCGCGCGCCGCCTCGACGATGTCGTCGTAGCGCGACAGGATCCAGAGCCGCCCGCTCTCGCTCCAGTAGCAGGGATATTTGTCGCGCAGCTCGGCGTAGTAGGGAAACGGATCCGCGTCGATAGCGGGCGAATAAAGGTCGAACGGCTCCACGGCGTTTCCTCGAACTCCCGTCGCTGCTAGAGAATTATCACAGTTCCGTGGATGCGTAGCGCGATGTCAGACTCTGCAGAATCGGCCGAAGAGCGCCTGATCGCGCGCTATTTCCGCCCGCTGGCAACGCCCGCGGGCGCGTTCGGGCTTCTCGACGACGCGGCGGTGGTGACCCCGCCGCCGGGATGCGACCTCGTGCTTAAGACCGACGGCGTCATCGCCGGGGTCCATTTCTTTCCCGACGATCCGCCCGACGGCATCGGCCGCAAGGCGCTGCGGATGAATCTCTCCGACCTTGCCGCCAAGGGCGCAAAACCGCTCGGCTTCCTGCTCGCGCTCGCGCTGCCGCGGGGAACGGAAGAGGCCTGGCTTTCAGCCTTGGCGCGCGGCCTCGGCGAGGATGCTAGGCACTATGGCTGCCCGCTCCTCGGCGGCGATACCGACCGGACGCCCGGGCCGGCATCGCTCTCGATCGCGGCGTTCGGGGCGGTGCCGCACGGCAAGATGGTGCAGCGCTCAACCGCAAAGCCCGGCGATCATGTGGTCGTGACCGGCACGATCGGCGATGCGGCGCTCGGCGTGCGGCTGCGGCGCGATCCGAGCCTTGCCGAGCGCTGGAAGCTCACGGCGCCGATGGCCGCGCACCTGGCGCAGCGCTACCTCTTGCCGCAGCCGCGCAACGCACTCGCCGCGGCGGTGCTGCAACACGCCTCGGCAGCGATCGATGTCTCCGACGGGTTCGCCGGCGACCTCGGCAAGCTTTGCCGCGCTTCCGCGCTCGCCGCGGAGATCGACGTCGCCCGCGTGCCGCTTTCGCAGGCCGCGCGCGCGGCCGTCGCCGCCGAGCCGGCGCTCATCGAGACGGCGCTCACCGGCGGCGACGATTATGAGATCGTGGCGACGATACCGCCCGAGCGGCTTGCCGCCTTCCGGGCGGCGGCTGGGGCCGCCGGCGTCGCGGTGAGCGAGATCGGGCGGATCGAAGCGGGGGAGGGTGCCCGGTTCAGGCACGAAGGCAAAGTGCTTGCCTTTGCGCGGCCGTCCTACAGTCATTTTTAGGAGGGCCGCACGTATCGCTTCGTCATTGCGAGCCAACGGGCCCGGCCCGAAGTGGCCGGCCCGATGACAGGCTCCGCGAAGCAATCTAGCGTTTCAGGCAGGGCTTGGATTGCTTCGCTTCGCTCGCAATGACGACAACGCAATGAAGCCGAGAAGGCTTACTTCCGCCGCGAGATCGGCTGGTATTCGCGCCGTGGCGAGCCGGTATAGAGCTGACGCGGCCGGCCCAGTTTTTGGTGCGGGTCCTCGATCATTTCCTTCCACTGCGCGATCCAGCCGACGGTGCGCGCGACCGCAAACAGGACCGTGAACATGGCGGTCGGA
>Ga0187780_10001737_pt1 | contig 16472 bp, 12 predicted proteins | sample 1015_Q2_SP10_20__FD_132429 | JGI IMG/M metagenome (GOLD analysis project Ga0187780, IMG submission 132429) | Tropical peat soil microbial communities from peatlands in Department of Meta, Colombia - 1015_Q2_SP10_20_MG | ecosystem: Environmental > Terrestrial > Soil > Wetlands > Peat | place... | reverse complement strand
GGCGCCGGCCGCGATCGCCGCTTCGAGCCCGTCGGCGAACGGGTAAAATGCGTCTGAGGCGACAACCGAGCCCTTTGTTCCCAGCCCCGCTTCGGCTGCCTTTGCCACGGCGATCTTGACGCTGTCGACGCGGCTCGGCTGGCCGGCGCCGATGCCGACCGTCGCGCCCGCCTTCGCAAACACGATCGCGTTCGACTTGACGTGCTTGGCGATCGTGTCGGCAAACAGCAGATCGGCGATCTCGGCTTCGGTTGGCGCGCGCTTCGTCATCACCTGCAGCCGGTCGCGCGTCACCGAGACCCGGTCGCGCTCCTGCACCAGGAGGCCACCGGCGACCGAGCGCAGCAGCAGGCCCGGCGCTGTCGGATCGGGCAGGCCGCCGGTCAATAACAGGCGCAGCGCGCTCTTGCGCGCCAGGATGTCGCGCGCCGCCGGCTCGGCGTCCGGCGCGATCACGACCTCGACGAAAATCTCTCCGATCGCCTCCGCGGTCGCGGCGTCGAGCGTGCGGTTGACGGCGACGATGCCGCCATAGATCGACACGGGATCGCAGGCATAGGCCTTGAGGTAGGCGCTGTACTGGTCCTTGCCGATCGCCACACCACAGGGGTTGGCGTGCTTGATGACGACGACCGCGGGCTCGCTGAATTCGGCGACGCACTCATAGGCGGCGTCGGTGTCGTTGATGTTGTTGTAGGAAAGCTCCTTGCCCTGGACCATGCGCGCAGTGGCGACGCCCGGCCGCCGGCTGCCATCGGCATAGAAGGCCGCCTGCTGGTGCGGATTCTCGCCGTATCGCAAGGTCTGTACCCGCTCAGCCGACAATGTCAGACGCTCGGGGAAGGTCTCGCCTCGCTGCTTGGCGAACCAGTTGGCGATCGCCGAATCGTAGGAAGCCGTTCGGGCGTAGGCCTTGGCGGCGAGCCTGCGGCGCAGCGCCAATGTCGTGGCGCCTTTGTTGCTGGCGAGTTCCTCGATTAGCGGACTGTAGTCGGCGGGCTCGACCGCGACGGTGACGAAGTCGTGGTTTTTGGCTGCCGCACGGATCAGCGCCGGTCCGCCGATATCGATGTTCTCGACGCAGGTGGCGAAGTCGCCGCCGCCCGCGGCCGTGGCCTCGAACGGATAGAGATTGACCACGACGAGGTCGATGGCGGCGATCTTGTGATCGGCCATCTCCTTCTTGTGTCCGGAGTCGGTGCGCCGGGCGAGAATTCCGCCATGGATCGTTGGCTGCAGGGTCTTAACCCTGCCGTCCATGATCTCGGGAAAACCCGTGTAGTCACTCACCTCGACAACCTCGAGGCCGGCCTGGCGCAGCGTCTTGGCCGACCCGCCCGTGGACAGGATTTCGACGCCGTGCTTGGCGAGCGCCTTGCCGAGCTCGACCAGACCCTGCTTGTCGGAGACGGAAATCAGCGCCCGCTCGATCTTGACCAGGTCGGGCGTAAGCGAGGGCGCGTGACTGGGAGCGACCGGCGACATGGCGCGCTCTATAGCCCGCCACACGGTGGGTAGAAAGCGGCGGTTTTAGACCTCGGCGCCTTCCAGCACCCTCACCTTGAAGCCTTCCGAAGCGAGGGCGGCAACGAGCTCGCGCACGTGGCCGCGGTCGCGCGTCTCGACGGTGACGTCGAGCTCGGTCGCTTTTGCCACCACGCCGCCGAACAGCCGCTGGTGCTGCACATCGACGATGTTGCCGCCCGCCCCGCCGATGAGGCCGGCGACCCGCGCTAGCTGGCCCGGCGCGTCGCCGATCATAAGCCGCAGCCGCACGATGCGCCCGTCGCGCACCAGTCCCCGCAGCAGCACCGAGGCAAGCAGCCGCGTATCGATGTTGCCGCCGCTCAGGACCAGGCCCGCCTTGCGGCCGGTGAAATATTGCGGATGGGCGATCACTGCAGCGAGACCGGTGGCGCCAGCGCCTTCCGCCACCGTCTTTTCCACCTCGATGAAGAGCGCAATGGCACGTTCGATCGCCACCTCGTCGACCGACAGGACACGCTCGACGAGGGCGTTGGCGATGGCCAGCGGCAACTTGCCGATTTCAGCGACGGCGATGCCTTCTGCAATTGTGTCGCCACCGACCTGCACCGGCTCGTGGGCGAGGAGCTGGCGCATGGCCGAATAGCCGACTGCCTCGACGCCGATCACTCTCGCAGCGGGCTTGAGGGCGCGTACGGCGACGGCGCAGCCTGCGATCAAGCCGCCACCACCCACCGGCACGACGAGTGTATCGAGACCGGGCGCATCCTCGAGCATTTCGAGGGCGACGGTGCCCTGGCCCGCAATGATGCGGGCATCGTCGTAGGGATGGATGAAGGTGAATTTTGCCGCGTCGGCCAGGCGATGCGCCTCGGCGCCCGCTTCGGCGAGCGTGCTTCCGTGCAACACCACCTTCGCGCCGTGGCTCTGTGTGTGCGTCACCTTGTTGTTGGGTGTGAAGGAGGGCATGACGACGGTGGCGGGGATACCGAGGCGGCCCGCGTGGTAGGCGACCCCCTGGGCGTGGTTGCCGGCCGACATGGCGATCACGCCGCGCCTGCGCTCCTCGTCGGTGAGCTGAAGCAGTGTATTGAGCGCGCCGCGTTCCTTGAACGAGGCGGTGAACTGCAGGTTCTCGAACTTCACCCAGATGTCGGCCCGGGCGATGCGCGACAGCGTCTCGCTTCTGAGGCAAGGCGTGCGCACAACGGCACCGCCGATGCGCCGCGCGGCCTGCTGAACGTCGTCCAGCGTGACCGGAAGCGCGGCCATCAGGCCGCCAGGCGACGGTCGATCCAGTCCCGCGTGCGGTACCAGGCGCCGATCACCGGAAGGATCCAGGAAGGATCGCCGTTGTAGAGCGGATGGTCGGGAAAATCGCGGCCGTCCAGCGCATTGACCGGCGCATTCGAGCCGCCGGCTATCTTCTTGGCGGTCTGGGTGCCGAGATAGGTCATCATGGCAACGCCGCTGCCGTTGCAGGCGAGCAGGTAGTGCAGGCCCTGATCGACGCCCATATGCGGCATGTAGTCGAGCGCGAAGGCGACGTTGCCCGTCCAGGCGTGGGTGATGCGGATACCCTTGAGCTGCGGGAAGCGTTCCAGCATGTAACGGTAGAGTGCAGGCGCGCTCACTTCGGGCGGTGCCGCGGTGAAGCGGGCGCGGCCGCCGAAAATCAGATGCTTGCCGTCGGGCGAGGGCCGGTAGTAGGTCAGCACCCGTTTGGTGTCGCTGATCGAGCGCATCTCGGGGATTAGCTCGGTGGCCGGCATAGGCAGCTCTTCGGTGGCGATGATGTGACTTGCCACCGGCACCACCCGCTGCTTGAGCCGCGGCGTCAGATCGCCGGTATAGCCGTTGGTGGCGACTACCACTTCGCGGCAGGCGATTTGTCCTTTGCCCGTGAGCACCCGCCAACCCGCGTTGCTTCTCTCGATTTTCTCGGCCTCGACGTTGGCGCAAAGGATCGAGCCGGCACGATGCGCCGCCTGGAGCAGGCCTCCGTAGTAACGCGCTGGATGCAAGTGGCCGCCCGCCGTCACGCGCATGCCGCCGTAGTAGTAGTCCGACGCCATCATCTCCCGCACACGCTCGCGCGGAATCATCTCGGCTCCGACATTGGCGTACTGGTTGTACATCGCGACCTTGGCCGCCTGCTCGGCAAAGTGCTTTGGCGTCCAGGCGCCGACGAAGCGGCCCCTGGTGATCAGGCCGCAATCGATCTTCTCGCGGGCAATGATGTCTTGCACGGTGGCAAGCGAATCGGCGCCGGCGCCGAGAAAGCCCGCCTTGTTGCGCTCGAACTCGTCCTCGCCCTGGCTCTTGCCGCTAAGTCCCTTGCCGAGATTGGTGCCGCCCGAAATCATGCCGCCGCTGCGCGTCGAGGCGCCAACGCCGAAGTCTCCGCGCTCCAGCACGACGGCGTCGATGCCGTTGCGCCTCAGCTCCAGCGCCGTCGCAAGCCCGCCGTAGCCCGCGCCGACGATGACGATGTCGGATTTGGCGGGCGGGTCCTGCGACAACGAATTGTTGGGACGCCAGGCCTCCCACCACCAGGGTTCGGCCTTGAAGGCGGGATGGAAGATGTCGGCTCGCGCCGGCATCAGAAGTCCGTCACCTTGCCATTGAACTGCCAGTCGCCGTAGCGCGTCGGCTCGGGTCCCGGCGGGCCGCCGATCTCCTCCACCTTCTTTGTCGCGGGCGGCTTGGGCTTGGCGGGTTCGGGCATGGTGGAATGAGGTGCGGAGGGCTTGTCGTCGTCGGTGGTCGTCATGGGCCAATGATGACGTCACCCGGCTTGATTCGCCACAGTTTCGCGCCATCTTTCCGGCCATGAATTACATGCGCACGGCGCTGCTTCTGGCGGCGCTCACGGGCTTTTTCCTCGTTGTCGGCTACCTGCTGGGCGGGCGCTCCGGCCTTTTGATCGCCCTGGTGGTCGCCCTCGGCACCAACCTGTTCGCCTACTGGAACAGCGACCGGATGGTGCTGCGCATGAGCAATGCGCGCGAGGTCGACCCGCAGGAGGCGCCGGAACTTTACGGCATCGTGCAAGAGCTCGCCCAACGTGCCCAGCTGCCCATGCCGCGCGTTTATGTCATCGACGAGGACCAGCCCAACGCCTTCGCTACCGGCCGCAGCCCCGAGCATGCCGCCGTCGCGGTCAATACCGGTCTGCTGAAGCACCTGAGCCGTGAGGAAATCATGGGTGTGCTTAGCCACGAGCTCGGCCACGTGAAGAACCGCGATACGCTCACCATGACGGTCGCGGCAACGCTCGCCGGCGCCATCGGCACGCTGGCGACGTTCGGCTTCTTCTTCGGCGGCGGCCGCGACGAGGAAGGCCGGCCGGCGGGAAATCCCCTGATCGCGCTCATCGCCATGATCTTTGCGCCGCTTGCCGCTTCGCTGATCCAGATGGCGATCAGCCGCAGCCGGGAGTACGAGGCCGACCGCATGGGCGCGCAAATCTCCGGCCATCCCGAATGGCTCGCCTCGGCACTCGGCCGCCTTCATCAGGGAACCCAGGCCATTCCAAATGCGACGGCCGAGGCGCATCCGGCGATGGCGCATCTCTACATCGACAATCCCCTTTCGGGCGGCGGCATGACCAACTTGTTCTCGACCCATCCGCCGATGGAGGAGCGAATTGCGCGGCTGCAGGCGATGGCCGCCGGCTCGCGCCCGGCGGTGCCCATGCACGTGCGCGCTGGCGGCTCGGTGCCGAGGAGCGGCGGCGGCCGAGGGCCCTGGGGTTAGCTCTTCGGCGGCAACGCCGGGGGTTGCTCCTCCAGTTCCGCCTCGACAATCCGCTGACCACGACGGGTGATTTGCGTGGCCGAGGTGTCGATCTCGCGCAGATCCTTTTCGGTCTGGGCGAAATGGCGCTTCAGGTTGTCAACCCGTTCTTCCAGCCGCTTGACGTCCCCCAGCATCAGGCCGACGTCGCGCTGGATCTTTCCCGCCTGTTCGCGCATGCGCACGTCTTTCAGGACGGCGCGCACGGTGTTGAGCGTCGCCATCATGGTGGTGGGCGAGACGATCCAAACCCGCGCCCTGTAGGATTCGTCGACCACAGACGCGAAGTTGGCGTGCAGCTCGGCGTAGATCGCCTCCGAAGGCAGAAACATCAGCGCCGATTCCGCCGTCTCGCCCGGCAGGATGTACTTGTCGCGGATGTCGGTGATGTGCTTGCGCATCGCCTGCTGGAAGGCGCGTTGCGCCGTCGCCAGCGCCTGGGCGTCGCCCGCCTGCACGCTGCGCAGCAGCTGGTAGCTCTCGAGCGGGAACTTGGCGTCGATGCCGATCGAGCCCGGCGGGTTGGGCAGCCTCAAGAGGCAATCGACTCGCGCTCCGTTCGACAGTGTCGACTGGAATTCGTAGGCCTGCGGCGGCAGCGAGGTCGAGACGAGATCGGCCAATTGCACCTCTCCGAAGGCGCCGCGCGCTTGCTTGTTGGAGAGCACCTCCTGCAGGTTTACCACCTGGGTGGACAGCTCGCCGATCTTCTTCTGCGCCTCGTCGATCTTGACCAACCGCTCGCGCAGATCGGTGACGATCTTGCCCGTCGTTTCCTCGCTCTTCGCCAGGCGCTCGTGCACGATCGACGTGAGCGCCCGCTCCTGCTCGCGCAGCGATTGCTCCACCCTCTGGACTGCGTCCTCAAGGACGAGTTGCTGCTGTCGAGCCGTTTCGTCGTTCCGGGCGGCACCTTGCCGGCGTAACAGCGCTATCGCCAGGGCAGCGGCGAGCACCACCACGACAGCCAGAAGAAGGATCGACAGCGTATCCATCGCCTTGTTTATAAGCCGCCGGCTCGACAATCGCACGGGTGGCGGCTAATCCACCCACATGCCGCCGCTTCACGACCCCGACGTCTGGCTGTTCGATTTGGACAACACGCTCTATCCGGCGCGCTGCAACCTGTTCGCCCAGATAGACGTGCGCATCGGCCGCTACATCGCCGACTGGCTGAAGGTCGACGCCGAGGAGGCGAGGCGGGTTCAGAAGCAGTACTGGCGGGACCATGGCACGTCGATGCGCGGCATGATGAGCCTGCACGGTGTCGATCCGAAACATTACCTCGAGTATGTGCACGACATCGACTATTCGCCCGTGCCCGAGAGCCCCGCGCTCGAGGCGGCGCTCGCCAAACTGCCCGGCCGCAAGATCATTTTCACTGCAGGCGATGTGGCGCACGCCGAAAAGGTCATGGCGCGGCTGGGCGTCGCGCACCATTTCGAGGCGATCTTCGACATCGTCGCGAGCGAGTATTGGCCCAAGCCCAACCCGCACATCTACGACAAGCTGGTGGCATGCCACGGCATAGACGCGTCCCGGGCCGCCATGATCGACGACATCGCCATCAACCTGAAGCCCGCGGCCGACATGGGAATGCGCACGGTTTGGGTGCGTACGGAGGAAAGCGTCAAGCGCGCGTCCGATATCAACCTCGACCACATCCACCACCAGACTGACGATCTCGCGAGCTGGCTGACCGAATGGGTGGACCAAAGGAGCAAGGGGTGAACATCCTGATTTTGGGCGCCGGCGCGATCGGCGGCTATGCCGGCGGCCGCCTGCACCAGATCGGCGCCGACGTCACCTTTCTCGTCCGTCCGGCAAGGCGCGCGGCGCTCGAGCGCGACGGGCTGATGATCAAGAGCAAGAAGGGCGACGTCACGCAGAAAGTGAAGACTGTTCTCGCCGGTGAAGCGAAGCCTCACGACCTGCTGATGCTCACCTGTAAGGCATACGACCTCGATTCGGCGATCGACGCGATCACGCCGGCGGTCGGACCCGGCACGACTGTGGTGCCGCTGCTGAACGGCATGCGCCATCTCGATGTCCTGGATGCGAAGTTCGGCGCCGGCATGGTGGCGGGCGGGCTTGCCCGCGTCGGGGTCGCGCTGTCCGACAGGGGCGAGATTCTGCACACCAGTCCGTTCGCGGCGATTTCCTTCGGCGAGCGCGACGGCAAACCGGCACGGCCGCATCTGGTTGAGCTCGACCGACTGGTCAAGAAGTCGGGCCTCGAGGGTGGCCTGCACGCGGACATCATTCAGGACATGTGGGACAAGTGGATCATGCTCTGCTCGCTCGCCACGATGTGTTGTCTGATGCGCGGCACGTCGGGCGACATTCTCGAGGCGGACGAGGGTAAGGCGGTCATGCTGGAGACAGTCGAGGAGTGCCGCAGGGTAGCGGCCGCGGCCGGCCACGATCCGGGAGATAAAGGCATGGAAAACGTGCTCAGTTATCTCACGCAAAAGGGCTCGCGCTTCGCCGCCTCCATGCTGCACGACTTGGAGAAGGGAGCGATGGTCGAGGCCGATCATGCCGTCGGCGACATGATCACCCGCGCTAGGAAAGCCGGCGTCGCCACGCCCAACCTGCGCATGGCCTATGCCCATCTTCAGGTCTATCTCGCGCGCCGGGCGCGGGGCGGCATCGGCAAGCCCGCGATGTGAGAAACGGCCGAAGCTGGACCGGATACAAAGACCGGCGTTGAAAGACAGGGCCGGCGGGCTTACGTCTTATCCATGTCTCATGGGAGACTTCTCATGCGTGACGTCGTCAGGACCCGGTCGGTCCCCCAGATCATTGTGAGCAAAGGCGACTACGAGCGGCTGATCGACCTCGCCAATGCCTCGCTGCACCGCCAGCCCGCCGTGGCGCAGGAATTGCTGGAGGAGATGGACCGCGCCAAGGTGGTCGAGGCCGACGCTGTACCCGCCGACGTCGTGCGCATGGGCTCGACCGTCACCTTCAAGTCCGACGACGGACAAAAGCGCACCATGAAGCTTGTCTATCCGGTCGACGAGAGCCTCGACGAGCATCGCATCTCGGTGATGACGCCGATCGGCGCCGCCCTGATCGGGCTCGGCGTCGGTCAGTCGATCTCGTGGACGGCGCGCGACGGCCGACGTCACGAGCTCACGGTCCTGAGGGTCAAGAACAGCTGACGGGCCGCAGCCAACCCGTTACTGAGCGGCCATCGCCGTGCTGTGACGGCCGAGCGGCGCGTTGAAACGATCGAGCACGTGGCCCGGGCCCTTGGCGAGCCTTGCGTAATTGTTGCCGTCGAACGTTTTGACGCCGTTGCAGAACACGCCATGCACGCCGGTCGGGCGGCGAATGGTGCGCCGCCCGCCTCCCGGCAGGTCGGCGATGCGTTCCGCCGGCGAGACGCCGACCGTCGCGGGATCGAACAACAGCAGATCGGCCTGCGCGCCCGGCTCGATGCGGCCCCGGTTTGGGATGCCATAGAGATCGGCAGGATGCGAGGTCAGGCGCCGCACGGCCTCGACGATGTCGAAATCGCCGCGCTCGCGCACCCAATGCGCCAGGAAATGGAGTCCGAAGCCCGCATCGCACATATAGATGAGATGCGCGCCGGCGTCCGACAGGGCGACCACGCCCGCTTCGTGCTTGAGCAGCCGCGCTACGCCCTCGTCGCCGACATTGAGGAAGCGGCCGAGAAACGCGGTCTCGAGATTCTCGTCGAGCGACAGGTCGAGCACGACGTCGAGCGGATCGCGCCTCTCCGTTTTGGCGATTTCCGCCGCAAAGCGGTTGACGTACTTGGCGTTGGCGGGCTTTTGCGTCACCGCCACCATCACGCGATCCCAGTTGCCCTGGAAGATCATGCCCGGCTTCGGGCTCCTCGCGTTGTCGCGGAACTTGGCTCGCCATGACGGATCGCGGAATACAGGCTTCAGCTGTTCGGGCGTGTAAGCCTTGATCGGGTCGAAGGCGGAATGGCTGTAGAAGGGGTAGGCATTGGCCATCGTGAAATCGAACGACAGCGGCTGGCAGGGAATCTGGATGTAGAGCCCGTTGCCTCGCCGGATAGCGGCCGCACATTCTTCGAAGATCCTGATCGCGCGCTGGGGCTCCTGCTCGTTGTACATCGCCATGCCGGTGCCCTGGAAAAACGGCCTGCCATGCCTGGCCGCCATCGGCTCGAGCTCGGCCGGCATCTTGGCGCCGGAGGCAATCTCGACCACGCCGTGTCCGCGCGGGCCCATGGCGCCCACCAGCTCATCGAGCTCCGCCATCGGCGCAATGGTCGACGGCATGGGAACGCCGCCATAGCCCGAATGGTTGAGCGAATAGGACGCGCCGAGACCGATGGCGCCCTTGGCCATCGCGTCGGCCACCATGGCCTTCATGCGGGCCAGCTCTTCTTGCGTCGCCTCCTTCCGCTGCGAGGCGGCCTCGCCCATGACCGCCGTGCGGATGGTCGAATGCCCGGCCAGCACCGCGACGTTGGCGTAGGGAGCGCGGCGGCGCAGCATCGACATGTAGTCGCCGAAATTCTCGAAATCCCAGGTGATGCCGGCCCGCAGCGCCTCGAGGTCCATGCCTTCGACAACCGACAGGTTGCGGATCACCAGATCGCGTGCCGCGGCTGGCGCCGGCACGATGCCGAAGCCGCAATTGCCCATCACCGCCGTCGTGACGCCGAGCGACGGCGAGGGTGAAAGGGTCGCGTCCCACGTCACCTGCGCATCGTAGTGCGTGTGCACATCGACGATGCCAGGCGCCAGCGTGAGCCCGCCGGCATCGATCGTCTCGGCGGCCTGATCCTTTATTTCGCCGATTTTGGCGATACGGCCATCCTGCACCGCGAGGTCGGCTCTCCGCGGCTCATGCCCCAGCCCGTCGACGATCGTGGCGCCGCGGATGACGAGGTCGGCCATCACTTCCTCCGCCGGCTGAGCGCGCCGTATGCGGCGAGCGCCGCGTGATTTACGAGGTCGCTCACGGTGGCGCCCATCTGCACAATCTGCACCGGCTTCTCGAGGCCGTCGATCACCGGGCCGATCACGGTCACCCCGCCCAGACTCTGCATCATGCGCGAGGAGATGTGGGCGGAATGCAGGCCGGGCATGATCAGAACGTTGGCCGGACCGGTCAGCCGCACGAACGGGTAGGTCGTCTTCAGGAGATTGTAGTCGAGCGCCATGTCGGCCTGCATCTCACCGTCGTACTCGAAGTCGACCTTCTCGGCGTCGAGCAGGCGGATCGCCTTGCGGATGCGGTCGATGCGCTCGATCTCGCGGCTGCCGAAGTTGGAGAAACTTAGGAACGCGACGCGCGGATGATGGCCCATGGTGCGGGCGTTCTTGGCCATCTGCTTGGCGATGGAGGCAAGCTCTTCGGGCGTGGGCGTCTCGTTGATCGAGTTGTCGGCGATGAACACCGTGCCGTGGCGCGCCACGACGACCGAATAGCCCATCGGCACCTTGCCCGGCTCCTCCGAGACCACCCGCCTTATGTCGTCGTAGCATTCGGGAAAGCGCCGCGTGATGCCGGTTACCATGCCGTCGGCGTCGCCCATGGCGACCATGCAGGCGCCGAACACGTTTCGGCCCTGGTTGACCATGCGCTGCACGTCGCGCCGCAGGAAGCCGTCGCGCTGCAGGCGCTTGTAGGCCATGTCCGTGTACGGCTTGTTGCGCGTCGAAAGCCGCGCGTTGTGGATCTCCATGCCGGCGGTGTTGGTGATGCCGAGCGACTTCATGGCGTCGCGCACCTGCTCCTCGCGGCCGATCAGCACCGGCGTGCCGTAGCCGTTGTCGCGGTAGACGACGGCGGCGCGGATGGTGCGCTCTTCCTCGCCTTCGGCGAAGACGATGCGCTGCGGGTTGGCCTTGACCTGCTCGAACAGGCTCTGCAGCCAGTGGCTGGTGGGATCGAGCCGGCCCGAGAGCTGGCGGCGGTATTCGGCCATGTCGGGGATCCGCCGCCGTGCTACGCCGGAATCCATCGCCGCCTGTGCGACGGCCGCCGATACGGCTGAAATCAGCCTGGGATCGAACGGCACAGGCACGATGTAATCCGGCCCGTAGCGCAGGCGCCGGCCGGAATAGGCGCGGTCGACCTCGTCCGGCACGTCCTCGCGCGCCAGCTTGGCCAGCGCCTCGGCGGCCGCCACCTTCATGTCCTCGTTGATGGTGCGGGCGCGCACGTCGAGGGCGCCCCGGAAGATGTAGGGGAAACCCAGCACGTTGTTGATCTGGTTGGGGTAGTCCGAGCGGCCTGTGGCGATGATGGCGTCGCTGCGCGCCGCGCGCACGTCCTCGGGCGTGATCTCCGGATCGGGATTTGCCATGGCGAAGATGATCGGCTTGGCCGCCATCGAGCTCACCATGTCCTTGCTGACGGCGCCTTTGACCGAGAGGCCGAAGAAGACATCCGCGCCCTCCATTGCATCCTTCAGCGAGCGCGCCTTGGTGCGCACGGCGTGCGCGCTCTTCCACTGGTTCATGCCCTCGGTGCGGCCCTGCCACAGTACGCCCTTTGTGTCGCACAGGATCGCGTTCTCGTGCGGCATGCCCATCGCCTTGATGAGCTCGATGCAGGCGATCGAGGCGGCGCCGGCGCCGTTCACCACCATCTTGATGTCCTTGATCGAGCGGCCGGTAAGGTGGAGCGCGTTGATCAGACCGGCCGCCGAGACGATCGCCGTGCCGTGCTGGTCGTCATGGAAGATCGGGATGTCCATCAGCTCGCGCAAACGCTGCTCGATGATGAAGCATTCCGGCGCCTTGATGTCCTCGAGGTTGATGCCGCCGAAAGTGGGACCGAGATAGCGCACGCAGTTGACGAACTGGTCGACGTCCCTGGTGTCGATCTCGAGGTCCATGCAGTCGACGTCGGCGAAGCGCTTGAACAGCACCGCCTTGCCTTCCATCACCGGCTTGCCGGCAAGCGCGCCGATGTCGCCGAGCCCGAGAACGGCGGTGCCGTTGGAGATCACGGCCACGAGGTTGCCGCGCGTGGTGTAGTCGTAGGCGGCGTTGGCGTCCTTGTGGATCTCGACGCATGGGGCGGCGACGCCGGGCGAATAGGCGAGCGCTAGGTCGCGCTGCGTGACCAGCGGCTTGGTGGCGATGATCTCGATCTTTCCAGGACGGCCGGCGCGGTGCATGCGCAGCGAATCGCCGTCGAGATCGCCCATCTCGTTGCTCACCATCGCCTCCGAGCCCTTGCTCGCCATGCGCTTCGCTCCCGGGTAAGAGGCCATATTGGCGGCAATCCCGAGGCCGGGCCAGAAGGCTATGCCGCGCTGCAACGTGACTGTGAAATTCGATGCCGGCAGTTTCGCCCCTTATCGTCGCCATGGTGCAGGAGCAGATTGCATAGCGATGACGACGGACGACCAAGCCTTGCTCGGCCGACTGGTTCGCGCCTTCTCGGGCGTGCTGGGCGTGCGTGCCATCGTGCTGGGCGGCGGCCGGGCGCGCGGCGAGGCGTCGCCCCACTCCGACTACGATATCGGCCTCTATTACGAGCCCGCCGAGCCGATCGATACCGGCCGCCTCGCCAAGGCGGTGACGTCGCTGCCGGGTCCCGCGACCTCGTCGGTGACGGCGATCGGCGAATGGGGGCCGTGGATCAACGGCGGTGCCTGGCTCACCGTCGCGGGCGTCCGTGTCGATCTCCTCTACCGCGATCTCGGCAGGATTCGTTCGGTCATCGAGGCTTGCCGCGCCGGCCGGATCGAGCGCGTCTACCAGCCCGGCCATCCGCACGCCTTCGTCTCGGCGATCTACATGGGCGAGGTGGCGCTCTGTCGCGTGCTTTGGGATCCCGACAAGGTGCTCGCTTCGCTGAAGCTGCTGTGCGAGCCCTATCCCGATGCGCTGGCCACCGCGTTGATCCGGACCTTCTTCTGGGAGGCGCGCTTTGCGCTTGAGAATGCCGCGCACGGGCGCGGCCAGGACGATCCGGCTTACGTCGCGGGCTGCGCTTTCCGTTCGATCGCCTGCCTCTCCCAGAGTCTGTTTGCGCTGAACCGGGTCTATCTCCTGAACGAAAAGGGTGCGGTCGAGGGCGTCGAGCGGCTTTCCCGCCGGCCGGCCGACTTCGCTGTCCGCGTCAAACGGGCGGTTGCCGACGGTGCTGCGGGACTCGTGGCCCTCAATGAACTCGTCGAGGAAACGGCGTCGCTGTTGAAAGCGTGAATCACCGCTCATGGCGGGCTCTGAGCGCGCGTGTTAAGCCCGTTCCGTGCCCGACAACGCCTCGCAGACGATTCCCGCCGATGCGACGCCGATGATGCGCCAGTATCTGGCGATCAAGGCGATGCATCCGGATCACCTGCTGTTCTACCGGATGGGCGATTTCTACGAGTTGTTCTTCGACGATGCCGTCAAGGCATCGGCCGCGCTCGACATTGCGCTCACCAAGCGCGGCCAACACCTCGGCGAGGACATCAAGATGTGCGGCGTGCCGGTGCACAGCCACGAGGCCTATCTGTCGCGGCTGATCCGGCAGGGCTTCAAGGTCGCCGTCTGCGAGCAGACCGAGGATCCCGTCGAGGCAAAGAAGCGCGGCGCCAAGGCGGTGGTCGAGCGCGCTGTTGTGCGGGTGATCACGCCAGGCACGCTCACCGAGGAGGCGCTGCTCGACGCGCGCAGCCACAATTACCTCGCTGCATTGGCCGAGGCGCAGGGCGAACTGGCTTTGGCCTGGCTCGATCTATCGACGTCGGATTTCTCCACCCAGCCGGTCGGCCAGGCGCGGCTGGCGGCGGCGCTGGCCCGGCTTTCACCCGGCGAGCTCTTGGTAGCGGACCGACTTCTGGCGCGCGAGCCGGTCAAGGCCGCACTGGAAGAATGGAACACGGTCCTGACGCCACTCCCCTCGGCGCGCTTCGATTCCGACAACGCGCGCCGGCGCCTGCAGCAGGCCTTCAACGTCGCCGCGCTGGATAGCTTTGGCAACTTCTCGCGCGCAGAGATCGCCGCCTGCGGTGCGCTGCTCGACTATGTAGAGCTTACGCAGGCCGGCAAGCGCCCGGCGCTCGCGCCGCCGCGCCGCGAGCGTGCCGACGGCACAATGGAGATCGATCCCGCGACCCGGCGCAACCTCGAGCTGGTGCGCGGGCTCGACGGCCAGCGCGAGGGCAGCCTGCTGGCCACGATCGACCGCACGCTGACCGGCCCCGGCGCGCGCCTGCTGGCCGAGCGGCTGGCCGCGCCTCTCACCGACCGCTCCGAGATCGAGCGGCGGCTCGATCTGGTGCAACTCTTCGTCGAGCGGGCGGCCCTGCGTCAGAAGATGCGCGAGGCGCTGAGGCGTACGCCCGATATCGAGCGCGCCCTGCAGCGCCTGTCGGTCGGCCGCGGCGGGCCGCGCGATCTCGCCGCGCTGCGCGATGGCCTCGAGGCGGCCGAAGGCCTGTCGCAAGTCCTGGCGGCCGAGCAGGAGACATTGGCGCCGCCTCCGGCGGCCCTGGCGGAGATCGTTCAGGCGACGAAGGGCCATCGGCCCCTGATAGGATCCCTCGCGGCGGCGCTCGCGGACGAGCCGCCGATGTTCGCGCGCGACGGCGGTTTCATCCGGGCGGGCTACCGCGCCGAACTCGACGAGCAGCGCACCTTGCGCGACGACAGCCGCAAGACCGTGGCGGCGCTCGAGGCGCAGTACCGGGCCGCCGCGGGCGTGCCCTCGCTCAAGATCCGGCACAACAACATGATTGGCTACCACATCGAGGTGACGGCGACGCACGCCGACAGGCTCGACGTGGCAAGGCTCGGCTTCGCTCGCCGCCAGGCGATGTCGAACGCCACGCGCTTCAGCACGGCCGAGCTTGCCGACCTCGAGAGCTGCATCAGCCGCGCCGCCGATCAGGCGCTTGCCGTGGAGCTCGCCATCTTTGAGGCGCTGGTCGGCGAAGTGACGGCGGTTTCTGCAGTCATTGCCGCGGCAGGCCGCGCTTTGGCAGCGCTCGACGTCGCGGCGGCGACGGCCGAGCTTGCTGCGAGCCGCAACTACGTGCGGCCCAGCTTGAGCGACGATGTCTCCTTCTCGATCGCGGCCGGCCGCCATCCAGTGGTCGAAGCGGCGTTGCTCAAGCCCGGCGGCGAAGGCGGCGGCGCCGACTTCGCGCCCAACGATTGCGATCTCGGGCCGGAGCGGAGGCTGTGGTTGCTGACCGGCCCCAACATGGCGGGCAAGTCGACGTTTCTTCGGCAGAACGCGTTGATCGCCGTGCTCGCCCAGGCTGGCTGCTACGTGCCGGCAAGCAGGGCGCAAGTCGGCATCGTTGACCGGCTGTTCAGCCGGGTCGGCGCCGCCGACGATCTGGCGCGCGGCCGATCGACCTTCATGGTCGAAATGGTCGAGACCGCGGCGATCCTCAACCAGGCGACGGAGCGGAGCCTCGTCATTTTGGATGAGATCGGCCGCGGCACGGCGACTTTCGACGGCCTTTCGATCGCCTGGGCGACGCTCGAGCACCTGCACGAGGTAAACCGCTGCCGCGCGCTATTCGCCACGCACTTTCACGAGCTGGGCGCGCTCAAGGGACGCCTTGCCGCCCTCGCGCCCTACACCATGCGCGTCAAGGAATGGCAGGAGCAAGTCGTGTTTCTGCACGAGGTTGCGCCGGGCGCGGCCGACCGGTCCTATGGCATCCACGTCGCCGAGATGGCCGGCTTGCCCGCCCAGGTGGTGGCGCGCGCCGAGGAGGTGCTGGCCGCTCTCGAGAAAGGGGATCAGTCCGGCGCGGTGGCGAGGCTCGCCGACGATCTGCCGTTGTTTGCCTCTGCGCCGCCGCGCCCGACCGGCTTGGCGCGGGCACAGGAATCCGAGGTGGAAAAGGCGCTCGAAACGGTCAATCCCGATGAGCTCACGCCCAAACAGGCGCTCGAGCTGCTCTACGAGCTGCGGCGTCTCAAGCGCTAGCGGCCGGCGTCGGCGCCGAGGCCCAAAGTGCGGCCCGGATATCCCGCGACATCGAAGTAGCGGGTTGTGCCGACGCTCTGCATCAGCACCACTGTGGTGTGGCCCTCCGCATCGGGCTCGGCCCGGATCGTCAGCGACTGCACAGCCGGCATGGCGCCGTTGGGCAGGGCCTCGTTCAGCACGCGTCCGACCAGCTTGCCCTTGTCGGGGATCGTCAGGGCGAGCAGGTGCGCCATGGTCTTGCCGAGGTCGGCGTTGCTGGCCGGTGCGGTGTCGACGAACTG
>Ga0187780_10001736_pt1 | contig 16475 bp, 16 predicted proteins | sample 1015_Q2_SP10_20__FD_132429 | JGI IMG/M metagenome (GOLD analysis project Ga0187780, IMG submission 132429) | Tropical peat soil microbial communities from peatlands in Department of Meta, Colombia - 1015_Q2_SP10_20_MG | ecosystem: Environmental > Terrestrial > Soil > Wetlands > Peat | place... | reverse complement strand
TACAAAAATGGCAGGTCAATTTCTGTATAAACATACCGGCAAATTTACAAATTTTGTTTAAATTCGACTTGTTATCCCAAATTACTACCATTTACTTACATAGTTTAACAACCACTTCTCTCAAATTTCTCTCAAAAAAATGCCATGAAGAAAATAAGAATTCTATCCTTTTCTCCATGACATACAAACTGTTCAATTAATATTATGTTTTAGCATAAACATTTTCATTTCAAATTAAGCACTATTAGAACATGAGTCCCCCTTTAAAAGGACTGTTTAACAGCTAGGAATATAATAAGATTCAACTTATTCATAAATGATATAATTTGTATACTAGACCATTCTTAAGGAGCGTTAAAATCATGAGTGATTGTTGCAAATCAAATGACTGGAGTTCTGAAACGAATAAATTAGAAACCTGTCCCTCTTGCAAGGTAGCTGGTAGAAAGGTGAAATTAATTACTCTAAAATCATTGTTAAAACCAATGGCATAGAATTCTCTTAATGCAAATTTAGACCATTATTTTTGTTCAACGACTGACTGTGAAGTCGTATATTTTGATTCTGAACGGAAATCATACGCTAAATCAGATAGTAAGGTTCCAGTTTTCCAAAAAGATTCTTCACTTGACGTGCCTGTTTGCTATTGTTTTGATTGGACAAAAGAAAAACTAGAGCAAGCTATTAAGAACGATTTAGCATCCCAACCAGTTGAACAGATCCGACAAAATATTAAAGCAAATCGTTGTGGTTGTGAGGTTAATAATCCTCAAGGTAGTTGCTGTTTAGCAAATGTCACAACGTTTATTAATCAATTATCATAAAGGTTAGAGGGAGATTTGGAAGTGGAAGATAATAAAGGTCTATTAGGTGAGCAACAACCTTATTGGGAAACGAATTTTTCAAATCGAGTGGAAATGTTTGGTGAATCACCAAGTGAGGCTGCTATTAAGGCAGCTGAAATATTTGAAAAGCAAGGAATAAAAACCATTCTTGAATTAGGTGGTGGGCAAGGAAGAGATACGCTCTATTTTGCACAAAAAGGTTTCAAGGTATATGTGCTAGACTATACTCATAGTGGCATTGAAGCAATTCAGAAAAAAGCACAAAAACTAGGTTTATCCGATTCTGTTAAAGCACTTCAGCATGATGTAAGAAACCCTCTACCTTTTGAGGATGCTAATATTGAAGGGTGTTATTCGCATATGTTGTTTTGCATGGCTTTTTCTTCGGAAGAAATTACATTTTTAGCCCAAGAAGTAAAAAGAGTGTTGAAACCAAATGGACTAAACATTTATTCAGTGCGAAATCTTAACGATCCTCACTATGGAACAGGTATTCATCGAGGTGAAAAAAGGTACGAGGTCGGTGGCTTTATCGTTCATTTTTTTGACAAAAATATGATAGAAGAATTATCAGATGGATATAAAATTCTAGAAATTCATGAGTTTGAAGAAGGCGGAATGCCAAGAAGTCTTTATCTAGTAACTCAACAAAAAGAGTAGAAATCTGTAACAGGCGCTTTCTTAGATATACTTGATACAAATGGAGGATAAAATAAAAATGACAATTAAAAAGATATCACCTGAAGAATTATTTGAAAGAATGAATAACCAGGAAAAACTCGTTTTATTAGATGTAAGAGCAGAAGAAAAATATAACGACTATCACATCGAACATTCTTCTATTGAGAATCTAAATATAAATAAAAATGACATTTTTAATCTAGTAGAAAATAAGGAAGATGCAATTACATTATTGCCAAACAAAAAGGAAATAATTGTTACGTGCACAACAGGAAATTCTGCGACAAAGTGTGCAACTATTCTTTCTGAAAAGGAATATGATGTTACTGTTTTAGAGGGTGGAATTACTGCGTGGAAAGAGTTTTTAAAAACGAAATAATAATGAATTTCATTTGAGTTAATACAAAAAAACAGCTGAAATCAGCTGTCTTTTTGTCTAATTCTATCTTAATTGTTTGCAGCAAGTTTTTGCTGTAATTCTTGATTAGATTTTTGTATTTGTTGATCAAATTTTTCTAATGCAGCATTAATAGCTGTTTGGTCTTTCTTTTGAATAGCAGAGTTTAATTCTTTGAAAATACCACGTTCGCCATTTTCCTTACCTTTAAATTGATCTTTACCATGGTTTCTACCTTCATGATTTCCAAAGATTGCTTCTAATTTGTTATGTGCTTCCTCTTTTGTGATTTTGCCATCTTTTATTTGTTGTTTAATCGACATAATTTCTTGTTTATTAGCTTCGAAAACAGCTTTGTGATTTGTTTTTTCTTGTTTCGCTTCTTTTTGGAAACTTCCGTTTTTATGCAATTGTTTTTCTAAATTCTTATGTGTTGTTAAATCTTGTGTAAGTGTATTTTTTAAATCAGGAGTAGCATATTGATTAATAACATTCATAAGATCCTTATCACGTTGACCTTTATGATGGTGTTCTGAGTTTTCATGAGTAGCTGTTGAGTTCATTTTATTGGAATGATTCATTGCTGCACTCCCTGCTGCAGGAGCTAATATTGATGCTGCTAAAACAGGAACAATTAAACTTGATCTAATTTTCATTTGAATTTCCTCCTATAAAATACTTATTGGTGTTACAGATAGGATTATCGTACAAGTTTCTTAACTTTTCCTTAATAGAAAAAATAAATAATAAAAAATTATTTATTGTAATCGATTCTTTAAAAGGCGTTATCTGTGTATAGAAGGGTATAATAAACTGGTAGAAGTAGCCAACAGGTAGAGTTGCCTGTGTGTAGAAATCAACAAGATATTCTTACTTTATGTAAATAAATTAAGCTAAAAAGAAGGGAAGGAGATACAGTGGCAAAAGAAATGAAAGAACGTTGGAACTTTGATAATAGTTACGCCCGCCTACCACAAATATTCTTTACCAGTCAAAACCTTAATCCAGTCCGCTCACCGAAATTAATTATTTTTAATGAAAAGTTAGCAAAGAGTTTAGGGTTAGATAGTGAGACTCTCCAAGGTGAAGATGGTGTAGCGATGCTTGCTGGTAACAAGATTCCTGAAGGTGCATTTCCTCTTGCACAAGCCTATGCTGGGCATCAATTTGGGCATTTTACGAGACTAGGGGATGGCCGTGCACTACTTCTAGGTGAACAAATCACTCCTTTAGGTGAACGGTTTGATATTCAGCTCAAGGGGTCAGGTAGAACAGCATACTCTAGAGGAGGAGATGGTCGAGCAGCACTTGGACCGATGCTTCGAGAATACATCATTAGCGAAGCCATGTATGCACTTGGAATTCCTACTACTAGAAGCCTAGCTGTAGTGACAACTGGTGAGTCAATTATTCGCGAAACTACTTTACCTGGTGCAATTCTGACTCGCGTGGCAGCTAGTCATATACGCGTTGGAACATTTCAATACGTTGCAAAATGGGGGACTGTGGAGGATGTTCAGGTTTTGGCTGACTACACAATTAATCGCCACTATCCAGATATTGAAGCTGATGAGAATCGATATCTTTCTTTCCTTAAGGAAGTCATTAAACGTCAGGCTACCCTAATCGCTAAATGGCAGCTAGTTGGTTTTATTCATGGAGTAATGAACACTGATAATATGGCCATAAGTGGAGAAACGATTGATTATGGTCCTTGCGCATTTATGGATACGTATGATCCCGAAACAGTGTTTAGTTCCATTGATATACATGGCCGATATGCTTATGGCAATCAGCCATATATTGCTGGGTGGAATCTCGCAAGATTTGCTGAAACCTTATTACCACTACTTCATGACGATCAAGAAAAGGCTCTCGAATTAGCTCAGGATGAGATTTCAAATTTTATTGAAATATATAAGCGTAATTGGTTAGATGGAATGAGAGCAAAACTTGGAATATTCAATGAAGAGACACAGGATGAGACTCTATTTGAGGACCTCCTCAATATGATGAAGAAGTATGATGCGGACTACACTAATACTTTCCGCGCATTAACTTTGGACACTACTGAGGATACGCTCTTATTTGGAAAACCTGAATTTTCTAAGTGGTATGAACAGTGGAAGGAAAGATTAGGGAGACAAGATGAATCGAGAGATAAATCGATTCAGTTGATGAAGATTAGTAATCCATCAATAATCCCTAGAAACCACAGGGTAGAAACTGCACTAGAAGCAGCGGTGGAACGAGGAGACTACTGCGTGATGGATAAGCTTCTTGCTGCTCTTTCGAATCCATACTCATACACTCCTGAACAGGATGAATACTCGGCACTTCCACCGTCATCAGATGGTCCTTATCGAACTTTTTGTGGTACATGATATAGAAATAGAAAAATTTTTATACCGTGCTCAGACCCAGCATCATTAACCTCAGATAAATCTGTATTCAAATAACAAAAAAGCTATTCTTTCTCAAATATTAAGAAAGAATAGCTTTTTTATTTATTCAATTAAGTTCCCTCAGCTGGCATCGGACAATTGGTATGTTATTTTCATAAATTTTCGCCATTTTGACTGTTTGAGGGACCTTATGCATTTTATTTTTTTCCGAATAAATAGAAAAAATATTTCTTTCAGATACACTTGAAAAGGTATGACATCTTTCCTTTAATTCTTTTGTATGAATATGAAAATATTTTTATGGTTCTAAAGTCTATCTTTTATGATGAGATATAAATAAAGAAAATCTTTAGCCGATAAAAAAAACGACATATTTCGCATTTATCGATTAGAAATTCATGATTAGTAAACCGATTTTACTAATTATAGAACAAAATCATAGTTTTCTGATGAATCAATTGTCTGACATGACAGTCTACATTTCTTTAGTCAAGTTTGATTAACTTTGAAAGAATGTTTACACCATCAGATTAGAACTCTAATTCAACACCAAATGGATGAAGAAAAATAGAGAAATGAATTAGATGAAAATTCAGATTTTAAAAAGGAGATCAAATAGATGTCGGAAATAAAAATTGAAAAAAGAAATCGTATTAAAAAGAAAAAGAGAGTTTCTATTCGAACGAAGTTAATGGCAGGTATTGGGGCGGTTGTGTTTTTAACACTCGTTATTACATCGTTAGTTTTTTATATGTATTCTAGTAATGTTTTAAAGACTAAATATGAGAATGATAATAAACGATTTGTTGCAACATCAAGTGAAAATATCGAAATTTTCATGTCTAAGTACGAAAAATCAATTAATGATTTGTCGTTAGAAATTGAAACAGTATTCAATGGAAATGATAAAAATCCTGCAATAACTGGATTTTTGAGAAACATCCAAGAGAATGATCCATCAATTGTAGCTACATACTTTATTAGTGCCAAATCAGGTTACATGAATATTTATCCATGGACGGATTTTGGAAATGCTTTAAATACGAGAACATTCAAGGAAACAAAAGCAAAAGACAAAATGTTTTGGTTTGAAGTTTATAAAGATAAGGTTACAAACAAGATGATGACATCAATTGTAATTCCAGTTAAAAAAGACGGTGTATTAATAGGTGTACTAGGATACGATATTAGTCTTGAAGGTATTGGTATTATTCGAAATCAATTACAAGACGGGTTAGATGAAAAACTAATGATCTTAGACAACAAAGGAGTAGTTGTAAGTACTTTTATTCCGGAGCAAATAGGAAAGAATCTATCCCTTCAAAATAGTGGAAAAGAAGATGGTGTAGACGACTTTTTTGCTAGTCAGAATCAAATGAAAAAAGAATATGGATGGGTTGATTCACTCTATACAAATCAAAAACTATCAAGCAATCAGTATACTTTTAATGGAGATACATACTTTGTTAATGGGCAAACATTGAAAAATACGGATTGGAAAGTAATAGCTGTAACACCTGTAGCAAGTATCTCTGCAAAATTATCAGGGTTTAAATACATATCCATTTTTACTTTAATAGGTGGATTGTTACTTGGTGGAATATTAGTTTACTTTATCTCAAGAATTATCATTAGAACATTACGCAAATTTAGTGATGTATCCAAAAAGACGGCTAGTGGAGATTTAACAACAACTGTAGATGTTCCTAATAATGATGAAGTAGGAGATTTAGCAAACGACTTTAATTTAATGATTACGAACGTGAATGATTTAATTAAAAAAATAGTTGAAGACTTTGGAGCAATTAATCAAACGGCTACTGGCTTAGATGAAATTGCTAAAAATAACAGCACAACCATTGTAGAAGTTACAAAGTCAATTGAAGAAATTGCCTCTGCAAACATGAGTCAATCTGAAGAGGTAGAGACGGGTGCAACAGCTGTCCATTCTGCAAATAACGTGATTGGACAATTGGCTACTCAAACAGAAACGATTAAAGATGTATTAAAAGATGCAACTGCCAGCATGGATGCTGGAATAAAAGATGTAAATAACCTTGAAGTTACTTACCAAAAGTTAGAAGATACAATCGAGAAAGTGGCTGCGATTGTAGAAGATTTAAATAAAAAATCAACTAGTATTTCTAAAGTAACAGAAGTAATTGCAAATATTTCAGACCAAACAAATTTACTTTCTTTAAATGCTTCAATTGAAGCGGCTAGAGCTGGTGAACATGGAAGAGGTTTTGCAGTTGTAGCTGGAGAAGTGAGAAAATTAGCTGAACAATCAAGAGAATCTGCAAAAAATATACAAGACATTATTTCTTCTATTATTGAAGATACAAATTCTGCTGTAGCTGTTATGGCAGAAACAAACACAATTAATCGGACTCAAAAAGAAGCGGTTGATCATGTCGGTCAATCGATTAAAGCATTAACAAGTTCATTAGAAGAAATTATAAATGAAATATCTGGGTCAACTAGTCTTGTTAATCGTTTAAATGAAAATAAAGACAGTATCGGAAGCGTAATGGATGGTCTATCAGCTTCAGCCCAACAAGTTGCAGCGTCGACAGAGGAAATCTTATCTTCAATGGAAGAACAAAGCTCGTCAACCGAAGAAGTAAGTCAATATGCGATGAAACTGACGGAACTAATGAGTCATTTAGAAGTAGAATTGAAAAAATTTACAACAGACTAATACAAGAAGAGGCTCCCACCAATTTTGATGGGAGCTTTTTGTTATTCCAACTATTATTGGTTTGAATTAATTACTGTTCCGTCCTTAACTAGCAAAGTACGGGTCGCTACTTTGTCTGCAAATTCCATATCATGTGTAATAACAAGAATGCTCATTCCATTAGCAGCAAGGCGTTTTATAATCGAAGCAACTTCACCGGTTAGCTCAGGGTCAAGTGCTGCTGTAGGCTCATCAAAACAAAGAACTTTTGGCTTTAGGGCACAGGCTCTCGCAATGGCAACTCGTTGTTGTTGACCACCAGATAATTCAAAAGGATAAGCGTCAGCCTTATCTGCTAAACCGACATTCTCTAGTAATTCAGTAGCGCGTTTTTTTGCATCTTCTTTATTCATTCCAAGTACAAGAATAGGCGCTTCAATAATATTTTCTAATACTGTTTTATGAGGGAATAAATTATAGTTTTGGAATACTAGCCCAACATCTTTTCTTACTTTTCGAAGATCTCTTTGTGAAGTAATGACCTGTCCGTCAATTTCAATCGTTCCACTATCAAATGACTCTAGACCATTTACGCAGCGGAGGATTGTTGTTTTTCCCGCACCAGATTGACCTAGTAGTGTTACAATTTCACCTTTATTCACTTCAAATGATACGTTATTAAGTACTATTTGTTTGCCGAAACGTTTTATTAATGAATTTACTTTTAGCATGTTCACACCGCCTTACTGATAATAAGAATAACGTTTTTCTATTCGTTTAAATATATTTGTTAAAATGGCTGTTAATATTAAATAGAATACACCTACTACAACAAGCGGAATGAGTGTTGCATCTGTATTGGATGCAATTTGTGCTACTCGGAGCATGTCATCAAGTCCAACAACATAAACTAGTGCTGAATCTTTTATAAGGGTAATCACTTCATTTGCCACTGGTGGTAAAATTCGTTTAATCATTTGTGGAAGAATGATTCGTTTAAATGTTTGAGCGGGTGTAAGACCCAATACTTCTGCACCCTCATACTGACCTTTATCAATAGACTGGATACCTGCTCTGAATGTTTCACCAAAATATGCTGCATAATTAAAAGTGAATGCGATGATAACAGTTGTAAATCGGTCAAATACAATTCCAATCAAAGGTAGTCCAAAGAAAACAAAAATTAATTGTAAAAGCAGTGGTGTACCTCTCATTACGAGAATATAAGATTCAATGATTACTCTTAAGGGTTTCAATTTTGATAGTCTACCAAGAGCAACCATAATCCCTAAAGGGAGAGACAACGCTAATGTGATGAAAAATACTTCTAGCGTTATCTTTAATCCATCTAACATGGATCCGATTAAAGAGATTAAATAGTCCATTTCTAACGCTCCTCTTATTTCAGTGTTCCAAACCATTTTTTATAAATTTTGTCATACGTTCCATCTTTTTTCATTGCATCAATTTCTTTATTAATTTTATTTCGTAATTGATTATCGTCTTTTCTGACACCAACACCATATTCTTCTTCTCCGAAATTATCTTGAAGAATTTTGTACTTCGATTCGCCTCTTTTGTTGATATAGTATCGTGCTAATGTTTCATCAGCTACAACTGCGTCAATTCGTTTTGATTCTAAGTCCATTAAAGCTTCATTGTTATTGTCATATAAAACTGGCTTTCCACCAGAGAATGAGGTTACTAAATTTTTATCCTTGTTAACAGCATCTAGGGAACTTGAGCCATTTTGAACTCCAACACTTTTACCTTTTAAATCGCTTTTCGTTTTAATCGGTGAATTAGCAAGCGTAATGATAACTTGTCTGTTTGCTAAATAAGGCTTCGTAAAATTTACTTGTTTCTTTCTATTGGCATTTATTGAATATCCATTCCAAATCGCATCGATGTTTCCTGCTCTTAATTCTGATTCTTTCATAGCCCAATCAATAGGTTGAAATGTTACTTTCATTCCTGCACGTTTAAATACTTCTTTTGCAAGATCAATATCAAATCCAACTAATTTTCCATTGCTATCTTTAAACCCCATTGGGACAAATGTATCGTCTAATCCAACAACTACTTGATTTTTATCTTTTTTGTTTGTAGAACATCCAGAAATAACTAACATTGAAATCATACACATAATAATGGCTGTAAAAAATTTTCTTTTCATTGTTTTTGCTCCTTTTATTTGTTAGTAGTAAGCTTTGTCGCTTCTAATTTGTAGGTTTTCTATTAGAACTCTAATTTCCACGGCCGCTGGAAATTAAATGATTGTTGAAACTAACCGGTTAGTTATTTTGGAAAAAAATTATATACAACAAAAAACTCCCGCCTCTAGCAATATGCTAGAGGACGGGAGTATATCTCACGTGGTTCCACCTCTATTTATTGATACCTCACGATACCAACCTCTTCAAGTACAGTAATGATCTTACGTATACTCTAGCACGGTAACGGGTGCAGGGATTCCGGAAACAGTCTACTACCAATATGGGTTCGGTGTTCAGCTCAGAGATGTGTTCAAAATATCGTCTTATTCCCTCTCACCAACCGGGAACTCTCTGAAAAGAACTTGGTATTTTTACTATTTCTCATCATAGCTTTTAATGGAAGTGGCTACTAATCAATCGAAACCACTTCTTCTATTCATCTATTATAAACGTCGTTGTTTTTTTGTTGTATCGAAATCATAAAACAAAGAAATATAAAAGTCAACACATTGATTCAATTTAATTTGTTTACCAAAATAGTATTTTACCTGATTAATAGTGAGAGTGTAGACCTCTGTAACTACTCAAATTTCTATCTAAAAAAATTTTAATTTTTTTAGATTAGTGTTATTTGTGAAAGAAAGCGGATTCTTTAGAAACAAACAAAAATGTATTTTCTGAATTTTTAGATTTCGATAGAAGGAAAAATGCAAATTAAGTCGAATAAAGTAATAGGACTGACAAATTTTAATAGAAATCACAATGGATACTACTAAATTAGAAGTCTGCCTTTTCAATTCTGTGAAATTTGATTAATTAATGTAAGAGATGAACTTTTTCCATTAACGCTTGAAAGGAAAATTACGATGAAACTGTATAAAAGTTTATTAGTTTCTACAGTATCTATATTTTTGCTATTTAATGGTTTTGGTTTAACCGTACATGCTGAAGATACTTATTATGATAGAGATATAATGGATAGCGTAGCAGATATGGCTAGACAGCCTCAAATCATTTCGGGAAGTACAACTCCCTTTAATCAAGATGATTATGCAATTTTAGGGGAAACAGAGGCTACTGGTTATGAAGATATTAAAGTAAAAGCGGCAATGATCAATACTAGAGAGCTAGTTCCAATAACTGAAATTAATAAAAGCGAACAAACTAATCCAGAGAAGCAATATAAGGAAGTCTCTTATATAGTAAAGGAAGACGTTTATAAAACTATTTATACATATTCTACCAACCAATCTTCTCAAGCATTCACAACTACGGATACTAAAAATATACTTACTGCAAGAGATAGTAAAGGGAACAATTACAATGTCATCATAAATAAAGGGACTCTATTAACAAAAGTAAAAGATTTTTGGTATAAAGCATTTATTCATTATACAAATTATATTAAAAAAGCATATAAGAAAAAAGTAAAACAAGGTAAAAAGTATTTTTATATAACAAAACAAATGTGGCTAAGACAAGATTTAGCTAAAACTGCTTATGTTGTTAGTGATAATCTTTTTCCTGTTGTAAAAAAGGTGAAAATTGGTACAAAAGATGTCGTTAAATATAAACTGGTTCCAGTAACTATCGAAGTTTCCTCAAAAGAACAAGTACCAAATACGATTCAGAAGGAAGTAGTTACTCCTCGTACTAACTATATTCGATCAATTAATGGTCCAACAATCGTCACTGAACAGTACTCTTATCAAAAATATGTTATCCAAAAAATTAAAACAAATCACGTTAGCTACAAATACTTACCAGCTGGTGACGAGTATTCTACAGATGAAAAATTACAAAAATTATTTGATGTTATTGGTCGCTGGAAAATGTTATCAGAAAATGACTTATATTATATGCTGAACAGGGCGAATATAAAGTTTGAAATAGACTATCTAAATTACTCTTCAAATCATGGGGGAGTAAGGAACAAGCTTAATGGAGAAAATCTAGACACTATCTATTATGATGCACCTGAAAAACTAATTAAGCTTGAAAATGGTGATTATATTAGTTATAAAGATATCATTTATTACGCACAATATATTGATACATTAGACAAAACGGATCTATACCATAATTATATAAAAATTAGCAAGGACAAAGTTTCAGAAGCGAAAAAATAAAGAGTAATAGGCAATATATTTAATGATTTTTTGTATGTTGCCTATTTTATTTTTGAAAGTTTAAATTATTTTAGAAAAATATTTAAACTACTCAATTCATATTTTTCACTTAGATTTGTAGGCTCATTTTTGTTTTTGTACATTCATCACTGAGTAGTGCTTTTTTTGCTTGAAGATCATTAATTTTGTTATCCGTTAATTCTTGATATACTACTAAATCTTCGTTTGAAATGACATTTTCATTGTAAAAGGATACAAACTGCTTCTTTTTAGTTAGTAGAATTTGTATTTCTTTATCGATTCTCTCAATCTCTTTTAAGATTTGGCGTTTCTTAAAATTTAGCTTATTTAGGATTGTATACATAAGGCTTTTTCTCCCTTCAATTTATTTTGCTTATTTATCCTTTGAAGAATAGTAATTTGTTTAGTGCTAACTATTCGTTAATGAAACATCAGTTTGAAGTAAATCATTAATGCTGTTGTTCTTATCAATCAACAATTGTATAAATATCTCACCAGAGAAGTTGGTTTCTTTTTTATATTCTTGTTCAAGGGTTAGCTTTTGGTCACTTTTGTATGTTTTTTTTTGTTTGAATAGGTGATGCAAAAACTCCTTTTTCGTCTTGAATAGTGATAAATTGGTGTTGCATTGATGGATTTCCTGTAATCTCAAAAGTCACTTTTACAGAACTATCCGTTTCGTTAACGGACTGAATTGTGATTTTTTGCTCCTCTGTCCCTGACACATCAATTGGATAAGAATCATGATTACTGAATTGATATTGATTTATGGACTGACCAATGTTTTTAGAGGAATCTTCGGTTTGAATCATTCTTAAAATAAAATGGTCAGGTAAGCTATTAATTTCAGGAAAAGAAACGATAAATTTTCCATTGTCTTTTAGAGTAGGGGGCTTATAATCTTGGCTTAGCATGTTTCCTTTAAGATCAAATAAAGCTATTTTTGTGTTTAGTAAGGAAATAGATTCTTTTCCTGACTCGTCTTTTTGCGAGAGAACGATGTCAGTATGACTAGATTTAATATTGACTTCTTCAACTGTTACAATGTTATTTTCGTTTTCCCATTTAGTTTGTTTATTTGGTTTATAGGATTTAGTTTCTGTAACTAATGATTGATGTACATTTGGGCCAATGAATGACCGTTCTCCTTGATTTTGAAATAGCCCATTTAAATTATTTTGAAGTAGTATTGGGTCTGGAATATTTAATGAAAAATTCATATCTCGTTTTAAGTTGTTTAAGGTTCCATCAAGATCTTTAAAGGACATTGAAAAATTTTGTTCTTTGTCATCCTGTTTAAGTTGTAGGTGAGAATAAAAAGGGGAAGTTTTCTTTTCTTTTGTACTTTTATGTAATGATAAAGAATATCCAGTTGAATCAGAAACTTCATTTGAACGAACAGTAGGATTTTGTTTTTCGGAACTAGTTTCTATATGAACTTTTTTGTCTTCTTTTATAGCTTCCTTTTTTACCCCATTAAGGCTTGTGATTGGCAACAGTAAACTAGAACTAACGATTAGAGCTAATACTGCAATGGCTGATGAAGCCCTTTTGATGAAGTTAGGATAAGTAGGTTTCTTTACTTGTAAGTTCATAGATGGAGATTGTTCTGATAAGATTTTTGTATCTTCTATCTCTACCATATAAGGGACATTATTGGCGAATTCGTACAAAGATTCAGGTGCTTTAATTTCATTTAAGGAATTATGGATATAATCTTTTGTTGATTTCATTTTATTTCACCAACTTTCTTAAATGGTAGAACGTTACTTTTATAAAGCGAATGTAATTTATTTCTAGCACGGAATAACTTTGTTTTCACAGCTCCTTCTGTCAAATTGACCAATAAGGAGATTTCTCTAATACTGAGATCCTGGTAGTAATATAGAATAATTAACACTCTATCTATATTCGGTAACGCTAAAATTTTCTCGAGTAGTCCAAGTTTTTCTTCTTTTTCTATGATGACATCTAAAGGCATGGAAGTTTGGTCCACTGTGTCAATTGTATCTATAAATTCGGTATTTGTTCTTTCTTTGCTATATCGCCTTATCATATCAAGCGAACGTGATGTAACTAAAGAAAAGAACCAATTTTGAAATGAACGAAATTCCTTTCCGGCCATGATATTTTTATAGGATTCAAGCAAAGAATTTTGAACTGCATCTTCTGCGGACTCTTTAGATTTTAAAATACTAAAGGCAATTGCATACGCCTTTTGAATAAAAGGAGTAACAAGCTGTCCAAATGCTTGTTTATCGCCACTTCGACATTGGATGATTAGTTCTTGTGTATGATCCATTCTATACACCTCTTTTGCAAACCATTATGAAATGTCTTCTATAATAAGACGTATGAGTCCGTCATTTAGTTTCAGTTTTTTAAAATTTTTATGAAAAGAAGGAAAGTTGTTAAGGAATAACAAGTGAATATGTAGTAAATAGAGGATTGTTCCTAACCATTCTGAGAGTAATTAATGTTCAATATCACTCTTAAGTAATTCGAATAGAAGAGACAGTATATGTAGGATAAATACATTTCTTTGATAAGAAAAATACTAAGGTTTTTCCGTTATATAAATATCCGGCCAATTAATTATTTGTTTATTGTAGGTTAATCATTTCGTAAACTATTTTATACCAAACTTTAAGTAGATGAATGAAATTCCTTTTTAAATGGACTAAAAAAATATCGCTTGGAAAAATCGATGTTCCAAACGATTTATCAAGCTTGTAAAAGCTTTGTTTAGTTATAAGGGGAATTTTGCTAATTGTTCACCCCAAGATGCTAGTTCAGTTTCTATAAAACCAGCCTTTCCATAAGTAACTTTTGCAGCGATATTTTCTGGATTATAACCAATCATAATATTAGGGATACTGGTTATGTTCATATGTTTTATTTTTTCAATAACACGATGAATAGCCTGCTTGCCAATCCCTTTTTCTTGAAATTTTTCATCAATCATTAACCGATAAATCCAGTAATTGTGATCATCAGAATCAATACCAAACATTGTAAATCCAACCATTTGATGGTCATGATAGATTCCCATTGCATAAAAGTCATCTAAAAATTGAACTTCTGCTATAGAATAGAGGTTTGACGCGATAAATGGTTGTTGTTCTTTTTTTACTGATAGGGATATGGCTTCATTCCAATTATCCTTATCAATTGGTCTTAATGTAATGTTCAACTGAAAAATCCTCCTCTAAATTTAGCTAACATTTTAGGGTTTTTTATTTACTTCACCATCTAGGTTAAAAAACCTTTTATTAAAATGAGCTAAATTAAAAAATGGAGGTGTTTTATAGAAAATTAGTTGTTGTTTAAGTGATTTAAATAGCGATCATGTAGTTTGAAAAGAAATAGTAACGCTAAAATTGACCCAACTAAAGCGAGAGACATGTCCCACTGTGAATCCCAAAAATCTCCTTGGGTTCCTAAAAAATCTTTTCCTAGTTTTGTTCCCTTTACTAGTTTTGCAACAACAAATTCTACAATTTCATACAATGCCGCAATTGAAAGTGAAATACTTAGAGCAATACCAACTAACCATGGTCCTCTAGTTAAAAGTGTTTTCCGTACCAATATTTCTCTAATAACAATTGCCAACAATCCTTTAAGAAAATGTCCGAATCGATCATAATTATTTCGATGTAAATGAAAATGCTCTTTTATCCAATTAAATAGGGGTACTTGTCCATATGTATAATGTGCGCCAATGAACATTAGGATTGGAAGAAAAGCAATAATGGTGTAAGAAAGAGTCGTGAAACGAAACTTATTGTATGTAGCAATTACAATAATTAATAAAATTAACGCAGGAGTAGATTCTAATGTCCAAATAAGATATCCTGCGGGCTTAATTAAAGACCAAATTATAGCGGCAACCACAATTAATAGTAAAAATAAATTAACTAGAGAACTATTCCATTTCATATTATTCACTCCAAATGAAGACTCCTTTATTTAAAAGTATTTGGAAAAAAGTCATTTTCATACAAATTACTCGGTTAGAAATGAAAAAGAGATTAGATTTTTCATCCAATCTCTTTTAAATATAAATTTATCACGCATTAACGGATAGTATACCCCCACTGATGGAAGTTTCACTTTATCTTTTTTTCTTTTTTTGTTCGATTGCACTTAACTGAGTTTTTTTGACTACATCTAATTCTACTTGGACATGAACGTGTTTGTCGTTAATTTCTTTAACACTTAAGACCTTTCCTTTTCTACCTTTAATAGATACTGGGTCTCCAACTGCAGGAGCATTGTTATGCAATTGATTTAACAATTCAACATTCTTTTCAAGATAGTGAACAACAACCATTTTTCATTCTCTCCCTTTTAAAATTAGTGATTAAACAGATAAGATTCAGAATCTGTTAATAAACACCTTATTTTAAAAGGGAAAATTTATGACCAAATTGATTGAATTTATGAAAGAATTCTTTTAAATAATTGAGGTTCAATTAAATGCTATACATAGTACACCTGCCGTAATGAGTGCAACACCTATTCCAGCTTGTAAATTAATTTTTTCATGTAGAATAACGAGTGCAAGAAGAATGGCGAATACAACACTTAGTTTATCAACAGGCGCAACTTGAGAAACTTTTCCCGTCTTTAGTGCGATAAAATAAAACAGCCAAGAACATGCTCCTGCAATTCCACTTAAGGTAATAAATAGTAATGCTTTTCGGTTAACTAAAACCTCTCCGATATGCCCTAATTTCCCTTGTACAGTAATTACTCCTATCATAAACAATGCCATAATGATCGACCGAATGGTTGTAGCGACATTTGAGTCAATTCCATTTAAACCAATTTTTCCAAAAATCGATACGAATGCTGCACTTATTGCGGATAATAATGCAAATATCAGCCATGAACTCATAAGAAACCTCCAATTAATCTTTATAATCTAACTAAATTGTAAGATGTTTTGTTATCAAGTTACATAGAATATCTTTATTTTATGATTTTTAATGAAATTAATTTATTTATATATGATGAAAAATAAAAAAACGACCGGAAAAGTGTTTTGACCGATAAATGAGAGGAAACGACCGATATATTGAAAAATTGACCGATAAAT
>Ga0187780_10001735_pt1 | contig 16482 bp, 13 predicted proteins | sample 1015_Q2_SP10_20__FD_132429 | JGI IMG/M metagenome (GOLD analysis project Ga0187780, IMG submission 132429) | Tropical peat soil microbial communities from peatlands in Department of Meta, Colombia - 1015_Q2_SP10_20_MG | ecosystem: Environmental > Terrestrial > Soil > Wetlands > Peat | place... | reverse complement strand
GTCGACGCGCCCTCGATCGAGGGGGCCACCGAGCGATGCACGCGAAGAAGGCCGAAGCGCTGCGTGCGAACGAGGAGCTGCGTCGCGCCGAACTGGCGACCCGGGAGACCGACGTGTCCGACGAGCGACTCCGCTTGCTCTTTACCTGTTGTCATCCTGCCCTCCCTCCCGAGGCGCGCGTTGCGCTGACCCTGCGCACACTGGGCGGGCTGTCTACGGAGGCCGTCGCGCGCGCATTCCTTGCTCCCGTCGCCACGCTGGCGAAACGGCTCGATCGAGCAAAGCGCAAGATCCACGAGGCGCGCATTCCCTATCGGGTGCCCCTCGAAACGGAATGGGCCGCACGCCTCGATTCAGTGCTGGCGGTGCTCTACCTGATCTTCAACGAGGGCTACAGCGCAACGGGGGCTGACCCAGACGCGCGACGATCGCTCTGCGAGGATGCGATCCGCTTGGCTCGGGTGCTCGCCGCCCTGCTGCCGCGCGAGGGTGAGGTGCAGGCGCTCCTTGCTCTCGTGCTCCTCCACCACGCACGTCGAGATGCGCGCCTCGGCGCCGACGGAGCGCTCGTCCCCTTGGACGAGCAGGACCGCCGAAGCTGGCGCCGCGACGAACTCGTGGAGGGCCTCGCGGCGTTGCGCGCCGCAGCCTCATGCCGAGAGCGCGGCCCCTATCAGGTTCAAGCCGCCATTGCTGCCGCGCATGTCCTGGCTCCGACCGCGGCCGAAACTCCCTGGCCGACGATCGCAGTGCTTTACGCGGAGCTCGAAACGCTCACGCCCTCACCCGTCGTGCGTGTCAACCGGGCGGTCGCGGAGGGCCGGGCGCGTGGGGCCCAAGCCGGGCTCGCGCTGCTTGCCGAACTCGAGAGCGACAACACCTGGCGCAAGCTCAGCGACTACCAGCCCTACTACGCGGCCTACGCGGATCTCCTGCGGCGTGCGGGTCGCGTCGAAGAGGCGGCCGCTGCCTATCGGTCCGCCATCGACCTCTGCCGCGGCGAGCCCGAGCGACGCTTTCTTGAAAGTCGGCTGCTCCGTCTCTCCACTGGACCGACGTCACCGGAGGGTCGGGACCTCCCTCAGCCAGCGTGAATGAGGCGGCTGGCTTCCCTCTTTGCGTCGTGACCCGGCCTCCCTCCACTGCGATCGGCCGCTGCTCAGTTGAGACGAACCCTTCGAAGATGGTCCCGCGCGGCATCGATCATCGCCCGCACATTCGGCGAGCGCTGGCGGTTGGCCTGATAGAGCAGACTGACCGGTACCGCAGGCGGCGCCAGATCGTCGAGAACAAGCGCCAATCGTCCGGCGTCGACGTGGTTCGTGACCTGATAACTGAGGACGCGCGCAATCCCGAGGCCGTCAAGCGCCGCGTCGATCGCCGCCTCGACGCTGTCGGTCAGCAGGCGAGGCTCAATCCGGATCGCCGACCGCACCGCACCTCGAAAGCGCCACTCTCCATTCGGCGTGAAGTTGTCGAACGCAATCAGCTCGTGATTGTGGAGGGCTGCGGGCGTGGTCGGCGTCCCCCGTGCCGCGAGATAGCTCGGGCTTGCAACGAGTACGCGCCGAACCTCCCCCACGCGCACCGCGCGCAGAGCACTGTCCGAAAGCTCGGCGATCCGCAGCGCAAGGTCGATCCCTTCATCTACCAGCCGGCAAATGCGATCCGTGAGGAGGAGCTGCACGTTGAGTTTCGGGTACCGCCGCAAGAGGTCGGTGGCCAGCGTGCGAATGTGCATCCGTCCGAACACCACCGGCGCGGTCATGACGAGGGTACCCCGCGGCTCGGCACCGTGCCCCCGCGCCGACCGCGCGGCGTCTTCGAGTTCGGCGAGGGCCGCCCGACAACGTTCCAGAAAGGCGGCGCCCTCTTCGGTCAGTCCGACGGAGCGCGTGGTCCGGCGAAGGACGGCGACTCCCAGCTCCTCTTCCAGTGCCGCAATCGCTCGCGTCGCTGCCGTGGGCGAGATGCGCAGCGACCGCGCTGCTTTCGCGAAGCTCGACTGCTCCGCCACGGCCACGAACGTCCTTAGGATATCCAGTCGGTCCATTCGCAATTGCACAATTCGCAATTATGAAATGCAACTTTGCTCCATTATTGCGCGAGCGTCGAGGGCCATCTTCCCGCGCGACACCCCGCACACCGTTTATGGAAGGAGAATCTCCCATGTCCCGGCTCACGATCCCGACCCGCGATTCGGCCCCGGTGGATTCCAAGCCGCTGCTCGACGCCGTGAACAAGCAGCTCGGTCTGATCCCCAACTTGTTTCGTCTGATGGGCTTGAGCCCTGCTGTGCTGGAAGGCTTTCTCAGCCTGAGTACGGCGCTCGGCAAAACCCTCGACGTCAAAACGAGAAACCGCATCGCCTTGGCGACGGCCGAGGCGAATGGCTGCGACTATTGCCTCTCCGCACACAGCTATCTCGGTGCCCATCTCGCAAGACTCGATCCCGCGGAAATGATCCTCAACCGGCAGGGGCATTCCGGGGACGCCAAGGCCAATGCTGCGCTGGTCTTTGCGGCGAAGGTCGCCCGGGAGCGCGGTCGGGTGGACGATGCGGCTCTGGACACCGTACGCCAGGCAGGATTCAGCGATGCACAGCTGGTCGAGATCATCGCCAATGTCGCGCTGAACGTGTTCACCAACTTCCTGAACAACGCCGCCGAAACCGACATCGACTTCCCGCTGGTCCAGGCTGCTTCGGGCGCGGCTTGACGCACGCTCTGCGAAAGGTCGCGACGAGAGAACCTGGGTCAAGCCTTGGGCTTCAGCGGAGGAGCGTACCTGTGCAGCATTCGAGCGACATTGCCTTCTCCCCGGCGGTGAAGGCCATCCAAGCCGCGCGCGGCTCACGCGACGCCTACGCGCGCCTTGAAGCCCGGGGCGGCTTCCGCACCGCGTTGACACCGGATCTCGTCGCGTTCCTGGGCCGCGCCGAGACCGCCTTTCTCGCCACAGCCAGCTGCAGCGGCCAGCCCTATGTCCAGCATCGCGGCGGTCCGCCGGGCTTTATCCGGCAGGTGGGTCCTACGACCCTCGGTTGGGCCGAGTACACCGGAAATCGACAGTACATCTCCCGAGGAAACCTCTCCGAGAACGACCGGGCCGCTCTGATCGTCGTGAACTATGCGGAGCGTCGTCGGGTCAAGCTCTGGGGCCGAGCGCGTTTCGATCCCGCTCCCAGGCTCGTCGAGTAGCTGATGCCTGCACAGTACGACGCGCAACCGGAGGGCGTCCTCTTGTTCGAGGTAGCCGCCTGGGACCTCAATTGTCGCGAGCATATTCCTGAACTGCTCGACGCCAAAGGGGTCGCCGCCGCACTCGATGCACTGCGGCAGCGCGTCGCGGAGCTGGAATCAGAAAACGCACGACTCCGCTCGGCGCAGATTGCACCCCGAGTCCACGCACGGAACTCGTCCGACGGCTTCCAGGCGCGACGCGACCTCTCTTTTGCCGAAACGGGCAAGCGATGCCGGAATGAGATGACGCGGGGCGCTTGTCCTTTGGGCAGCGGAGCGCTGGCCCTCTGGCCATCCGCCGGAACCCCTACAGGGATCGAGTCATCCGGTAGCGGACGAGATCGAAACGCGGGCGCTCCCAACGCCAAAGGTCGGGAGTGTCGTGAACCGCGGCCATCCGATTGTTGAACCCCTGCGTGGTCCAGCAAAGTACTTCGGGGTAGGCGCTCGCGTCCGAGATCTCAAGGATGAAGCGGTCCGGATAGTCGGGATCCTGCTTTACCTGCTGATGCCCGAAATTCAAGATCGAGGGGCCGAGCGAGATGAGCAGCCGCAGGTCACGGCCAAAGGCCTGGGAGCGAACCCACGCATCCGGCTCCTTGCCGAACTCCATGCGCTTCAAGTACTCCATCTGTTGATAGAAGCCCTTTTGCAAGAGCCGCTCCGCCGATTCGCTGCCGTGGCGCACAAGGTACTCATTCTTCCCATCACCCTCGACGTCCCTCAAGAGTTCCATGAGGCCGACGTAGATGCGAATGTCGTACCAGGAAATCAGCACGATGGGTCGGTCGAGGACCTCGAGGCCACCCGGCGGAAGGTGACGAGCGAGGTCGTCTCGGGAAATCTCCCCGCTGGAAAGCAGCTTCGAGATTTTCTCAACCACGAAGGCGAAGGCTGCACCCTTGATCGACGGTACGCGCGGCACTGTTTTCAGCCTCCGGCGCCGGATCGGCCGCGCGGATCGTGGGCTTGAATCAACGCGGCAGCGCCCAGCCGACCCGGGAAGGAAATCGCACACGACACGTAGAATTCTCCCCCGAGAGCTAGATCGAACGGGTCATGCGATACACGATGGAATGCGGCGCCGGGCGCTCCCACTTCCAGAGATCTGGTTGCCCGTGCTGTCGGGCCATTCGGTTCACGAGGCCATCCGTCGTCCAGCAGAGGGCTTCCGGGTAGGGCGACCTCTTCATACACCATGAGATAACGATCGGCGTGTTCCGGATCCTCCTTCACGAGCTGCCGACCGAAGTTCAGGATGCTGCCGTGCATCGTGGTAAGCAGGCGTAGATCCCGTCCGAAGGCGAGGTAGCGTGCCCGGGCATCTGTCTGCTGTGCGGCCTGGGTGCGGTTCAGATACTCCATCTGTTGATAGAGGCCTGCTTGGCGCAAGAGCTCTGCAGAGCGAGCACCTCGCTCGCGAAGGTATTCGTTGCTTCCCTCTCCCTCCACATCCCTCAAGAATTCCAGCAATCGACCATAGATCTGGACGTCGTACCAGCTGCTCGGGGCGACGGGCTGGTCGAGTACCTTGGCATCGGCTGGCCGGAGCCTGCGCTGAAGCTCGCTTCGGGAGAGGGTGCCCTTTGAAACGAGCTTCAGGATGTCTTCGACGGCTCGGATGAAGACCGTGCCTTTGATGGAAGGAACGTTGGACATCCGCCTGTTCATCGGTCCGCGCGACTGGCCGCTTGAGGGCCGTGGGGCCCACCGGGAGAAAAAGCGCGGTCGGAACAGGGCCCGCGATGCCCCTGAGTGAGAGGGCCCTTCGCACCTTCGTGGAAGCGCATGGTCCCTTGGACCAGAGAGGGAACGCCGTCCAAAACGTGAAGAACAACATCGCCGCAGGTCCGAAGGGACCCGCGGCGACGATTGATCTGTTTTCCCTGCGGGAGCTACTGCGTCTTGGTGGGCTTTTTCACCGCGATCGCGAGTGCTTCGGTGTAGGTGACATCCACCGAGTCACCCACCTTCAATCCCTCGAGCCGGGCCGGATCCTTGACCTTCACGGGAATGGAGTTGCCCCGCGGCCCGGTGAGCGTTACCGAGGATTTGGCAGGATCAATCGCGGAGATCGTCGCGGTCACGCGCAGTCGCTTGACGGCGACGCCCCCGGGCATTGCACCAGGCTTCGCGGTTTCGACGGCTCCAGCCGCCGCCACCTCCGGGGGCTCTCCGGACTTGTGCAGGTCGACCGCAATGGATTCGAGGTAGTCGATCACGACCTCGTCACCCTTCTTCACCTGAGGAAGGTTCTTCACGCGCTTGTCGACATGGATGGTGACCTCGTTGCCCTCCGGACCTTTGAGGGTCACCAAGCGCTGCTTGAGGTCGATCTTCTCGACCGTCGCCGTGATCGAGACCGCTTCTGACTCAGAGACCGCTGAGAACTGCGGTTTCGCGGGCTTCGCCGGCGTTTCAGACTGTGCAAGGGCCTGTCCGACGAAGCACGCGACGAACAATGCACCCGCCAACGCGGACAACAGATTCTTCACAAAGCCTCCTATTCCTGGGTGTTTCTGGAGCGTGCACGGCTTCAAACCGACCGAGCAGCAGCAGTCGCTCTTGATCGCGGAGAATGAGGTCGCGTGCCCCCGCCCCCCTGCATCGTAGCCCACCGAAGACGTAGTACCGCAAGGAAAAATCGGGTTTCTGGAGCCTCGCGCCCGGGTTTTCCGACGGTGGGGCCTTGGACCTCAGCCTGTGGGGAATTTTCTACGACGCAATACGGCACCGCACCGGGGCCATCGCAGATGGGGTCTCTTTGGCGTCGATCAAACACTGTTCTTGGCGGACAACGAGACGGTCCCCGCATTCGCACCGCCTCCACGAGGGGCGTCGCACGTGGACGCGCGCACGGCCCCGGTTTGAGTGCCCGCCCGCCCTGAAGGCCCGTCGACGCGCCCTTCTCCCGAGGTCTCGTGTCCTTTGGTCCTGTCCACCCCACGCACGATTCCGCTCGGGTCGCGACGGCTCTCGAGAAAGAAGCCCCTCGGGCTAGACCGAGAGCTTGGTGCGAAGAAACGGCGCGAAGACCGTGCGGGCGACGGGATTCGCTTCGAATCACTCCAGCCGAATTCCCAGCCCGTCTGGCAGACTTGATATACAAACGCAAGCGAACCGGCACCGCTCGTCGGAGAGACCCGCCATGACCGATGGCAAACGCTTTGTGCGCATCCACGACGTGGTCCCTGGCACGAACCTACTGCCTGTGCCCTTCGGGATTGCCTCCGGAGCCCTCGTCCTCCTCGCCGCAACACTGACCTTCGACGCGCTCACAAGCCAGGGACGCATCGCAACACACTCTTGGCTCTCGATTGGAAACATCGATGACGCACGCGCGATCCTGGGGGCCATCCTCGGCGCGGTCAGTACGGTTCTCGCGCTGATCTTCTCGGTGACACTCTTGGTGTTTTCGATGGCGGTGAGCCAGTTTGGCCCCCGCCTGATGCCCTACTTTTTGCGCGATCGCACCATGCAGGTGGCGCTCGGGCTGTTCCTTGGGACCTTCCTCCAAAGCCTCACGGCCTTTGTCGTCACCGGCCAGCGTGGTGCTGTTGTTTTCGTACCGCAGCTCACCGTGCTGACGAGCGTCCTGCTTGTCTTTACGAGCTTTTGCTTCCTGGTGGTCTACAACCACCGTGTTGCAGTCGCAATCCAGACCAACAATGTGCTTGCACGAATCATCCAAGACCTCAACGCCGCCATTCGAGAGTGGTCACGCCAGCGAGTGATCGACACCCGTGGCAGCTCTACCAGCCATCCCGGACCGCAAGGGAGCGCACAGGACCTTCGCCAACGCTGCGCGGCCGAGGGCGGGGTCGTGTACGCCCCGACGAGCGGCTACGTGCAGAAGTTCGACCACGCGCGTATGGTCGGAGCCGCGGAAAGACGGGGTGCGATCGTATCCCTCGCCTTTAGACCGGGTCAGTTTGTACTCGAGGGCGAGGTGCTCGCGCACGTATTGCCCGCGGCCCACAGAGACGAGTTGGCGACCACAATCCAACATGCAGTCCGGATCGGCCAGCACCGCACCCTGGACCAGGATCTCGAGTTTGCGTTCGCACAGCTCTCCGAGATCGCCATTCGGGCGCTCAGTCCCGCGATCAACGATACCTACACTGGCCTGAGCAGCATCGATTGGGTGGGCGATGCGTTGCGCATGCTCGCCGCGGTCCCTCAGTCCGACGGCGCGTGGCATACGAACGATGGTGAGGTGCGACTGCTTGTACCCCCCTTGCTGTTTCCGCGGGTGGTGAGAGCTGCCTTCGATCTGATCCGGCAGGCGGGGACCGACACTCCTGCGGTCATCATCCGGCTGCTCCAGACCTGTGCACGGCTTGCGCCCCAACTGCACGATGAGGAACAGCGGCGCGCCATCCGAGACGAGGTCCAAGCGGCCCACGAGTTCGCGGCGCGTTGGCCTGACGTTCGGGTCGACCGGGATGCGCTCGAGCAGGCATACCGGTCGGCGTGCGACCGACTGGGTTCTGCCTGACGGCTGGAAGCAACCCAGAATAGCGCTCCAACCTTCGTAGGAAGGATGGAGTGGAGAAGAGACCGCGCGGGCTACCGGTTTGGCCGATGCGCCGGAACGTCTCTGCACTTTCGCTAGTGTCCAGGAGGAGATCCCATGCGGACATCGATCTTCCACGGGCTTAGGCTCGAGAAAGACGTGCACATCCCCCTGCGCGACGGCGCGTACGTCGTAGCGGACGTGTTCCGCCCCGACGGAGCAGGCCGGTTCCCGGCGGTCATGACGATGGGGCCGTACTCCAAGGACATCCACTTCCGAGACTGGAATCCACTCTTCGAGTACGAACGGCTCCCAGAGCGCGGCCCCTACATGCATTGGGAGACGGTGAACCCCGAATGGTGGGTGCCGCAGGGGTACGTCGTGATCCGCGTTGACGGCCGTGGAACTGGGAAGTCGCCCGGGCGGGTGCGCCGGCTCTCAGACGCGGAGGCGTGCGACTTCTACGACGCCATCGAATGGTCGGCTGCAGAGCCCTGGAGCAACGGGCGAGTGGCCGTGATGGGAATCTCGTACTTCGCCATGAATGCTTGGCGCGTCGCCGCGCAGCAGCCGCCGCATCTCGCCGCCATCGTCCCCTGGGAAGGCGCGGTCGACACCTACCGCGACGCGGGCCGTCACGGCGGCATCTACTCGAACGGCTTCAACGAGCGCTGGTCCCGCAACCTCCGAAGCCATGAGCGGGGTGCTGCCGCGGATTTGAGCCCTGCGCGGGCCGAGCTTCCCGTCCCCCCGGAGCTCTTCACCGACACCGCGTATCACTGTCCCGACCTCGGTCGGATTCGGGTGCCGCTGCTCTCGGCCGGCAACTGGGGCGGCGTAGGTCTCCACCTGCGCGGGAATGTCGAGGGCTTTCTGGGAGCAGGGTCCGACGAAAAGTTCCTCGAGATCCACAGCGGCGACCACATCGTGCCCTTCTATTCGCTGGATGGCAGGACGCTTCAAAAGCGATTCCTGGACCAATGGCTGCTCGATGCGGACACCGGCATTCTGCGCGAGCCCCGGGTCCGCCTGGCGATTCGTCGATCCGCCGATCGCTACGTCTGGCGCTACGAGGACGAATGGCCGATCGCCCGCACGGAATGGACTGCGTTCCACCTGGACGCGGACAAGAAGATCCTAAGCCGCGATCCCGCTCCTCAGCCCGGTGAGACGCACGTGCAGGCCGAGCCGGCAGCGCCGCCCGCGGCAGCGCGCGCTCTGTTCATGGGTCCTACCTTCGAACGCGAGACTGAGTTCACCGGCCCGGTCGCGCTCCGGCTCTGGATCTCTTCGACGGTGGATGATGCCGATCTCTTCGCCGTCATCCGCAAGATCGGACGCAACGGCAGCGAGATCACCTTCCCCGGCGCGATCTCTCCCGGGATCCCAGCCGCCTACGGCTGGCTGCGCGCCTCCCATCGCAAGCTCGATCCAACGCGATCCACACCCTACCGGCCGTACCACACCCATGACGAACTGCTGAAGCTCGATCCAGGTGCCGTCGTGCCGCTGGAGATTGAAATCTGGCCGACGAGCATCGTCTTTGAACCCGGGGACCGCTTGGTCCTTGAAGTGGCGGCAGAAGACGATCCGCGGATGGCGCCCTTCTTGCACGACCATGCGCTCGATCGCGTGCGGCGCGGCACATTCACGCTCTACAGCGGTGGGGCCCATGATTCCCAGCTGCTCATGCCGCTGATCCCGCAGCGCTGAGCGCCGTGGGTTGGACGGGCACCCCCACGTTCGCACCGCACGCCGAGGGGCACCCTTTCTCGTCTTCAAGAAGGACGCGGAAGGGCTGAAAGCGCGCGGAGACGGTAACAACGTCCGCCGAGCGGGGTTCCACGACGCGGGGTCTAGCGACAGACTCCGTACGGGAACCGGTTCAAACGTCGAGGGTGACGTGCGCCTCGAAGCCATCGGGTCGCGCTTCGATGCGAAGGCCATGGGCTGTCGCCGCTTTGATGTCGGCCGCAAGGACGTGCCTTTTGCGAGAGAGTGGCTCGCCGATCAGCGTGGCGTCGAGCCGCGCTTCGCTCTCTCCCGTGACGTGAACCGATTCCGCCCGCAGCAGAAGGCCCTTGGCATCCCGCAACCAGACCAGTTCGTTCAGAAACCGCAGCAGGAGGAGCTCCACGTCGGGCTCCACGAGGCTCAACATCTGACGCTCGGAGGCGGCGACACTGGAGGGATCTTCCACGGTCGCGGCGAGCACGGCCTCGCTCGCCGCTGCAAAAAGTGAGTCGAGCGTGCTTGCGTACGCTACAAAGCTGAGGTCGCCCGTCGCTCCCTCGACAAACTCATAGCGCGCCTTCATCCCTTCACGTTGCCGATGGGCACGAGGTGGGCGACCCGCCGGGAGAGGCCGGCCATTTCGGTGGCTTCGGCCACCTCATCGACGTTCTTGTAGGCGAGACCTGCCTCCTCGGCCAGACCGCGCAGGGAGGCCGCGCGCACCAGGATGCCGCGCGCCGCGAGCTCGTCTTGCAGCGCACGACCGCGCACCAGCTTGCGCGCGCGCGTGCGGCTGAGCGTCCGTCCGCTCCCATGCGCGGTGCTGTAGAAGCTCGCCGCGCCGCTTGCCACACCGGCCAGAAGCCAGGAGCCAGTCTCCATGCTTCCTCCCACGATCACCGGCTGCCCGGTGGCGCGGTACGCAGGGGGGAGCTCGGGATGGCCCGGGGGGAAGGCGCGCGTGGCCCCCTTTCGATGGACCAGCAGCCGGCGTGGCTCGCCGCCCACCATGTGGGTCTCGCGCTTCGCGGTGTTGTGCGCCACATCGTAGATGCAGCGGATTCCGAGCATTTCCGGCGACCGCTGGAACACCCGGGAAAAGACTTCGCGGATCCGATGCAAGATGACCTGACGGTTCACAAACGACATGTTCGCCGCACAACACATTGCGGCGTAGTAGCTTTGCCCCTCCGCGGACGCGAATGGTGCGGACGCGAGTTCTCGATCGATCAGCGGAAGGCCAAACTTCGTAGGCATGAGGCGCAGGAAGAGCTGGAGGTAGTCGCTCGCGACCTGGTGGCCGAAGCCACGGCTCCCGCAATGAAACATGAGCATCACCTGCTCCGGCCGATCGATCCCGAACGCGCGGGCGAGCGCGGGATCCGCGACCCCTTCGCTGTGGGCAACCTGAACTTCGAGGTAGTGGTTGCCGGAGCCCAGCGTGCCGACCTGTGCCAGGCCGCGCTCGATCGCGTGCGCGCTCACCGCGGCCGGATCCGCGCCGGAGAAGCGCCCCATGGCCTCCGTGTGGACGAGGTCCTCGGGCACGCCATAGCCCCGCTTCACGGCCCAAGGGGCCCCCTCACGCAGTGCCTCCTCGAACTCGCTTGCGTTGAGCTGTAGGAAGCCCCGGGCCCCGACGCCCGCCGGAACGCGATCGGCGAGCGCGTCCACCAGCTCCGAAAGGCGTGGCGCCACCTCGCCAAACGTGAGATCGGTGCGCACGAGGCGCATCCCACAGTTGATGTCGAAGCCGATGCCGCCCGGCGAGATGACCCCGCTCTCCTCGTCCATCGCGGCCACACCGCCGATCGGAAAACCGTACCCCCAGTGGGCGTCGGGCATCGCGAAGCTCGCCTCGACGATCCCGGGCAGCGTGGCGACGTTCGCGGCCTGAATGAACACGTGGTCGTCCATCTCCTTCACCAGCTTCTCGCTGCCGAAGACGCGGACCGGAACGCGCATTCCCTCCCGAAAGCCGATCCCGAGCTCGAAGCACGCAGGACCGATCCGCTGTAGTGTAGAGGGTGCAACCATGGCCGTCTCGCCTCGAGCGCTCTCGCCCCACCTGTTATTCTAAATAACGGTCCTCAATCGACGACAGCAAACGCGCGCGCACGAAGTCCACATCCGCGTCCGCCGTTTCTGCGGAAATCTTGGATTCGAGCTCCCCCACGACAGTACTCAGCTCGTCGTCATGGATCACCTCGCGGATCCAACGGGAGAAATCTCCCCGAGGCGCATGGAAACGGATCGTGTCGGGTGGGCAGGCCGTCAGCCCGCGGTGAAACTCCTCAAGATTGGCGGCCTCGTATGCTGCCTCCCCGGCCCCCCCATGGAGCTGGAAGCAGCGCTCCGCGGCAAGTTTCGCTCGCGCGTACTTGTGCCAGTGTCGGACATGGGAGCTCGTGCGCAGCGCGCGGGTGAACACACGCAGCGGCAGCATGGCGTCTCGTCGGGCCAGCACCGCTTGCCCGAAGCGGGTGGCACCCACCACGCGCACAAAGGGCCGCCGCCAGATCTCCTCCATCACGGCAATCGGGTCGGGCGTGCCGCTCGGAGTCGGAGGGTGACCCGTGGGCAAGGCCAAGACCACGTCCAGTTCCTTCCATACCTCGGGCCGCATCTCGTCCGGTCGATACGTGACGAAGCAATAGCCCTTCTGCGATGGATCGAAGTACCCGGACGTGTTGGCTTCCTGTCCGAAGGGAACATGGGCTTCGTCGATGACGATCCAGTGGGGAAGGCCCGTGGCCGCTCGTTCTCGCTCAAGCTGCGCAAGGATGGAACTCTTGTAGGCACGACGGGCGGGGCCATCCAGGCCGGAGACATCCACGACGACACTGCCGAAGCGGTGCTCAATGAGTCGCTGGATGCCGCCTTCCGGTAGGAACCCGGCCCGTCCATCGATCCAGAGCACGCCACGAAGGTGTCCGATCGGCTCATAGTCCCCTTCCGGGTCAATCACACAGACCGAGTATCCGAGCCCGATCAGCTGCTCTGCAATCGAACCTGCCAAATGCGATTTTCCGCTCTTGCTGCGGCCGGTGATGAGCATGTTGATCTGCGAGGCCGGCAGGTGTGCGCGCGAGTTGTCCTCAAAACGGCCGAGCTCCAATTGCCAGCGTTTCGGTTCGATCCGCACCTCGCCGCGCAAAACCGGACCCCGCAAGAACGCAGCCACCCCGGCTCCCCCGGGCTCGTCCAGAACCAGGTCGGCGTGCGCCTTCAACGCATTCACGGCATTGCCCACCGCCACTCCAAGCTCGCAAGTCTCCAGGAGCGAGTGGTCGTTCTCTGCGTCGCCGATCGCGATCGCACTGTGATGCGAGATGCCGAGGTCGCCGAGTGCCTGATAGACGCCGAACCCCTTCGAGACCCCAGGAGGCAGGATCATCATGTCTGCACGGTTTCTCACGATCTGGCATTCCAGCCCGAGTCGGCGGATCTCCTCGGTGACCTCGACGTCCCACGCTGCAAGAGAGGCCAAAACGACCTGACCGCGACGAAAAACGACACCCCGCTTGAGCAACGCCTCGTCCAACTCGAAGCGGACGGGCGGTGCCAAAAGCCGTGCGACGTGGCCGGCACACAGCACCGCCCCGTTCTCGGCCACGATCACATCGAAGTGGTCGTCCGCGTCGGGGAAGACCTCGCGAAGCTCCGCAAGGATGCGACCCGTCACGAGGACGACGCGCATTCCTCGCGTGCGCACCTCGGCCACGGCGGCCAGCGTGTCGCGCGCCGGCCTTCCCTGCATGGTCAGCGTGCCGTCGAAGTCGATGGCGATTGCGTGGAAGTACGGAGACAAGGCAGCTACCGCTTGAGGATTCCTGGGGGGAGGAAGCGCTCCGCCGGCGCGCACACGCGTGCCGTTCGGTGCGGGATACGCCGCACAGCCCCGTCGGCGCCGTGGAGCGACCCGGGTCTCGCTCGCGGAGCTCGCCGCCGGGGGTGTACTCCCACCTCCCCTAGTACGGCCAGACCCACTCGCTGATCTCCTCGCGGTCTCTCCCGTGCTCGTGGGCGTAGCGGAGGTTGTCGAGAATTGCGTTCTTCATACTTTCCTTGAGGTGTGCGGCAGCCGCGCTAAGCCGCGGTACCCGGTCGATCACGTCGATCACCAGATGGAAACGCGAGGTTTCGTTCAACATGGCGAGCTCGAGAGGGGTGTTGATGTTTCCCTTTTCCTTGTAGCCCCGAACATGCAGATTCTCATGGTTCTTGAAGCGGTAGGAGAGCTTGTGGATGAGCCACGGGTAGCCGTGGTAGTTGAAGATGACTGGCTTGTCGGTCGTGAACAGGCCATCGAACTCGCGCTCCGTGGAGCCGTGGGGATGTTCCGCGATGGGCTGCATCTTGTACAGGTCCACGACGTTCACGAAGCGGAGCTTGAGGTCCGAGACGTGTTCGCGCAGGATGGCCGCAGCCGCGAGCGCCTCGAGCGTCGCCACGTCGCCGCAGCTCGCAAGCACCACTTCCGGCTCTACGCCTGCGTCTGTCGATGCGCGCGACCAGATGCCGATCCCCTTCGCGCAGTGGATTTCCGCCTCCTCGATCGTGGTGAACTGGAGGTGTTTTTGCTTGTCGGCGACGATCACGTTGATGCAATCGGTGGTCTCGAGGCAGTGGTGCGCCACGGCCAGAAGCGTATTGGCATCCGGCGGCAGATAGATGCGTGCGACCGTGGGGCTTTTGTTGGTCACGTGGTCGATGAACCCCGGGTCTTGGTGAGAGAAGCCGTTGTGGTCCTGGCGCCAGACGGTCGACGACAAGAGGATGTTCTGTGCAGCCACCGGGGCTCGCCAATGAACGTGGTTTTTGGAGATGTCCAACCATTTGGCATGCTGGTTAAACATCGAGTCGATCACGTGTGCGAAGGCCTCATAGGTATGAAAGAAGCCGTGTCGGCCCGTCAGCAGATATCCCTCGAGCCAACCGATGAGCGTGTGCTCGGAGAGCATTTCCATGACGCGTCCGTCGGGCGCAAGCTCCCCCCCATCGCGATCCTCGGGCAGGTACTCCGCGAGCCATGTCTTCTTCGAGACCTCGTAGATCGCCTGCAGGCGATTCGAGGCGGTCTCGTCCGGTCCGAAGACTCGGAAGCTCGTCATGTTGTTCTTCATGACATCGCGCAGATACTCCCCGAGCGGCTTGGTGTTCTCATAGGAGAGCACCCCCTTCCGGGTCACATCGACGGCGTACTGTCGGAAATCGGGGAGCCTCAGATCTTTGCGCAGCACCCCCCCGTTCGCGTGGGGGTTGGCGCTCATGCGCCTTACCCCCTTCGGTGAGAGCGCGCGCAGCTCCGGCACGAGTCGGCCGTTGGCGTCGAAGAGATCTTCGGGCCGGTAGCTGCGCATCCACTCTTCGAGCACCTTGAGGTTCGCCGGGTTGTTGCGGACGTCGGAAAACGGCACTTGATGCGCGCGCCAAAAGCCTTCGATCTTGTGCCCGTTGATTTCCTTCGGACCCGTCCAGCCCTTGGGCGTGCGCAGCACGATCATCGGCCAGCGCGCTCGCTCGGCCTGCTTGGATTTGCGCGCCGTGCTCTGCACGGCTCGGATCTTCGCGACCACCTCGTCGAGGGTGGCCGCCATCTTCTGGTGCATCTCCTCGGGGTCCGAGCCTTCGACGAAATAGGGCGTGTAGCCATAGCCCCGGAAGAGGGCTTCGAGCTCCTCGTGGCTGATGCGCGCCAGGATGGTCGGATTCGCGATCTTGTAGCCATTCAGGTTCAGGATCGGCAGCACGGCTCCGTCGCGGATCGGATTCACGAACTTGTTGGAGTGCCAGGCCGTTGCCAGCGGCCCGGTCTCGGCCTCCCCGTCGCCGACCACACAGGCGACGAGCAGATCTGGATTGTCGAAGGCCATGCCATACGCGTGGGAGAGGCTGTAGCCCAGCTCTCCGCCCTCGTGGATGGAACCCGGAGTCTCGGGAGTGACGTGCGAGCCGATGTGGCCGGGGAACGAGAACTGCTTGAAGAACTTCTGCATGCCCTCGGCGTCTTCGCTCTTGTCGGGGTAGATCTCCGAATAGGTCCCCTCGAGGTAGGCAGGACCCAGCACACCGGGCGCCCCGTGGCCGGGCCCCGCCACGAAGATCACATCGAGGTCGTCGCGCTTGATGACCCGGTTGAGGTGCGTCCATACGAAGGAGAGCGCCGGGCTCGCGCCCCAATGCCCGAGAAGGCGGTACTTGATGTGCTCTGGGAGAAGCGTCTCCTTGAGCAAGGGGTTGTCCTTCAAATAGATCATTCCGACCGAGAGGTAGTTGCACGCGCGCCACCACGCGTTGAGAAGGCGCAACTCCTCGGCTTCGAGCGGTCCGGCGCCGGTCTTGGTCCGTGCGGGGGTCATGAGACACCTCCTAGGCGGGCGAAATCACCTCGCACCCTCGGGCGAATCTCAGCGATATAGCATCCCCGTCGCCCAAGGCACATCCGAGAGCCCGCACGCAGGAAGCGTGCCGGATCGATGGGACACTTCAGCTCATGACGCGGCCAGGGCCGCGAAGCGTCGAAACGCCACACTTCTGGCAAGAAGCCTTCACGAACAAGAGCAACGCCAAACCCGACAAAAACTCCGCACCGCGCTTCCGACAGGCGCAGCATCAGGTTGCGGGGGCGAGTCTCGAAGGGAGGCCACCGTGCGAGAGCGCCCGGCCAGCCGCGCGCTTCCCCGAACCGCAATGATTGTGGCTGCCAGCGCTGTAGTGGGTCTGTTCCTCAACTTCTATCTCGACGCCCAGCGCGAAGCCGAAGCGCGGGAAGCGCGAATCGCGGAACTGCTCGACGATGCCTCGGATCTTCTGAACTCCGGCGCGGCGCAAGCGAACACTCCGAGATATGAGCGTCGTCTCATCGTGGGCGCACGGTCCGCTCCGGCCCAAGCGGACCGCGAGGCTTTGCGCCAGGCCAAGCGCAAGGTCGACCGCGCCCTTCAGATGGATCCGAGCAACGTGATCGCTCAGAGTTTCGACAGTTTG
>Ga0187780_10001734_pt1 | contig 16485 bp, 17 predicted proteins | sample 1015_Q2_SP10_20__FD_132429 | JGI IMG/M metagenome (GOLD analysis project Ga0187780, IMG submission 132429) | Tropical peat soil microbial communities from peatlands in Department of Meta, Colombia - 1015_Q2_SP10_20_MG | ecosystem: Environmental > Terrestrial > Soil > Wetlands > Peat | place... | reverse complement strand
GGTCAAGCCGGCAAATAACAGGAATTTCAAGCAAAGCCAGGAGAATTCTCGCAACCAGGGGCAGGCAATGATCAAGGGGCTAGTGGTCCATCTAAGCTTTGAAACGATTAGCCTTAAATGAGCGAGCGTGGGTTCTTGGCGCCTAGATATTGCTAGTGCGAAAGTCAAGTTGAGCCGGCGCCCGCAGAAAGCCGGCGGCTCGGTTCGACGTGACGTTTCGCCTGCTCGGATTTTTTTACAAACACTGGGCCAGTGCTCACGAGAACACCAACCGATGCCCAATGGACGACAGTGCTTCGGGCCGCAAAACGCAAGGCAGTTAACTTCGCCTATCCGTGGGGCACGACAGTTCTACGAGCAGCGACTATCATTCCAAATTGCGGGTGCGATGTGGGCGAAACTGAATTGTCAATCATGCGCCAAACACCTTCCGGGGACCCGACATGACAGTAGATACGCTGATCGCCCTAGCGATTGGCATTGGCGTCGCACTTATCCTTCGCCAGCTGTCCAAGATCAGTGAGCAGTTGGCGCAAGTGCAAAAGACGGTCCTCGATCAGACTGTCGCCGCCGCCTCGGTGCACGACGTAACCCACCCCGTATTTAGCCTTTTGCAGCTTCAACATGTTCGTCAGGGCTTTGAGAGCGCCTTCAAAGAAAAGGATCTGTTGGAACAGGAATTGCATCGCAGCGAAGAGTGGGTTGGCATGAAACAACCGGCAGGACCCTCGCCCAAGCTTCAGGAGAGGATGAAAGCCGTCTGTGACGCCGTTGCCAAAGCTGAAAGTGCGTGGCGTGAATATCTTTGGATGATTGAGGCCAATATTGCTGTTGCCAATGGCGGTGAGTCAAGGGCCGATGCCCTGCACCGGTTCGGGGAGCTCGCGAAAAGCGCCCCCATGGCTTCCGACCGTGCCCGGGATTTGATGACGAGTTGGGCGGCTCGCTTGCGAGGAGAAAGCGAAGAGCTCGTGGAGATCCATCTGCCCGATAACAAAATCGACTTACTCAAGTCCGGTCGTGCCACTCAAGGTGGTTTGTAGAATTTCAATCGAATCTCTTGGGTATTGTTGAGATTGCAGGCGGCCCAAGAAGGTTTCCCCCTTCTTTTATTTACCGACACCAGCCCCTCGACAAACCGGGGGAGGATCACTTGCTTTCAGCTGGCGGTGGGCACTTTGTCCGAGCACGCGCTCTGATGAGACAGTCTCGATGCCAAACCCTCCCGGCATGGATCGCGACCTGGACAGCATGAAGAGTGACAAGACGGTATTTTTCCATTTGTCAGTCTTTTTCACCTGCTGTCGCGAGTGAAAATCACATGGCCTTCGCCGATGCTGTCGCTGCGAATTCTCCGATCCGAACCGCTCCGGCGGTCGACCGTTGCTGACACGATTTACGAGCCATGCGGGATGCCCTTTTTGTAGTCACTGTCGTCGGAGGCCTATTGGCCCTTGCTCTTGCGGTCGGGTATTTTCTGGCAGCCCGATTCGGGGGAGGATCGGCGTTAAAGCGGCGCGCGATTGCGATGGCCACAATCGTGGTGGCGGTCACTCTCGCGGTGGCTTGGGTTCTACTGACTGGTAGGGGCGTTTGCTGTTAATCCCCTAGATGCCTTTGCGTCGCGGCCCGCCAGACCCTGCCGCCAGCAAGTACGCCCGAATTATTACGGCGAGCGAGAAGGAGCCAGGCCACGCTCGGAAGTTGACAACGCGCGCTTCGATGGCGACGGTGGAATGTCCCGGGATGCACGATAAGCGGTGGCGGTGCGCTTTTTCCGCAGAAACGTCCACTCGCGACGCAAGCTTTCCACGATTTTCACTTGCGTGACGGTCTTACTCGACGGCGAAGAAAATACTGGGTCGCGTCTTGGCTGTCGTCCCTGAAACCGCTCACGTGCGGCTTCGGTACAAGCGGCGCTTAACTCTGACTTGGCCTTATTGCGTCTCCGACATGAATAAGACCACCCTGAACAATCCGCGCCCTCAGGCCGCCCTTATGGACAAAAAATTTCAAAACCTTGGCGTGTGTTCTTTTCGCAAAGGTTCTGCACGGCTCGCACAGCTCTAGACCCTCGAGTTCGGCCTGCCCAACAAAAAACCGCTTTCCGCACAGCTCGTTCAAATCCACCCCGGAAGTGACAAGATTCCGCCTCGGCCCATCAGGGGTTAGTGCAAGACCGGAAGCTTTAGCAAAAGCTTCGATGTGTTCCAGTTCAATGAGCGTTACTTCGCGGTCTGGCGACTTTCGATTGGCCAAGTCGCAATGACGATCTCCCCTCACCCCACATTCGGACAGCAGTTCGGCCTGCTGCAGCGACACCATAGGTGCTCCCCGGCAAGGCGCTGTAAAGATGTAACGAATCACAGAAGATTCCGCGCTTTGGTTTCAGAGCTGGTCCGGTTTCGGATCGATTTTTGGTGATGATCCCGCGTAGCGGCCAACAACGCAACAACTTCGAAATGTCCAACCGGTTTGATTGCTCGTCGCCAGCGGCGCATTATGCAGGGGCTACGGCTGCTGTGAGGCAAATTGGCAATTTGATTAATTTTTGAGGCAAAGCACGATCCGATGAGCGGCTTTGACTCATACTTTTCTCGCGCGAAGTTCTCCGAAATTCAAAAATAAATCCGTGTGCCGAGAAATCGATAGTTCACCGTAAGGCACCAGGGCAAGCCAAATCGCAATCGACCGAAAAAAAACCCAAACGTGGAGGCAAAAATGACAACACGACGTCAGGTCAATACTGCCATCCTTGCTAGCGCGGCGCTCTCGGCCGCGCGGGCGGCCGTTGTGTCCCAGACCCCGGGGCCGCTTGTGTTGCCGGCACCGCGTCGCGAAGGCGGCATGCCTTTGTTCGCCGCGCTCAACTTGCGACGATCAACGCGGGAATTTTCGCAAAGGCAATTGCCGATACAGGTTCTCTCGGATTTGCTCTGGGCGGCGTTTGGTATTAATCGGCCAAGTGGCGATCGCACTGCGCCGTATTGGCGACACATAATGGTGATCGACGTTTATGCAGCGATGGCGGACGGCGTCTGGTTATATGAAGCTAAGACGCACAGCTTGACACCCTATCTGGCGGACGATATCCGAGTGCAAACCGGAACGCAGGACTTTGTCGGGACGGCGCCGCTAAATCTGGTCTACGTCGCTCACGGTGAGCGCATGACGGAGATCTCAGAGGAAGAGCGGCGGCTCTACGCCTGCGTTGACAGCGCGTTCATCGGCCAGAACGTGTATCTATTTTGCGCGTCGGAGGGTTTGGCCACGGTCTTTCGCGGAGCAGTGGACCATCCGAAGCTCGAACACGCCCTAAAGCTGCCGGAGCATCAGTTCGTAACCTTCGCGCAAACCGTTGGATATCCTCGCAGTTAAGCTTCGTGCTGCAGGCCGATGGCGGAGCCGAACGAAATTGCCAATTTCGACCGCCCCCGACATCACTTGGCTGCAATCTGACTTCAAGGGAAAGCGTCACATTCGTCAGAAGGCGCTTTCTCTTCCGGAGCCGGCAACTATCCGAAACTGCCCGCCTACGGTTTAGTTTCCTATGCCTCAACCTGGCGCAGTAAAAACCGTCAAAACCCCCGTGTAACCGTAAAGGTGGTCGCGAGCAATCTCACCACCCGCAAAAAACCCGACCAGAGGCACGTCGCCCAACGCATTGCGCACGGTCTGCAATTCCGCGTGCCGCGCGCCGAAGTGTGGCCCGCCGCGGCCCGAGCAACTGACGTAAAGCGCGCCACTTATTTGGCGCGCCCCCGCGCTTTCAACTTCGTCGCGGATTTCCGTCACAATCCGCACCAGGTCGCGCTGTGCGGCTTCGGCATTGCGTGTGCAAAAAGCCATACGCATACCAGGTTCGATCCAATCGGCGATCGCGAGAATATTTTTTCGCCGGTCCACCGCAAGCAGGTGTCGCACGGCTGTTTCCGCGCCAAACTGACCGGGCCGCATCGGCATGTCCTCGGCCGCGGCAATCAAGCCTACCAGCGTAGCGCTTAGCGCTTGCTCCAATTTCTCGTCCGGTGTGTCCCGGAAAAGCCCCAGATCCTCCAACACGCAGTCCAGTGCGGGCTGGCCGTCCAGGCTAATGGCGATGTTGCGCTCGGCCGCAGTGATGGTGCGCACGGGTCCTATTGGTTGACAGCCCTGCGTCACGCGCGAGATTAGGTTCACTTCAGGGCCGAAGGCGACTCCGGACAATCCGCCCGTGAACACGCCATCTGCCATGTGCAGCGGTCGGTTGCGCGCCGACGACAGACCGCCAAAAAGGTAACCGGTGGCCATTCGGCTGCTCAACTCGTGAATCAACTCCTGCAAATCGGGGGCACTGCCATCGGCATGAACCAGCGCCGTATGGGGAATGAATCCGGAAGAGGCCGCCGGCAGCGGCCTTCGCCCTGAAAATACCCGAAACGACTCACGCGCAAGAGGTGCCACCATCAAAACGAGAGCCGGCTCGTCGATATATTCGATACCGCTGGCCGCCACACCAATGCCGGCCGTTCCGACCCAATCCACACCTGGCAGGCGCTGACGAAGTTCACCGAGGATGGTCTCGGCATGCGGCGCGTAGTAGTCGCTCAGATAGCACCAGCCCAGCGTGAAGGGCACGGACTCGGCCTTTGGGACACCGTGCGCTTCGAGCTGAGTTTGAATTTGCTTTTCGCTCTGAGCAAGGGCGACCCGCCAATCGGCGTGGGCCGCATGCGCCTGCACAAAAGAAGCAAGAGGCATGGTTCCACCCTACCTCAATAGGAGTGCCCGGTAACCTCTGGTCCGCAAGGGCATAAAGTAATTGAGGTCTTTGTGCAAGCACAACTTTTGTTCATTCAGCAAACTACCGCGAATGAAAGGATCGCAAATGCTAGTTTACGTCGTTGGGCGTACTTGCAACCATGTGGCCAGAAGATTGGCGCCGAAGTCAACAGCACATCCTCCTGGCTGCGCCCGTTAGTCGAGATGCTCGTGCCGAAGGCTTCGACAGCCTATGCATCAAGTCTGCGCACAAGTGTGCCTCTTGCCAATATCCAAATGGGCAACGGGCAGCAGGCGGCGCACGTACGAGAAAGCAAGGGGCTGTGCACGCTGCGCCGGAGTTGCGCTTCAGATACCTCAGAGTCCGCGCGACGGTGCGGACGAGTTGAAAGCAAAAGCTATTTTGGGCAATGCTCTTGATAGCGACCTAGTCCCAAGGCTCACGCAGGACGAAAAAGGCCAGGGTCCACTACTTCGCTAAATGTCGCAAGCCAGAACCGATGGGCGACAGCAGTTAGCCGAAAAGATAACAATCGCATCATCGGTACTAAAAACGGTAAGTTGCTTCGCACCAGAGACACCCCTGTAAGCGCTATGGTTTGCTTGACGGAGATCAGGCTGTATCGGCCTTGCGCGCGCATACTGAGCTCCGAAGGTGAATTGTAAGCGCGGCGTTTCCGATTGCTTGCGCACTACCAGAGTTTTCCGGGAACGCTGGTTAGGACCATCGCTTTGCGCTCGCTAGGAGGCCCGCCATGCCCCATTTCGTCATGTTGTCGCGCGTATCCGTCGAATCCTTGCACCAGCCGAAGTCATTTGAAACGCTCGAACACCACGCGGTCGAGCAGATTCGCAAGCAATGTCCCGAAGTTCAATGGATCGCGAATTACGCAGTTGCCGGTCCCTACGACTACTTGGACATTTTCAGCGCTCCGGACCTCGAGACGGCGATGCGCGTCTCCGCCCTGATTCGAAGCTATGGGCACGCCCATTCCGAGATCTGGCCGGCTATTGAGTGGACGGGCTTCAAGACGGTACTTCGGGGTTTATCGGAGGCCTGAGCGCAGTGGATAAGGCAACTGAGACGTTCGTCCTGAAGCAGTTGCGCCGTTATCGCGTCTTGACACTGGCGACACAACGGCCCGATGGATACCCGCAGGCAACCATCGTGGCATTCGCCAACGACCGTCTCACGTTGTTTGTGGCGGTGGACAGCAACAGCCAGAAAGCACGCAACATCCGACGCAATTCCAAAGTGTCAGTTGCCATCGGCAGCGACCGCCGCGACTGGAGCAAGATCACCGCGTTGTCCATGGCCGGGCAGGCGCGTGTGCTACGCAAGGCCGACGAAATCACTTGGGCGAAGTCTCGTTTATTGACGCGCTTTCCGGAAATGAAAGAGCTTGGCGGCGCGGACGGCTTTAAAGGCTGGGCCTTCATCGAGATCGCGCCAGTCGTGATTTCGGTGCTCGATTACACGCAGGGTGTCGGACATACGGAGCTAATCAAGCTTCGGCCGCACAACAAGCGACAATAATCCGGTTGCTTAGCGAGGGCTGGATGCGACATCCATTACGCCGTATCTTGTGCGGTCCACGGCTCCCGGTAGAACAGCAGGCTAAGTGCTACCACAATCAGGGCTGCCGGCCAGATCCACCCTGCGATGCGCGAAGCTGTGCCTTCAAGCCGCAGCTGTATCCAGCGGGACCATCCGGCGGTGACTGCGGCCAACGCCAGAGGTAAGTGCGTGATCTCGATCAACAACTGGTCCTTCACGTTGGCGAGCACGTGAGAATGGCTCATCAGCAGCGTTCCGCCGATCGCGCATAGCAACGGAAACAGAAGCACGAGACGCCGGCCGCTTGTAAAACCCATGCGAGCGCGCCACTCGATGATTCCGATGGAGGCCGCCAAACATTCGAACAGGCGATGCTGCGCCACCTCCGGATCACGCAGACTGTCGAGCAGACCGAGCCTGCCCGTCGGCCATACTTCGGGATCCGCGCGCCACACGATCGCCGCGGCCAGGACGACCAAACCCATCGGCCAATGGCGTGCCCACTCAAAGTGAGGAATTCGCTCCAGCAAAGCGAGCAGGGCCATTGCCAACAGCAGCAAGCCCGCCCAATGGTGGTTGAATTCTGACCATGCGATGTCCATCGCGTTTCGCGGCGGGGGCAGCCCTTCACCCGGAACGAACGCAAGCGGCGCCGGTTCCTGCCGGGCCTGCGCGTTGGCGATGCGCTCGTCGAGGCGCGATATCGCAAGCAAATCGAAGTCGGGACTAGTCAGTCGAGGACGGCCTGGAGTCAGTTGCTGCACGATTTCCGTCCACGTTGCCCGATCAGTCGTCAGGTCCGCGCCGGGCGGCTGAGAAGTCAAGGAACCCGCCGCGAACAATACTGTTACCCCGATGCCCAGCTCCGCTTCCACAAAGCGTCTGAGCGTCAAGACAGCGGCCCCCGAGTCGCCCGCCAGCTTCCGCACAAGTCGGTAATTCATCGATCCGAGAAACAGCAAGCCGGCCAGCAACAGCGCTTTGGTCACAACCATCACACCGTAGGCCGTGCCATAAAGCGCTTCGAGCGAACCCAGGTAGTCGATAGCCATCGCGACTCCCGCGAAGATAAGCAGGGCCACCGCCAGCATCGACATCAGGGAATAGCGACGCCCAATCAGGCTCCTTGCCAAAGGCTGGCCGGTACCTGCCAGCGCCAGCAAGAGGTACGGAAGGCCGCCAATCCATACGCCGGCGGCCCCCATGTGAATAAAACCCGCGGCCTCCAGCGCGGGGCGTGCGTCAAGACGTGCGGCGGCATGGCTCGCGGCAACTTGTGCACCCAGAATCAGCAGCGCCACCGGCACAAGTACATAGGGGCGCAAGGATTCACGTGCCCGCGTGACAGCCACCGCGATAGTTAACGCGCTGACACTGACGGTCGCTGCGGCCGCTGCAAAGGAAGTGCTTAGCGCCTCCACTACGGTGATATCCAGCGTTCCGACCAAAACGGTGGCCTGCACTGCTAACGTCAACGTTTCGAACACAGCCAAGGCGAGCGCGCTCCATGCGAGCAGGCGGCGGCTGCGTTCGACAACTAGCACAGCGAACCCGCCAAGATCGTTCGCGAGCGGCTGCAGCAGCAAGATGACGAACGCCACGCCCCCTACCGTTAGCGATTGCGCCGTCAAAACAAAACCGCGCAACAGCACCGACAGGTATCCGAACAGGTCAACCAGCAGATCCATTTGCCTACTGCGCCACGCTAAAGGGAATGTCGCCGCGCGTGATATGTCCGTCGACGCTCAGTACCTGCCAGCGAACCCGATAGCTGCCTGGAATAAGCTCTGCGGCGTGCGCGGCCACGACGTCCGGTCGCGTCTCCCCCAGGATGACGAGTTCGGAGCGCGTTCCGTCCGGTCTGATTAGAAAAAGGCGCGAGCGGCGATGATCGATCCGGCTGTTAAATCGCAGCTCGATCGGCGCGTCTTTCTGCTTCACAACCGCCCCGGCCGCGGGTTGCGATGAGACGACAATTGCATGCGCCTGCGCCGAAAAAGCAGCCACGGCCAGTACGATGGCCGCCCCCAAATTGGCCCAAGCGTGATGCATCGTCGGACGACGGAGTATTACATAAGGAACCTTGGCACCAGATCCAGTATTTTCGATGCCGCACCGGTGGCGGCCCGATCCACTGCGTCTTGGCCCATGGCAACGCCTTTAGCACGCAACACGTGAACATCCGTGATAAGGATGGAGGCAAGGATGCCGTGCATGGTGACCTCCTGGAAGTCGAGCGACTTTATGGAGCCTTCGGAATAAATTTCACCAAGAGCAAGTCGAAATTTTACATCTGGGCGGTCATGACGGCGCTATCAGGCGCCAACAGTTCAGCAATCAGGCCGACGCATAGCGCAACCGCATTCGCCTGCACCGGCGTGCGTTGTGCCGCGGGCGTCCATATCCGCGCGATAAAGGCTTCGCAACCACGCCGCAAGAGGTTGTCGGCTAGCTGCGGTATGTAACCCCTGTTACGGGATAACGGTTCGCCAGATTGTCGACAATGCGCTGCGCGTACCCTTGCGAACTCAACTGGTCGTGACGGGCACGACCGAGGATCAGCAGCAGGTTCTTCTTAAGGAATCTCCCGAGCGTTCGATAGTTCATGGCCGTACACTTCAATATGTCGATGATGAGAAAAAGCGATCCTGCCGGCCACCCGGCACCTTTGTCGAATCCTGATGACGATGGCAAAAATCGACCACATTGAATTCACGCACCCGCAAAGCGGCCAGCGCGTTTTTTGCGTGCTTCACGACCGCCTAGCGTTGACGCTCTCGCTCACCGGCGATCCCGCATATACAAGGCAGCGACAGCAGCCAAACCCCGAGATGACGTGGGGCTAGCCGAGCCTGAAGCGAGCGCGATCTTTGTCACATCTTTCTTTTTTCCATCGGGTCTGGAATGCCCTCGCCTGCCCGAACATCGAACAAAAGCTGAGTCTGGTCGGCGACCTCGCCCAAGACTGCCATGCCGGAATTCTTGCTATCTCGCGAGACGAACCCGTGCAGATCGGCGAACGCGGCATTTTGCGGCAAGTGATTTCCGTACCGCCCCCGCACTTGCCCCGACGCAGGACTGGCAGCGGGGCAGGACTCGCAGCACTTTTTCATTCGGTCGCACACATCGAATACACCGCGATCGATCTTGCACTTGACCACGCCTGCCGCTTTCGTGACTTTCCGGACACGTACTATCGCGCCTGGGTCGATGTGGCCGCTGAAGAGGCCAAGCATTTCGTGCTCCTGCGAGAGCGCCTTCGCCATTACGGCCACGACTACGGAGATTTCCCAGTACATAACAGTCTTTGGGAGATGGCACAAAGAACCTCGCATGACGCACTGACGCGTATGGCGCTTGTTCCACGACTAATGGAGGCAAGAGGTCTTGATGCGACCCCTCCAATCCAGCAAAAACTCAAGAAGTCAGGCGATCTCGAAGGAGTGCGGATCCTCGATATCGTTCTGCACGATGAGATCGGCCATGTTGCTCTGGGCGACCGATGGTTCCGTTGGTTGTGCCGTGAGCGAGGGCTTGCCGTCGAAGCGACCTTCCGCGATTTGATCGAGGCCTACGGAGCGCCCTGGCCGAGCGCGCCCTTAAATGAGGCAGCCCGGCTCGCGGCCGGTTTCACGGCCGAGGAACTCGCCGGTTTGGCAGGACATACTCGTTAGTGGTGCAAAACGCAGCTATGGCTCGCACGGTGCCTGCGCCATCGCATCAGCTGTTGCGCGCGCGGCTCATAACATACCAACTGCACATCAAGGTCACCCGTCGCCTGAGTTTGACGGTCGGTCGGCTAGGGCATTTTTTCTTGCCGGCAGGCAATTACGTCTACACGGGCTCCGCCCGTCGACATTTTGAAGCGCGTATTGCGCGGCATTTGCGGCAAGAGAAAAAGTTGCGTTGGCACATCGACTGGCTACTCACCGCCCCTGGCGTACGCGTGGTTGCGGTGACTCGGTCAGAGCTTGCCGAATGCGTGCTAAATCAGCGCACTGGCGGCACGACGTTGGTGCCAGGCTTCGGGGCCTCGGATTGCTGTAAGCGCTGCAACAGTCATTTGCGGTATCTGACCAAAGCAAGCGTCAGCAGAGTGCCCCACCGGCGCCAGTCTCGGTAAGCCGATTACCTCTCGGTCGGTTGGCCGCGGTTTGTGCAAACTGGCGTTCGGCCTCGACACGCACGGTCGCTTAGGCCGTGAAGAAATGCCGCACATAGACGACCCGCTTTGTGAGGCCCTAACATTGCGACTATTGGGCCAGTGACAAAAGTGAAAGCGCGGTGGAGGATCCGGCACTTTGCATATATTTCGACTCGCAATCCGTGAAAGCATGCGACGAACTCTCGCCGTCCTCGCGTGCGCATGCGCTTGCGCGGTTGCTGCAAATCGCGAGTGGAGCAGCGGCTCTGGCATTAGCGCGAGGCCATAGTATCCGTGCCGAATTGGAATTCCGGTTCGAGGCTTACTCCGAGTTGCGGTGCGGCAGTGGGGGATGGGCCAACAATATAGGAGCAATCCTTATGGGGTTAGTTAATGCTCTGGTAAATCGTTCGTTCCGGGAGACAGCGGGCGGCCGAGTCGTTGTCTTTTCCGGCGACCCACGTAAGCGAGGTTACCTCGTGAAATCGGTTATTGAGGAACAGAAAATCCGGTCGTTCCTCAAGATGTTTTATTTTGCGCACCTGTATGTATTGGTGTTCGGGATCATGCTCTCGCAGGGTTGGTCCACTTGGATCACTTATGCGCTATTCGAGCGACCGGCGAAACATCTGCTTTGGAGCGTCTCGATATTTGTCGCGGTCTACGTTGTGGTCGTGGCGTTGCCGTATTTCTTTCTTTGGCAGGCTTATCGGCGTGCCCTCGCGAGTTTCGGCGCTCCAGCGGACGAGGTGCCGCTGGCCGAAATCGGTGCGCCACCCCGCCAGTGGGGTCTGCTGGCGGTCGTGGGCTTCGCGATTTTGGTCTTGTTGGCGGTTTTACTCGCGGTCCAGCCCGCGGGTGCGTGAGGGCACGCCGAGTATCACCAAAGCGCCTTTGTATTTGGAGTCGTTGCGAGTTGGATCCATGACAATACCCACGGCTGCACTAACGTAAGCGAAAAACGCGCGCAACTCGTTTTGTGGTCTGTTTGGTTGCCGCCGTTTGGATTGTTCCAAAATGGGGAGCGGCGAGTGGTTCTGAAATGAGGATTGAAATCCACAAATGTGAGAAGCAGGACAGGGTCGCGCGCGACGAACAGTGGTCAGGTCGCGGCGGCACCGCGTGATGTCGGCAAGAGGGTTCATCGCCGACGCGGTCCTTGCCTTGCAACTCGCGTCGTACTCAGGGCAGATACAACCGTGCTTGAATGGCTCTTCTTTGTTGACTATTGGTCTCGCAGCTTAAGCGGTCGTCGGATGCGCGAAAGGCGGTGGACCTAGCGGTAACAAAGGTGTGGTCGCCGCGTCAGTGTCGCTCTTCACGCTCGCTACTTTCGCCGCGTTTTTCCTCCCTGGCGGGAGGCGCTGGGCGCGGCTTGGCCTGTGGGTGCGGCTCCGCGGCCTTTCGGGTCTGAGGCTCTGCCCCCGTCTGCGGCTGTGCCGGACGCGTCGTTTCCGATCGCATTGGCATCCGTTGCTGTGGTTGGTTTTGCTGTTGAGCCTGGGGACGCGGCGCGCCGACGTTGCCCGGGCGCTCGATGTTCTGCGACGGCGGTATGGCGCGCGGCGCGCCGCTTGCAGGCGATGCGCCGGGAGCACGAGCCGCCATCGGTGGGATGCGCGAAGCGGAGAGCATCGGAGCTGCAGGCCGGCCCTGATTGACCGATTGCTGCAGCTGCGGGTTGGACCGGGCCGTCTGGATGTGCTGCACCTGCATCGGCGTGGGGTTGACGTGTGCTTCATTGGCCCATTTTTGTTCTGCCGGCGTGGGTGTCGCGCGCGCGCCGCCGGGGCCGCTAAAGCTCACGTTCTGCGTTTTGCTGATGTTGTTCGTGATGTTGTTGATCGTGGTCGTCTGGTTGTTAATGACGACCGTGTTATTTACGTAGGTGTTGTGCACGACGGTCGTGCTGACCGGCACGGCGGCGGTGTTGTAGACGACGTGGCCAGCTTCCCAGCGCGCGCCTACGAAGCCCTCTCCGTAGTAGCCTGCTCCGTAAACAACGCCACCGTAGAAGCCCACGTGTGCGCCCCAGTACCCGGCGTGAAAAATGAAGACAGCACCTACTAAGCTCCAGTAGCCAGGGGTCCAGAGCAGTCCAGGCGCCGGCGGCGCGACCCACACACCCGGGACCCAGTAGTAGCCCGCTGGGCCCCAGTGCCAGTAGCCCGGCGTCCAGATGTAGTCAGGTTCGGGACACGGTGGCACCGCGTAGACGGGCAGAGGCGGCGGTGCCGTCTGGGCCTGAACGAGGTCGCCGCCGTTCGGCGGCAGATTCATGTCTGTCGGAGGAGGTGGCGCCATAGAGCGGCTGTCCAGGCGCACGTAAGCAAGATTGCCGTTGCGAAATATTGCGGCGTCGATCGAGTCGCCAGGCAAAAGCCCGCCCGGGGCGACGCCCAAGTGCCAGGTCGTCGCCACTTCGTTCCACATCTCTACGCCATAATTCGTCCGCACCACAACCATCGGCCCTTCTAAGTGATCGACCGTGGCTAATCGACGCGCCGGGTGCTCCTCGATCAGGAAGTCGACCGCGCGGCCGTAGGGATCGACCTCGACGTGCACCCAGTCACCGGGCGAGGGGCTCCCGTTGCTAAAGCGAGTGTATTGGTCGATGAGAAAATTCGCCTCCTGCGTCGCCGTGCGCACGCCCGCACGGCCGCCCGCGAAACCTTCGAATACGCCGTATTCACCGTGGTATTGCTGCGCCCACGCGAAACTGGCAAGTGCCTGCAAGAGCAGGGCAGCTCCCAGTGCGCGTTTGCATTTGTTTACCAATGTGGCCTCCTAGGCTAAAGCAGTTGGCAGAGAAACCCGTCCGCAAGGCGCAGCGCCTTTCTGGTTGGATTGTTGCCCGGGCGCAGGATACACGAGGCTGCGAATACTCTTCTTCGCACCTCGTCCGCTATTCATAGATCGCGGCGGCTGCTTTTCGGAAAGCGTTTTGGCCGCTGTGGGTCGGATGCGCCAGCAGGCAGTTGCTATCGGCGATGCCCGCTTTGCTTGGCAGAACGGTTCGTTTTTAGTGGATGTCGGTTTTCCTGCCTTTCAGCCATCCCGGGCAACAAACCGAGAGACTGGCAAGTGGCTTACGCTTCCCTTGTAAGCTGCGACCTTGAGCTGATTTCCTACAAGCCATCTGGCCTGACCTGCCGGACAAAACGTGCAGGCAATACTCTAGGCAATTGGTATGACGCGTCTCTGGAAGCCGACCACTTTAAAGCCGGCTGCGTGTGCAGCCAACGCGCTAGTTCCCTAGTTTCTGAGCGCAGACGAAATTTAAAACACGGTCGACGGTTATTCCCGGCGGCAGATAAATCCAAGCTGGTGATTCGTCAAAACTGCGAACGCTTTCGCCGTTGCCAAGATGCCCCGAAAAAGTAACGTGTTGGATCCGGCGCACTTTGCTTTCCGTACAGTCAAATTCAAAAAGTGCTACGTACGAAAGAGCGCCATCCGAATCTCGTTCCTTGTAATCGCCCATATATCATGCTCTGCGGGAGTTGCCGGTCGTTTTCGTGATCGTCAGCGGGTCAATATAAATCGTGCCCCCTTCCGCATCCATTTGAGTGACCTCCGTCCAATCGGCAATCGCCGGAAGGCAAGTCGTAAGCGTGACCAGAAAGATAATCTTGCGCATTGTCGATCTCCGTCAGGCCGCTGCCGCTCTTTATTTTACGCACCGCCGATTGCTGGCCCCATTCATGTTGATATCGGGAGAATTTCTGCGTAACACATAGGCACCGGACGGCAACTGTTCGACAATGGCCCGCGCGCCCACTAGGTATTGTTGCAGGAGATCACCATGCCGCACTCACTTGTCTTGGTGTCAGATGCGCCGTAACCGCTTGTATTGCCTCTGGCGGTTTCCTCTCTTGCGGATTGGACGACGCCCGCCCTCACGACAACATGCGCTCGCTTATCTGCACTCGCACGAGCGAGCATCGACCACTCCTTAACGAACGCACGCCTCGGCGATGTCCACTTCCAGGTAATTGTCCGGTTTTAGGTCGCGAGCTAACTTCGCCTGACGGCCAATAGCCACCCTTGGAGCGCACGGCCCAGTTGGCTCCATAGAGGACTTTGGCCGCTTCCTAGTTCGAGGTCGGAGACGGAACGACGGCGGATTACTTCGGCATGCACTCGCAGGAATTCGACTTCATCCCTAACTGTCTCCACCGCATTCGATGAGCTTGAGCGCTTCCTCAAGCAGACCCATCGTCTGTCCGATGTTCGGTCGGCCGCAACAATCTAGTGCTGCTGCGAAGGCGTGACGAAGCGGTGGTATTGACCCTCGGGTATCTGGTTCAGAAAGCAGGTCGTGGTGGCCGGGGGGCCGGACCCGAAGAATGCCCACGGCGTCGCTGCAGCGCGGCCCTCGGCGGTGAAGCGCGCGCGGAAGGACCAGAAATAGCGCTCCCCCGGAAGCAGAGGCTCCTGGAGTCGGTGCTCCGGCTGGGCGAGCCGGTCGCGGGCATACACAAGCTCTCGCCGCACGCAGTCCTCGACACGCCAGATCCGAAGATCGTACGTCACTGGCCCCTCGTACCGGTTCGGCAACGCGCTCCAGCGCAGCGTCGGCTGCAGCGAGTCGACTTTGGAGAAATGGATTCCGCTAGAAGGACATAGATTACGGCCGGGGATTGGGGTGAACAGCTGGGAGACGATCTCGCCAGCCCGGACCGGTTCGGCGCGCGGTGATACCGGCGCGAGCCAGCATAGACCGTAGGCGGGATCCCAGTCGGCCGGCACGACCAAATGCGCAGGCAGGTCCACGGGTGTGGTGAGAAATACCTCGTCGCTCGCCTGACGAGCAAGATCGGAGAACGCGCGGTCGAGCTCCTCGTGCAAGAGCTTGCCCTCATCGGCCATCCATTGGGTGAAGGGCCGTCTCGGACTGTAGTAGCTCAGGCGCCGGACAAGGATTTCTTCGTTGTCGCGCACGCTGACCAGGCGCACCTTCGCCTCGACGAAAAGGTAGAGCGACGGATTGCGCGGCCCGCCCGGACACTCCTCAAAGAGGAATCCGCGGCGCTCGAGGAAACGTTCACCTGGGCCCCGGTATGGACACCCGCCAAACAGCACTTGCACGATCGAGGTTTCGAGCACCGAATCGAGGTCCTTCTGGCCCGTCGCGACGTAGTTCGGCACTTCGTCCAAGGCAGCAGGCCCGGCGACCGGCAAATCGCTCAAGTGTGCCACCCCCTCGGCCGCAACCACGCTTGTGAAACGGTCGGCGAAGACGCGCTGCGCGTCGAGCCGCGCCGCCGATTCCCGGATGGCAGACTCGATGGCCTGCCGTTGTTCGGCGGGCACCGATTGCAGCGAGACGTCGATGCTCGCCGTTGCCCCAACGACCGCGCCCGCGCCCAATAAGACGACCAGAACCTCAGGAGCAGCAAGGACGGGGCCCACTTCGGCCAAGGCAGGCCCGAGGTTGACGAGCGCTGGGGCATTGACGATCGCTTGAGCCGCACCGGCGGCGGCGCGAGCGGAACGGACCTCGTTTTCCTCACGCGAGCGCGAAACGAAGTTGGACACCGGGACGTAGCGAGCCGCAGCGACCCCGACGACGCCCACTTGCGCGCGCTGCTGCGGCGTTGGTAGTGGCTCGTAGCTCGCGCAGCCCGACAGGAAGATGAGCGCTGCGAGCGTGCAAGATTTGAGTGGGCGCATGGCCATTGGAATAACCTACCACCCCGAAGGCACCGGCCTTTGATCGACGTCAGTTGGGTTCACCGGTTGGGCCGGTGTGACTGACGTACGCTGGATACCATGGATATCGAATAGCGGACGCCCATTAGCCGCAAAGGCTGATCTGCGCGGTTTCTCTGCGAGAAACCGGTCGGCATGACTTTCGGCACTTTCGCCGATCATCAACGCGGCGCAAAGCTCGTTCCAACCGATCCAACAGGAGCGAACCATGAAGACCACCCAGCAAACCTTCGAATCCGCCACAGCGACCGATTCGAATGACCTTATCGAGCTTGACGAATCGTCTCTTAGCCAGGTCGCTGGCGGT